>Ga0182016_10001408_pt1 | contig 29300 bp, 21 predicted proteins | sample 712S2MmetaG_FD_120491 | JGI IMG/M metagenome (GOLD analysis project Ga0182016, IMG submission 120491) | Permafrost microbial communities from Stordalen Mire, Sweden - 712S2M metaG | ecosystem: Environmental > Terrestrial > Soil > Wetlands > Permafrost | place: Sweden: Stordalen | collected...
CCAGTTCACCCAGTAGGGGTGGGCCTGCTGGTCGCCGGTCGGCCAAGTCGAACGCCACAGGTCTACGTTGTGGTGGACGGCCCAGCCTCGGCAACCATAGAAGTCCTTGGCCGTGCTGGCGCCGGCGCGCGAGAGGTCCGTCACCAGGTCCATGAGCGGCTCATGGCACTCGGCCAGGTTGGTCGTCTCGGCCAGCCAATAGTTCATTTCGGTGTTGATATTTGTCGTCCAGTTGCAGCTCCATGGCGGGCGTACTTGGTCGTTCCAGATCCCCTGCAGGTTGGCGGGCTCGGTGCCGGGACGCGAGCTCGCCATCAGGAGGTAGCGGCCGTAGTGGAACAATAAAGCGCACAGCCCTTCGTCGCCGTTCCCATCGCGCAGGGCCCGCAGCCGTTCGTCCGTCGGCACCCCGTCCCGCTGTCCGTGTCCCAACTGCAACCAGCACCGGTCGAAAAGCTCGGCGTGATCGCCCACGTGCCTGGCTCGGATGACTTCGTACGGCCGGGCGAGCAAGGGAGCCAGCACGGCCCGGCATGTCCGCCGGAGAGCGACGGGGTCCTCGACCGGCGGGGCCCCATAACCCGCGTACCCAGTGGCCGCCGCCACGAACAGGGTGACAGAGCGAGCGCCCTCCACCGCCAAGGATCCCCCGCTTGTGCGGTAGACCACACCTCCATCTGCCCTGAGGGCCAAACCGGCAGCAAAGCGCAGGCCGAGGCCGGGGTCGTAAACAATGGTCGGTTCTTCGGGCCAGTAGTGAGGGACAACATGCGCTGGCGCCCTACCCTCCAACCATGACATGTCCCCCGCTTCGGGGGCATGCTCACTTGGGTGGGGGCTCCCGAGCTCGAGGGTCACGTTCAACCTCTTGGTGCTCAGGGCTCTCAAGTGCATCACAAAGGCACCGTCCGGAGCAGAAACGAGCGCTTCACGGTCGTAGAGGGATCCCCCGGCCTCGTAACGCACCGAGGCGGTGCCCTCCCGCAAATCCAGGGACCGCTCGTAACCTTGGACCTCACCGATCTCGCCGAGGTCGGCGATCAGGAATCCCAGCGGCTGGTAGGCCTCGTTGAACGGGCCCTGTAGGCGAAGGGCGAGCTCATCAGCCCGCGCATAGTCATGCCGATCTAAGACGGCGGAGCGCAGCTCCGCCAGCACGGCGGCGGTGCCTTCGGGGTTGGCAGTGCGGGGGCCTCCCGACCACAGCGTATCGATATTAAGGTCGGCCCTCTCTTGATGGAGGCCGCCCCACATCATGGCCCCGAGCCGTCCGTTACCGAGGGGGAGCGCCTCCAGCCAGCTTTGTGCGGGCTGGCGGTACCAAAGGCGGGACTCATTGTTGGCGACGGGCACCGTGGTCATCCCCAAGCCTCGCAGTTCCGAAGCGAGGCACTTGCCCCAACGCCATCCGAAGGTTTAGACATCTGACAGAGGGAGGCGAGCGCCGTCGCGCAGGAACAGAGGGATCTGTTCCAGAGGCGCCCTCGCAGTTATGGTCGTGCCGCTCGGCACAGGCTCGCCCGTCCATCCGTTCGCCCACTGCGCCCCCGCTGGGAGATAAACGGAGCGTTCTTTCGCTCCCTGCGCTAGCACTGGGGCCACGAGCAGGTCGGGACCGAACATGAACTCGTCATCGACCTCCCAGCAGGCTTGGTCCTGGGGGAACTCGACTAGCAGTGGGCGCATGAAGGGCAAGCCTGTACGGCTTGTCTGCTTCGCGTGCACGCCGATGTAGGGGCGAAGCCGTTCGCGAAGGAGGATGTAGTCCCGCAGGACGGTGTAGTTGTCTTCGCCAAACGACCAGATCTCATTGGGACCGCCGGTCATGGCTGCGCCCATATCGGTGTTGGGGAGCCTGTCCCCGTGGAGGCGGAACAATGGGCTGAACGCCCCGTACTGGAACCAACGTACCAGCAGCTCCCGGAACCCTGGGTCCTCGGGGTCACCGGCGGAGAAACCGCCAATGTCTGTCCCCCACCATGGGATGCCGCTCATGGCCATATTGAGGCCGGCACGCACTTGCACCCGCAACGACTCGAAGCTGGACGGTATGTCACCCGACCAGACGGCCGCGCCGTAGCGCTGGCTGCCGGACCAAGCGGACCGGCACAGCACCAGTACTTCCTCCTCGCCGCAGCCGACCAAGCCCTCGTAGAAGGCGCGGACATGCTCTCTGGGGTACAGGTTGGCAACCTCGAGCCCCGGCCCGGTCGCGAACCTAAGGCTCGCGGGGCAAGCGGGCTTCATCTCCGGTTCGCAGGCGTCCAGCCAGAAGACCCGCACCCCGAGGTCGTAATAGTTCTTCTTGACCTGGCCCCAAATGTAATCACGAGCGTCTGCGTTAGTGGAGTCGTAGAAAGCAGCGCCGATAAAGGCGTTCACGTCCCGTTCCGGCCAGGTCGTAAGCAGCTCTGGGCCCTGCTCGTTGGAGACCAACAAGCCTCGCTCCGCCATCGGCTGGTAGTTCGCTGACAGGGGGCTAACCGACGGCCATACCGAGACCATCAACTTGGTGCCCATGGACTCGAGCTCGCTCACCATGGCGGCGGGGTCGGGCCACTCGCCTGCGTGGAAACACCAGTCCCCTAGGTACTCCCAGTGGAAAAAGTCGCTCACTATGACCGCCACGGGGACACCGCGGTGGTGGTACTCCCGCGCTACGGTCAGGAGCTCGTCTTGGGTGCGGTAACGGAGCTTGCTCTGCCAGAACCCGCTTGCCCAGGACGGCAGCGGGGGCGGGTGCCCGGTGGCATCAGCGTAGTGCGAGAGGATCTCAGCCGGGCTGTCGCCCGCAGTCACCCAGTAGTCGAGCTGTCGGGCGCTATCGGCCACCCACCGGGTGCCGTTGCCAGCCAGCTCGACCCGGCCGATCGCGGGGGAGTTCCACAGGAACCCATAACCCCGGCTCGAAACCAGGAAAGGTACAGAGACCTCGGCGTTGCGCTGGACGAGGTCAATTACCAGGCCCTTTTGGTCGAACCGTCCATGCAGGTGCTGGCCCAGGCCATATAGCTTCTCGCCGTCGTAGGCCTGGAAGCGCTGCTCTATCCGGTAATGCCCGTTACCGTTGGCCGAGAACAACCTGGGCCCGGGCCACCAGAAGTGAGCCTTCTGCTCCGAGAGGAGCTCCCGGCTGTCATCGGAGCGGCTGAAGCTGACCAGGCCATCGGCCGATACCTCCGCCCTGATCTTCCCGTTGACGAGGCCTATACCGTCGACGCTGGTGGCTGCCGAGAGAGCGGGGCCGGGGGCGATGAGCGCCCCGGGCGTACTGTCGTCGATCCGGCCCGGGGCGACGCGCACTCTGATCGCGTCTTGGCCCCAAGGCTCCAAGCGCAGGCGCTCGTGCCCCGAAGAGTACTCCAAGGTCACGCTGTCTCCTGAGGGCAACCCGAGCCCTTCTGGCTTAGTCATTCCTCGATCCACCCGTTGGCGTCCCAGATATCCAACCAAGATTGGCCCTCCCTCCACAGGAAGACCTGCCCCTTTATCAAACGACAGCCCTTGTCTGTGGCCCGTATGGCGCGCATCTCGTCGCCCGTCAACGGCTCGCTGACCACGGCCTCGAGGTTGGCCCGGTAGTGGTCCGGGTTGGTCGAGAAAGGTATGGGCGTCTGGCCCCGTTGGACCGCCCATTTCACGCACAGCGAGGCCGGGTGTATGCCACGAGCCGTGGCGATGGAAGCGAGCACAGGGTCGTCAGTGTCAACGGTGTCCCCCTCTTCCCGGTCTCGTTCTGGCCGGTGCGGCGAGCCCAGCGGGCAAAACCCGATCGGTTCTATACCCTGGGCCAGCACGTAGGCGAACAGCTCCGGCTGTTGGAAATGGGGGTGCAGCTCCATCTCATTTACTGCAGGACGGATCCTGGCATCAGTCAAGAGACGCTGAAGCTTGGGGACCGTCATGTTGGAGGTCCCGATATGACGAGTTAGCCCTAGTTGCACAAGTGCTTCCATGCTTGCCCAGGTGGCCATGAACTCCTCGTGGATGTACGGCCTCGCCCCTGGGCTCCTCGACGTCAAGTCACAGCCGGGCGGGTGATAGTTGGGGAAAGGCCAGTGAACGAGATAAGTGTCCAGGTACTCCAAGCAAAGGTCCTCCAGGGACTGCTGGCACGCAGCGATGACGTCTTCAGGGGCATGCTTGTCGTTCCAGAGCTTCGATGTCACCCAGATCTCTTCTCGAGGAAGGTTGCGCAAGGAACGCCCGATGGCCTCTTCGTTGCCATAGACCGAGGCGCAGTCGAAGTGCCGGTAGCCGACCTCGAACGCCCCGGCCACCGCCGCCGCCACCTCGTCGGCAGCTACGTGGTCCGAACCGAAGGTGCCGAGCCCAATGGCGGGCATGAGGGCGCCCGTGTTGAGACGGCGCTTGGGCACCAAGGCCGGGTCGACGCTCAAGACTGACCTCCGACGGCGTTCTCCATGCCGACCGCTAGCCGCCGCTGCTCACCGTCAGGTGAGGCGCTCCCTTCGGCGTTCCGCGATAGCACTTCGCCACCGACCGGCTCGTCCACCAAGGCGCTGACCGGCACGACTGAGCGCTGCGAGCAGAGGACCACCTGCCCCGTGACATCGACAACCGCCTGTTGGCGGATGTCAGATGATGAAGAACCGACCGCGAAGCGGAAGAGGCCGGGTTCGACGACAAAGCGCATGCCCTCGTCATAAAAGGCCAGACGGCTGGGGTGGACCTGAAAGGTCACCCGGGCCGCTCGGCCCGAGTGAAGGCGCAGCCGGGTGAAACCGACCAAAGACGCTCCCGGTCTGGCCACCGACGCCACGAGGTCCGATGCGTACAGCTGCACGACTTCTTCGCCCTCCCGTGCCCCCGTGTTCGTCACCGTGACCCCGACGGCAATATTGGACGAGGTGCCCGCGGCGGTAACGGTGAGCTCCGAGTAATCAAAGGTCGTGTACCCCAGCCCGTGGCCAAAACTGAACAGCGGTGACCAGGGGCTGTCGGTGTAGTCTTCGTAGAAGACCGAACGTGCTCCCCCGGAACGGTGGCTGCTGTAGAGCGGGACCTGGCCCGTGGCCCGAGGAAGCGTTACCGCCAGCCTGCCGGTGGGTTCGGCGCGGCCCAACAACACATCGGCCAGCGCACTGCCCCCCTGTTCGCCCAGCGGCCAGGCAACCAGTAGGGCGCCTACGTGGTCGACCACTCCGCTCAGCACATGGGCCCGCCCGCTCATGACAACCAGCGCAGTGGGGGTGCCCGTGGCCGCCACGGCTAGCAGCAGCTCCTCCTGCACGCCCGTCAGCCTGAGGTCAGTGGCGTCGCGCGCCTCTCCTACGGTCGAGCTTTCGTGCAGGCCCGAACGCCCGCCCACCACCACGAGGGCGACCTCGGCCTGTTGCGCGGCGACCACCGCAGCCCCGAACCCCGACCGGTCGTCACCTCCCAGCTCGCAACCCTTTTCGTAGGCCACTTCAACGCCGGGGCCCACAGCAGCCTTGATCCCTGCCAACGGGGTGATGTGCTCTGTGTAGTACTCCCCCGGCTTTAGCACCCCTCTGCCGCTCGGCAGCTGGACAAGATCAGAGACGGCGCCCGTCCCGGCGTTATTAGCCGGCCCGCTGACCGCCGGCTCGGGCATGGCACCCGCCTCTTTGTTGGTGCTGGCCAGCGATGGCTCGTCGCGCACCGGCGAACCGTCCGGTTTGAAGAACAGCTCCTGGTGCGCGGGGTAGTGGTAGTCGCCCTGCAACAAACGCCGGTCATCGGCCGCCGGCCCGATGACTGCGATCTTGGACAACTGCTCCCCCAGCGGCAGCAAACCATCGTTGACCAGTAGGACAATGCCACGAGTGGCGGCCCGTCGCGCCAGGTCCGCATTTGCCGGGTCCGAGAAGATGGGTTTCACTTGGCCGGTGTCCACGTACGGGGACTCGAACAGGCCCAAGCGAACCTTCGCCGTCAGCACGCGGCGGACTGCCTCGTCGACCACCTGAACGGACACCTTGCCCTGGGACAGGGCGGCCTTGAGCGGCGCGCCGTAACAATCCAAAGCGGGGAGTTCAAGGTCGAGGCCTGCCGTAATAGCCTTGACGGCGGCCCCCGAGCGGTCCTCGGCCACCCGGTGATAGGTCATGAGGAAAGTGACCGCGAAATAGTCGGCCACCACCATGCCATCAAAGCCCAGCTCGTCGCGGAGCAGCCGTGTCAGTATCTCGGCCGAGCCGCTGCCCGCCAGCCCGTCGACGCAACTGTAAGAGCTCATGACGGAACCCAACCCGGCGTCGCGGATGGCAGCGGCAAAGGGCTCTGCATATACTTCGCGCAACTCCCTGGCCCCGACCTGCACGGGCGCGTGGTTGCGCCCGCCTTCTGACAGCCCGTGGGCCAAGAAATGCTTGCCAGTGGCCAGGACACCCCCGGTCAAATCGCCGGTTTGCATGCCTCGCACGTAAGCCGTTCCCAGTACTCCAACCAACACAGGGTCCTCGCCATAGGTCTCCTCCAAACGACCCCAGCGGGGGTCCCGGGCCACATCGAGCACGGGGGCCAAGCTGTGCCGGGCGCCCACCGCCATCAGCTGTCCCCGGACATTTGCTGCCACTTCTTGTACGAGGTCGGGATCCCAACTGCAGGCGAGGGCCAGGGCCTGTGGGAAAACCGTGGCGCCGCGGGCGCAGTAGCCCGCCAATGACTCTTCATGGACCATCACCGGTACCCCGAGCCGGGTGCGTCCGATCACAAGCCGCTGGATACCGTTGAACAGCTCGGCGCTCTGCAGAGGCTCGAGGCCAGTGGTAGCTCCTATGCGCGTGATTTGGCCGATGCCGTGAGGGACCACTGCTAAGGCTGCGTCCTCGTCCAAGCGCTCGTCCTTCATCAAGTCTGGGAACCCCACCGCCCCCAGCTGTGCCACCTTCTCGTCGATGTCCATGCGATCGATGAGGTCGCTGACCCGGTCCTCCACCGCCGCAGCGGGGTCGAGGTACTGGGGTGTAGTCATAGGTTCACCTCGGTAATTATCTGGCTGGACCGGGCGCAACATTCACCCTCGGGAGCGCCACCAGGCCGCCCATACTCAACGCAGGGCGAAACCTCCGATACCCTTTACGAACTGGCGGCGCAACCCTATATATAATATCAGCAGCGGCAGGGCCGACAACATAACAAACGCCATCACAACGGGGACGTTGAGGGCGTACTGACCGTTCGTGGCGAATTGGTACATTCCTAACGGCAATACCTGGTCGTTATTGGACTGCGTGAGTATGAGTGGTAGGAGGAAGTTGTTCCAGGCCCCTAAACCAGCGTAAACGCTGATTACAGCCAGTACCGGGCGAGCCATGGGGAAGACCAGACGGGTGAACGTGGTCCACGGGCCGGCACCGTCGACCGCCATGGCGTCGTAAAGTTGCCGTGGTATCAAGCGAAGGTAATTGACCATCAACAAGACGGCGACCGGGATGAGCGAGGCCGACAGCACGAGCACGAGGCCGTACAGCGTGTCGTACATATGGATCTTGTTGGTTATAAAGTACAGGGGTATAATGATGGCCTGGATGGGGATGGCGATCCCGAACAGTATGACCCGAAAAGAAACCGCCGCGTAGCGCGAGCCTCGGCGCACGATCCGGTACCCAGCGGCCAGCGAGAGGGTGACGACCACCAAGATGGTGGCCACGGCCACCTCCCCGCTGTTACGGAAATCCGTCCCTACCGCTGAAGCATGGAGAATAGACGAGTACGAAGACAAGCTGAGCCCACCCGTCGGCAGCCAGGCATTAGCCGAGAGGTACTGACTGGGCGACCGAAAGCTGATGAGGACCATGTAGTAGATGGGGCCCAACACGAACACCAACCAGATCGTCCCAAGGAGGAAAGGCACGAAGCGAGAAAGCTTCGACGTGCCCCTGATACCCCCCAGCTTCAGGGCTGGGGGCGAGGCGGGCACCTTCGCAGGAGTGCGACGGCGAGCGGCGGAGTGCGCTGCAGCTTCGGTGGCAGTGGCTACCACATGCCCTCCTGGGTCCCCTCCATGGCACCGAACCCGCTCAACCGGACGAGAAAAATGGCTAGGAGGATGCCGATCAAGCCGAGCACGGTGGCTATGGCGCTGGCGTAGCCGAACTCTGTCTGGTTGAAACCGATGTTGTACATGTCCATCGCCAGCACCCGGGTCGTGTTCCCGGGACCGCCTGAAGTCAAGATGTAAATGATATCGAAATATGTCAGCGAGCCGACCAAGACAAGAGTCGACGATGTCACGATGCTGTAGCGCAACTGGGGTAGGGTTACGTGCCAAAAAGATTGTCGCATGTTGGCGCCGTCGACACTAGCGGCGTCGTAGAGCTCGGCCGGTATGGCCCGCCTCCCTGCTTGGAAAATTAGAGTGTGAAATGGCACGAACTGCCAGGCGATTATCACGACGATCGTGTACAGCGCCAGGTGGGTGCTGCCCAGCCAGTCCCGGCTGAGAAAGTGCATGTGGGCGTGGATGCCGAGCCAAGCCAACCCGCCGTACTGAGGGAAAAGGACGTCCTCCCACATAAGGCTCAGCCCGGCGGTGGACAGTAGGAGGGGCACCAGGTAAAGAGCGGCATAGACGGCCCGGTAGCGCTGCGTCCCGGCAATGAATATGCCAAGGGCCATCGCTACGGGGGTCTGGGCCAGCCAACTGAACGCGGCCAATTCGACTGTCACCAGCAAAGAGTGATAGGAGACCGGGTCGGAGAAGAACTCGCTCCAGTTGGCAAACCCGGCCCATTTTATCGGGCCGTCTACGTTCCAATTGGTAAAGCTCAGGAAAAGAGCAAAGACTGTCGGGACAATTATAAAAGCCGCGTACAGAGCCATAGTCGGCGAGATCCCGGCCAGGTCGGCGGCAAATGTCCGCCGCCGAGCGGTGGTCTTGCTCATGGGGGGGACATTCACCTCGTTGCGCCTCAAAACTGCTTGACTAGCTTCCATAAGCCCCCCTCGTGCCGGCAGAGCCCGGCCCCACGTGAAGGCGCGGAGCCGGGCTACGCTTTCCCACTTTGTCAGTGCCTAATGTGCAGCGCCTATTGGTAGGCGTTCATTGCCTTGGCAAACTGCGCGGGCGTTTCGGTGAGGTCGAAGACGTTCTCGAGGTTGGTGTACAGCGGCGTCGCCCTGGTGGCCCCCAGCGCCTTGTCCCAGGAGTACTGGAAGTACGGCGCCTTTTGAACTGCGTCGTAGATCGGTACCAGGTACTGCTTGAGCGGGGAAGAGGCGAAAAGGCTCTCCGAGCCGGCGATGACCGGTACAAGGCCTTGGCTGACCTCGAACTTTGCGTAAGCCGGGCTAGCGCACAGGAAGGCGGCGAACTTCTCCGCCACGTAGGTCTCGGCGGAGGAGACGTGCGAAGCCAGCTCAAGGTAGTCCGTCGTGTTGCCTTCCAGGTCAGCAGGGTTGCCCTTGCCCCCGGGCACCGTCGGGAAGAACCCGATGCCCATAGCGCCGGTAGCGACCCAGCCCGGGTAGTAACCCTGGATGAACCCGATGTCCCAGTCACCCATCAGTTCCATCGCCGCCACCCCGTTGTGGATCATCGCTTCGGTAAAGCCAGTGCCGAAGCTGATGTCTTGGTAGCCCTGCTCGAACGCATTGTCCTTCGCCAGGGTCTGGATGTCGGCGAGAGCCTGAATGATGGCCGGGTTGGACCAGGCGCCTTTCTGTCTGTTCTGGATATTGACGAACACCTGGGGACCGCCGATGCGGTCCGTAAAGTACTCGAGGTACATGAGGCCCGGCCATCCACCGCTGTCGTCAAGCGCTATGGCAGTCACGTTGTGCTTGGCGAGGGTGACGACGTCTTTGAGCAACTGAGTGGTTGTGGTCGGGAAGTTGAGGTTGTACCTCGCCATCAGTGCCTTGTTGTAGAAGAAGAAGACCGGCTGCGCCCCGCCTAGCGGGATCCCGTAGATCTTATTGTCGAAGGTTACGGCCCCGAGGGCCGAGGGCACGAAGGCGCTCTTCCACGACGGGTTGCCGGCGTCGCTCTGCCCGGCGTCGGCCATAGGTTGCACGACCTTTGTATTGATGAATGTCTGCAGGTCACCACCGCCCCAGCCAAAGAAAAGTGCAGGGGCGTTGCTGCCGGCCAGGCCGGTCGCGACCTTGGTGTTGTAAGAGCCGGACGGCTCTATATCGATGCTGACACTGTCGCCGGGGTTGGCTTGGTCGAAAGCTTTGGCTTGCGCAGCCCAATAGTTGTCTACGGGTGTGCCGCTGGCCTCCGTCCAGACTTGGATGCTGGCTGTCGGTGCAGACGAACCTTGCGCCGACGAAGGCACCGTGGGTATGACGACCGCAACCGCGGCAATGGTGCTCACCATTAGGCCGGCTACTGCTGAAGCGGCTAGCTGGCGCGACAACCGCGGGAACCTGAGCGGTGCTCTGGTCACCTTGTTCCTCCCCTTATTTTTTTGCCCCCACAAGGGCGGATCGGCTCCTTGATTGGCACCTCAGAAAGAGGGCCTTTTCCCCATATAGGCCTAACGGGCCGGGACCTTGGTACCGTCTCGAAAGGTTTCGAACGGATAAGTGGATGTTGCGAAGGTAACGTTACCGCTGCCATCTCGCACGGTCAAGCCATCGGCGCCCTCACCTCAAGGAACGGCTCCGAAACGTTCCGCTATAGTCGTTGACGACATGGCTCGAGTACAGGCCAAAGCCGCCACGTTGCCCGACGAGAGGGCGGCACCGCCGTCCTCGCCGTTGGCGCCGCTGCGGGGCAACGGCGGAAGGGGTCGCGGCCGAGTGACCATCGCCCAGATCGCAGAGGAAAGCGGTCTCTCGACGGCCACCGTCTCGAAGGTGCTCAACGGCCGGCCCGACGTGTCGGCCCCGACCCGCCGGCTCGTCCAAGAGGTCCTGGTGAGCTCGGGCTACCGCAAGAGACAGAGCACCGATGTGCCGCCGCTGATCGACGTCGTGTTCAACGACTTCGATAGCCCATGGGCGACCGAGATTGTGCGGGGCGCGGCCGCCGCCGCCCAAGCCGAGGGCCTCACCGTCGCCTTCACTGCGCTGTCGGAGGGAGATGAGCGCCGCGTCTGGTTCGACCACATCACCTCGCGCGGCACACGTGGCATCATTTTGCTCCTCTCCCAGCTTACGGAGCGCCAGAGAGGGGAACTATCGGCCCGCGGCTTGCCCTTCGTGGTAATCGACCCCACCGCGGAGCCCGGCCCGGAGGTGAGCTCGGTCGGGGCCACCAACTGGTCCGGCGGCCTGGCCGCCACCAACCACTTGATAGAGCTCGGGCACCAGCGCATCGCCATTATTACCGGCCCCCCGGCTCTTCTCTGCAGCCGGGCTCGCCTCGACGGTTACCGCGGTGCCCTCGAGCGGGCCGGGCTGAGCGTAGACGAACAACTTGTGCGACCGGGTGACTTCCGCGTCAAGGCGGGCTACGCACAAGCCAAGGTGCTCTTCGACCTGAGCGACCGGCCGACTGCCATTTTCGCCGGCAACGACCTCGCCGCCCTAGGCGTGCTGCGCGCCGCCCGAGAGGCAAACCTGCATGTTCCCCTGGATGTGAGCGTTGTCGGTTTCGACGACATCCCGCTCGCCGCGTGGAGCACCCCTGCCCTGACTACCGTTCGCCAACCGCTGACCGAAATGGCGGCGGTGGCGGTCCAGACGCTCCTGGACATAGCGGAAAACGGTCCTTTGAAAAGGCGCGTCGAGCTGGCTACTGACCTGGTGGTGAGGGAGAGCACTGCTCCGCCTGGAGGTGACAGGGTCGGTTGAATGTTCGTCGCGGGCTTGCCCAGCCGGGCGCATGCTCCGGAACTGTAGATTTACCCCGCACTCGAGCCGTGAACCTCGCTGTCTTCACCAAACCTTGGCCCCAGGACTCGGTCCCGGAACTGGCCCGGAGAGTGGCTGCCCTCGGTTTCGACAGCGCCGAGGTGCCGGTACGCCCCGGTTTCCAGGTCCAGGTCGCAAGCGCTGAAAAGGAGCTGCCAGAACTGGTGTCAGCGTTCGCCGACCATGGCCTATCGGTGGCGAGCGTGGCCAGCGAGCTGGACGAGCGCGCCTTTGCCGCTTGCGCCGGCGCCGGCGTCGGGGTCATCCGTATCATGGCCCCCATCGTCCGGGGCGACTACCTGGTTTCCGAGGAGGAACTCCGCAAGCAGCTGGCCGGCGCCGTGCCGCTTTGCGAGCGCTACGGGGTAAAGGTCGGTGTCCAGCAGCACTACGGCGACCACGTATGTGACGCCACTGGGCTTAGGCTCCTGCTGGCTGGCGTTGACCAGCGGTGGGTGGGGGCGATCTGGGACGCCGCCCATGACGCGCTCGCCGGGCTGGAGCCGGAGAACGGCCTCGACCTGGTCTGGGACCGCCTCCTCATGGTCAACCTCAAGAACGCTTACTACGAACGCAAGAACGGGCCCGAGGCTTGCCACGCCGAATGGGCCCGGCACTTCACCAGTGGTCGCCACGGCCTGGCGTCTTGGCCGCGCGTCCTGGCGGAACTGAAGCGGCGCGACTACTCAGGGACGGTGTGCCTGACTGCCGAGTACGACGATGAGGGGGACGTGGACCGCTTATGCAAAGAGGACGTCGAGTACATAAAGAGCCTCTTGGACGGTCAGGCCTCACCGTGAGCGGTCTTCAGGTGCCGGCGTGATGGACCGCCTACGGGTTGCGGTCATCGGTGCCGGGGAGATGGCCAACCGGGTGCACTACCCGAGCCTTCGGTCGTTCGACGACGTCGACGTCGCGGCGCTCTGTGACTTGGACACCGCTGTCCTGGACGAAACCGCCGAGAGGTGGTCGGTGCCCGTGAAGTTCACCGACTACAGGACGATGGTCGACCAGGTGCGGCCGGACGCGGTGTACGCCATCGGGCAACCACACCTTATGTACGACGTTTGGACCTGGTGCCTGGAGCAGGGGTGCAACCTCTATGTAGAAAAGCCCCCGGGCCTTACGCTGCACCAAGCCCAGATGCTGGCCTACCTGGCAGAGGAACACCGAGTGGTGACCCAGGTCGACTTTCAGAGAAGGTCCTCGCCTCTCCTCAGAAAAGCCCACCAGCTGTGCCTCGACCGAGGCCCGATCGTGCATGCGGTGTGCGAGTTCTACAAGTACACCCCAGCCCCCCTGACGGGTGCCCGGGACCACATGATGGACGACGGGGTGCACGGCATAGACACGCTCCGCTGGGCGTGCGGCGGTGAGGTCGTCCATGTGGAAAGCTCTTGTCGCCGGATTGGGACGCCCGACATTAACTGGCTGACTGCCACGTTGCACTTCGACAACGGCGGCGTGGGCGTGCTGGTAAACAGCTGGTGCAGCGGGCGCCGCCTGTTCCGTGTCGAACTGCACTCTAGTGGCGTGTTCGCCGAGGTAGACCCCGAGCGCGAGGCGCGGGTCTTCGTTGAGGGCAACGCCAACGGGGACCTCTACAAAGCCGCAGAAGTGGCTGGGGGCGATGAGTTTTGGGCGTACGGAGGCTTCCGTGCGAAGCACCGGGAGTTCGTAGACAGCATCCTCACTGGCATCGACAGCACGTCGTCCCCTTTCCGGGACGCTGTCAAGACGATGGAGGTAGCGGAAATGGTGTTGGCCGGGTCGCTCTTTGAGCGCCAGAGGACCTGAGGTGACAACGAGCGACGCCTGGTGCCGGTGTCGAGGGCAGCCATGATGAACGCTTTGCACAACCTGTTGGGGTGGACCGAGCCGAGCGAGGGCCGTTTCTCCCTGCGGCGTGCACGCTCAGGGCCCGGCGTCTGAGCAGCGACTACGCCGGTCTGACCAGACCGTCAGCATGGCCTGCTCGGTCACCTTGTAGGGTCCAATTACTCTCATACGGGCCTTGACCAGGTTGGACTCGCTCGGCCACGCTGCTCGACGATGGCCCTGTCGTTACCTTTACCGGCTCCTGCACCGCCTTCTTGCCCTGCTCCGCGTCCACCGGATGGATGCCCTATCGAAAGACGCCGAGATACTCGGCTCGGAGGCGTTCACCTGGCCTGCGGCCTCGCGCTTGGTCGACTACATCGGGTCAATCTCTCTCAGGGCTCCCAGTCCGACTTGTTCCAGAATGAACCAGGCAGCGGGAGGAGGCCTCAGCGACCTCCCGCTGCCAGTCAGCAGTCCATCAGTATTAGAAGTTGTACTGCAGGTAGTTGGCCTTGGTGAACTCCAAAGGTGTCGAGTAGATGACCGTATTGGTCGTCGCGCCGGTCGCCGCGCTGGGTGCGGCGGCCACTGTGTAGACCTTATTGAGGCCCACGGCGGCACCGCTGAAGCTCTGCACCTTGCCGAAGTTGGTCTTGATCCCGCACCACTGCGAAGGCGTCGGGTTGGCGGGCGGTGTCGTCGCCGTGCACTCAGGTGCCCCGTGGGCACCCTCGTAGGCGAGCCTGGCCATGAGCATGTCCAGCTTGCCCTGGCCGATCTCGTCCCAAAGGAACAGCGCCTGCAGGGCGCCGCTGGCGAAGTAGGTCCGGTCCTCCTTCGGGGGCCCGATGCCGAAAACGCCGATCTTGCCCGACTTCCCCAGGTCTGAGATCGCCTTGGCGGTGCCCGGGATAGCGGCGCTGTCAATGGGGATGATGGCCTTGATAGCCGGGTAGGCGTGGATGATGCCCTCGGCCACGGAGAAGGAGACCGATTCGACGGACTGGCCGTAACCAGTGGCGACGATCTTCAGGCCGGGGTACTTGGCGGCGATGTAGGTCTTCATGGCCCCGATCCAGGCGTTCTGGATGGTGGCGTCGGCAGTCGACGACATGATGGCGATGTCCGCTTTAGGCCCGGTGTACGCCTCGACCGCGTTGATCAGGCCCGATGCGATGGCGCTGTAAGCGGTGTCCTGCATGAAGAAGTCGCGGGCGCTGGGTACGTCGGAGTCGTACGTGATCACCTGGATGCCGTCCTTCATGGCCTCCTGGAGCACGGGCGCCGGCACGGTGGGGTCGTCCGATGACATCGTGATGACGTTGTAGTGCTGTGCGATCTCAGCCTTGAAGATGGCCACCTGACCCTCGGCCGATGCGGTCGCGGGGGCCGTGTAGGTGAAGCTGATCCCGAGCTTGCCGGCTACCTGCTGCGCGCCCTGTTCGTTGGCCTCGAAGACGGTCAAGCCGAGCAGTTTGGGGACCATCGAAACCTTGATCGTGGCCAAGCTGGCGGCGGCACCAGCCGGAGAAGGCGCGACGGTGATGGCCGTTGTCGCAGCCATCCCCACAGAGGCGACTACCGCGCCTATCTTCCAACCCAACCTCCGATGGACGGTCTTAGTTGGCGTCAATTTGCTTTCCTCCCTCATTGTTCATGCCTCGGGACGAGGCGTTGTATCTTTTCCCCACACTGCGCCGCCGGTGAGACCGCCGACGCAGCACTTGTGGACCCGAAGGCCCGAAAATTAGCCACACGCGCACAACCGGGCTAGGCATCTGGTACCGCCGGGGCCTGTTGTACTCTGCCAAAGCGCCGCCGCAGGAGCTCGCTCAGGTGCACCCCGGCCCTGCGATCGAGAGCGATCTTCAAAATGAGGCAAAGCACAAGCACGATACCCCCGACCATGGTGGCCGTGAGAGAGCTGTTGCCCTTGATGAGCATGCCTTGGAAGAGGAAGCCGAGCAGGAAGGTGCCGATTATGACGCCGCTTACCCGCCCTTTCCCCCCGAAGATGTCGACGCCTCCGAGCACGACGATGGTGATCGCCGGGAGCAACAGCGAGTCGCCGATGTCGTCACGGGCGGCATTGTAATAGCCGGACACGAAAATCCCCGCCGCCCCCGCCAGCAGGCCGCTGGCCACGAACGCGCTCAAAAGGGTGCGCTGCACATTGACCCCGCTGTAGCGCGAGGCAGCGCGGTTGTAGCCGATCAGCACGAGCCCTCGCCCGTAACGGGTCCGGGCTACTACCACCCACACGATGGCAGCGATCACGGCAAAGCCGATCAGCTGGTCTGGGACCGGCCCGACCGTGCCTGTGCCGGCATAGTCGACGAACGCCTTCGGGAAGTTGTACGGCGGCGAGTTGCCTCCCACGGCGGTCGCGATGCTGCCGAAGATGAACTGGGTACCCAGTGTCACCAGCAGGGAGGCGATGCCAAACCTGGTCACGAACAGCCCGTTTATCGCTCCACCGAGGGCCGAGATGGCCAGCGCCACCACGACGGCCAGCCAAATGTTGAGGCCGTCCCGCCAAAGCGCGGCCATCACGATGCCCGAGAGGCTCGCCATGGCTCCGGTGGAGATGTCGATCTCGCCGGTGAAGATCACCAGGGCCTCACCCAAAGCGATCATCCCGGTGAAGAGGAACCCCTCGCACAGGGCGAGCACCCCAGTAACGCCCAGCTCCCTAAAGTCCGGGACAGCCAGGCAGAAGTAGGCGAGGACGGCTACTAGCAAGACGGTGACGGTGACCACCCAGGCCGTCTCCTGGCGCCCCGCGGTGCGGGCCCGGGCACGCCTTGCGGTTGGGCTGATGGGGGTGGCTCTCATTGAGCTGGCCTCGTCGGTTGGCGGAAGCTTTGACGGAACATCTGGCGGACGGGCGCCCCCTTGCGGTCGGCGACGACGGCGATCAGTATGAACACCCCGACACCAGCCGGGTCCCAGAGCTCGTTGATCCGGAAGCTGATCATCGCCTGCAACGCCTCGGACAAGAACACCGCGCCCAAGGCACTGCCGACGGGACTTCCCCGGCCGCCCAGCAGCGTAGTGCCGCCTATCAGGGTGGCCGCTATTGACATCAGGTTGGTATTGCTGTCGGTCCCAGTAGTGGAAGTGGCTGAACCGATCTGGCACAGGTAGATGAAACCCGCCAGCCCGGCCAGTAACCCGCAGATGACGTAGGTCGTGAACAGGACACGCCGGACCGGGATCCCGGCCCGGAAGGCGCCGTCGGCGTTGTTGCCGACGGCGTATATGGACCGGCCGGTGACAGTCCTGGTCAGGAAGAAATAGGCGACCGCCACGACGCCGACGCCGACGACGACCAGCCAGGGCACAACGGGCAGCAGGTTTGCGTTCCCGAAGTTGTTGTAGGCGGCCGGGACACTGATCACCGATTGGCCGCCGCAAATGATGAACTGCCAACCTCCGTAGATCGTCAGCGTTGCCAGCGTGGCGATGATCGGTGGTATGCCGACGACGGAGACCAAGAAACCATTGCCCATCCCCAGGCCGGCACCAATCAGAAGGGCGAGCAGCAGGGCGAGCCAGATGTTGAGGTTGTTGTCCTGGGCGAGGAAGCCGGTACCGATGACGGCAATCCCGAGCACCGGGGACACGGACAGGTCGATCCCGCGCCCGAGCACCACGAAGGTCTGGCCGGCTGCCACGATCATGATCGTCACCGAGTCCGCCAGTATGAAAGCGATGTTGCTCGAGACACCGAACTGGGGGTGCAGAGCCGTGCACACGGCAAACAGGCCCAAGATTGCCACCACGAGCTGGACCTCTCGACGTCGCAACAGGCCCAGGGCGGTGCCTCCCAGTCCCCCTCCGGGCCCGACAGGGCGAGCCGCAGGGGCTGGTGCGGATGGGGCAGGCGGCGTCGACAGGGTAGTCATTTGAGGTGTGCTCCCACGACGAGAGCGCCGAGGGTCGTATCGGTGATCTCGGCCCCCGAGAGTTCGCCTACGACGTGGCCCTCGTACAAGGCCAGCACCCGGTCGCAGGTGATGGTGAGCTCGCCGAGCTCGGATGATATGAACACGCAGGCTAGGCCGTCTTCGGCCAGTTGGCCCACCAGGCGGTAGATGTCGTCCTTGGCGCCCACGTCCACGCCTCTGGTCGGCTCGTCGAAGATCGCCACCCTCGGCCCGGCCAGCAGCCAGCGCGAGAGCATGGCCCGTTGCTGGTTGCCGCCGGACAGCGACTTCATCAAGGTGCCCAACGACGCCATCCGCACCGCCGTCTTTTTGGTCGCCTCCTCCGCCATCGCTCGTTCGGCCGCCGGGCTGATCAGCGGCCCGAACCGCTCCAGCCGGGGGATCACCCCGGCGGTGACATTGCGCTGCACCTCTACCTCGGCGAAGATGCCATGGCGGCCACGGTCCTCAGGCAGGTACACGAGGCCGGCATCAATGCAGGCCCTAGGAGTGCGGTGACCCAGCAGCTTGCCTTCTAATCGCACCGTTCCCCGGTCTGCCGGCCGGAGGCCGAAGATCGTCTCGGCGATCTCCGTACGCCCGCTGCCCACCAGCCCGGCCAGGCCGACGACCTCCCCCTGCCGCACACTAAGGCTCACGTCTTCGAAATGGGGTAGGGAAGTTAGGTTCTCGACCGCCAACATCTCCTTGCGGCCGACAGCATCCGTGTGGGCCCGCACCCGTTCCCTCGTAATGAGCTCGCGCCCGACCATCGCCCTGACGAGCCCGGCCCTGTCGACCTCTGAGCGGGGTGCGCTCAGCGCCTTGGCCCCGTCCCGCAGGACCGTGACCCGGTCACTGATGGCGAGCACCTCGTCCAGCCGGTGGCTGATGAAGCCGAGCGCGTAGCCGTCGGCGCGCAGGCTCCCCATCACCTCGAACAGCGTCCCGGCCTCCTTGCCCGTGAGCGGGGAGGTCGGTTCGTCTAAGAAGATCACGCTGCAGCGGTGGACCAGGGCACGCGCGCATTCGACGAGCTGTTGCTCGGCTACGCTCAGCTCCTCCGCTTTCACTTGGGGGTCGATGTCCAGGCCGACGCGGTCAAGGTACGCCGACGCCTCCCGCTTCATGGACGTCCAGTTCGCGTTGAAGCGCAGCCGGCCCCGCCGAAGGATGCCCAGGAACAGGTTCTCCGTGATGGAGAGCGCCGCCATGAGCGAGGGCTCCTGGGGCACCATATAGATCCCGCGCTGCTGGGCGGTCCTCGGGGTTAGCCCGACCAGCCTGTTCCCTCCGAACAGGAGCTCGCCTGAGCCGGGCTGGTAGACGCCGGCCATGATCTTGAGCAGCGTGGACTTGCCTGCCCCATTCTCCCCGCACACAGAGTGGATCTCCCCGGGCTCGAAGGTGATGTCGACCTGCGACAGCACAAGCGCGCCGTCGAAGGACTTGGTTATCGACTTGCCGACGTAGCGGGCGCTCTGTAGCACGGCCGAAGAAACCAGGCCCCCAATGTTGTTAGCGCTCGACATCGGAGCGAAACTGTAGCACCTTGGGAGCCAGAGATGTTAGCGATCACACCGAAAGGTTTCGTTCCCGGGTCAGGTTCCTGCGGGCCTCGTTACAGGGCTCAGTGTGCTCTGGCGGACGACCAGGTCAGAGGGGACAACGAGCTGTTCCCCGCTGCGCGTGCCCGAGCTCATCTGGTCCAAAAGCAGCTTCAAGGAGGCCCGCCCCACCTGGTCGAAGTCCTGGCGTACCGTGGTCAGCGCGGGGCTGAAGTAGGCCGCCTCGGGGATGTCGTCAAAGCCGACCACGCTTACGTCTTCGGGTACGCGGCGACCCTGCTCATGCAGAGCCCGCAGTACACCCAGAGCCATCTGGTCGTTGGCGGCGAAAATGGCCGTCGCCTCCGGGATCCTGGCCAACACCCGGCCCGCCTCGTATCCTGAGCGAGCTGTCCAGTCCCCCGACACCACCGGTACGACCTCGGCGCCTGCCTCTTGCAGGGCCGAGCGCCACCCCGCCAGCCGCGCATGAGACTCGTGCCATTCCGTAGGGCCTGATACATGAAAGACGCAATCGTGACCGGCGGAGAGGAGGTAGGCGGTGGCCGTCCGAGCCCCCGCCTCCTGGTCGACCCTGACCGCGGCCAGGTTCCCGCCGGGGTCTCCCTCTACCACTACCACGGGCAAATTCGCAGGTAGCACGTCCAGCGCCTCGGCCGCCGATGTGAGAGGGGCGATCACCGCTATCCCTTCGACCATCTGGGCGGTGAGACGATCCACGGCGTCACCCACGGACCGGTGGTCGATCGAGAGCAAGCTCACCACACTCACGAAGTACCCGGCGGCCCGGGCCGCCTGCTCGACACCGTACAGGGTGGAGATGGGACCGAAGAAAGTGCCCTTGAGGGTGATCACCCCCAGGGTCATCGAATGCCCGGTAGCCAAGGTCCGAGCGGCGCTGTTCGGCCGGTACCCAAGTTGCTGGATGGCCGCCAGCACCTTGGAGCGGGTCATCGGGCTGACGTTGGGGTGGCCGTTCAGCACACGGGAAACGGTTTGGTGGGATACGCGGGCCAACTTGGCCACATCTGTCATAGCCGGCGATCGAGGGCTCTCGCTCGAAGCTCGCGAAGTCGCGGCCCAGGACGGTGCTCGCCCCCGTTTGGCGGTCCGGTGCTGTGACGACGGGGCTGGGTCACCGGCGGCGCCACTCAGACCCTCCACTCTTTCCTCACCTCAGTTCAAAGTCTTCCGTGGACAGCTATCTCTGTTTGCACCCTCTCGCAATGGAGACTGGCTAAACAACATGTGCACGCTAACAGTTAGGAGCAGAATAGCTTCGAGGGAGGACGCGTGCCCTCGATGCTGGTAGTGGGCTGCGGCGGGCGCCTTGGCGGGCGGGATGCCTACCTGGCCGGCCGCCCGCCGTGCAGTGCACGGAGCCGGTTTGAAGACCCTGAAGCTAACGCTGGCTAGGTCCCGCGGAGGGGTGAGGTTCCCCAGATTAAGTGGACACTTGACAGGCTGACCTACGGGTCGGCTGGAAGGATGTCGATCATGGGGATCACAAGGCGGAAGTTCACGCTGGAGTTCAAGACCGAGGCTGCTCATCGGGTCATCGATACCGGCAGGTCGGTGATCGATGTGGGGGCGCCTCTCACCGGCTCGGTGGGCCACGGGGTCCAGCCATCAGTGAGCACGACCACGACCGAAGGGCGGGGCCGTAGCGCCAACGCCCGGGCGATGCCGGCCGCCATGTTGGTGCCTCCCCCTCCCACCAGCTCGACCTGGGAGGCACGGCTCACCCAGCGCACCGACGTCGCGTCAACGTCGCATCATCGTGGACTCGAAGCGAGTTGGAGCTGTAATAGCCGAGCTCAGATCTTTCGGAGTGGGCTCTTCTGTGGACGATTATGGGACCGGTTACAGCAGCCTGAGCTACCTGAGCGACCTGACCAACAGGAGCTGAAGATCGACCGCAGCTTTGTCACGGGCATATCGGCCAGCGCTAAGGACCAGGCCATCGTGGCGGCCACCGTCTCTCTGGCCTGTTCCCTTGGTGTGCGCTTGGTGGCTGAGGGGGTCGAGACACTTGCCGATTGGTGGTGGCGTTCAGGGCCAGAGGTTGGTCTGCTAGGCGATGCGGGCGATGACGGCGATGATCTTGCCGATGGCGCCCGAGGACTCCGACAGGCCTTTATGGTGTCGTTGGCCTCGACCGCCACCGTCATCGCCTCGGTGGCCACGCTGGCGGCATCGGCGGCGTTGCGGGCGATCTCTTCGATGCTGGCCGACATCTCGGCCGTGCCCGCCGCCACCGCCTCTCCGCCAACCCGACGACGGCGCTCGCCCCGGTTGGCGGCCGCGTGGAATACTGGCGCCGTCACGGGGTCGTAGATGGTCGGGACCGATCACGGACGTGTGAGGCCGGTCGCGCCCGAACCTATGATGGCCACTGTGTTGCACCGGCATCTGCCACCCGTTACCGCTCCCGGTCGGTGCCCCAGCGTCTTCGTAGGGCACCCCGTGCGTGTGGCTTGGCGGCAGCTGGTGTGAGCACCACCTCGCACAAGCCGCCAGGTCGTCTGACGACACTGGGGGCCTTGGGCAGCCGCCGCCCGTCCATTGCCGACGTAGCGCGTCTGGCTGGCGTTTCCCGTCAAACAGTTTCGCGCGTCCTGAACAACCAACCTGATGTGAACGATGCCACCCGGGCCCGGGTCCGGGGCATAATCGACCAGCTGGACTATCGGCCAAGCTCGGCTGCCAGGGCCTTGGCCAGCGGCCGGTCGAAGACGCTCGGGGTGCTCGCACTCGACTTGGCCCTCTATGGGCCTACGTCAACCCTGTTCGCCGTCCAGCACGCAGCCCAAGAGCGCGGCTACTTCGCGTTCCCGGTGGTACTGCACACGATCGATCGACATTCCGTATCGGAGGCAGTACGTCGTCTGGCGACCCAGTCTGTTGAAGGGCTGGTCATGAACATCCCGTTCGACCTGTCCTTCGACCCGCTAGCTTCGCTCCCGAAGGACATGCAGGTGGTGGTCATAGGAGGCGGGCCGGGAGCCGCCCACTCAGAGCACGTTGTGGTCGTGGACTTCGACCAGGAGCTCGGCGGCCGCCTGGCGACCGAGCACCTGTTGGCTGCGGGCAACCCGACCGTCTTCCACGTTTCCGGGCCCAGCCACTCGGACGCGGCTCGCAGCCGCATATCAGGTTGGCGAGCAGCGCTGCGAGATGCAGGGGCCGAGGTCATGCCTCCCCTGAGCGGGGACTGGAGCGCTCTTTCGGGGTACGAAGCCGGCCAGGTCCTGGCCCGGATACCCGACATCCATGCCATCTTCGTCGCCAACGACCAGATGGCCCTCGGAGTGCTGAGGGCGCTGCACGAACGAGGCCGTCGGGTGCCCGAGGACGTCGCGGTGGTGGGTTTTGACGACACTCCCGAGGCTGCGTGTTTCGTACCACCCCTGACAACCGTGCGTCAGGACTTCCGCGAGCTGGGGCAAGTGGCCGTGCAGATCCTGGTGGACCAGCTCATGGCGGGCGTCCCGGGCCCGGACCGGGTTGTCATCCAGCCCGAGCTCATCTGCCGTGACTCGAGCCTGCCGGGACAGTAGACCCAGCCGTCTCACCGAGCGCCCGCGTGCCCTGCCCGCCAGCGCCGCGTCAGGAATGGTGCCGGGCACAGAGAGCTTTGGGCGCCCTCATTAGCCTTGCCCTCGTCCCAAGTAGTTCCCCCCCGCCTTTGGCGCGTTGACACCGCAGAGAGGGTGTACTAAAGTCCCCCGACCGTGAGCGCTCACGGTCATCAACGAGAGGCCAGGAGCGGCCTCCGCACAAGCAAGCGATTTTGCCTTGTTCATAAGGTAAGAAGGTCATTCAGCGACCCCTCTCAGCAAGTATCTAGTCCCTATCGCGTGCAAGCAAGCTGGGCACGCTCCCAGTGGCTTTCCACAACGAGCCGGGGTCCCGGTGCCGGAGGGGAAGTACCACGACTGCCAACAACAAGGAGGTAGAGATGAACAGAAAGCGAGCCATATCCCTCTCCGCGACCGTCGCAGTCCTGCTCGGTGCGTTGACGGTGCCCGCCTCGAACGCGGCGGCGCAGGCCAAGGTCACCATCACGTGGTGGAGCTGGACAGCCAACCCCAAGACCGTCATCGCCAACTTCGAGAAGGCGTACCCGAACATCTCGGTCCCGCTCCCGCCGAGCTACGGCTCGGGGTCCACGTTCTACGCCAAGCTCACGACCGCCCTTGCCGGCGGCACCGGCCCTTGCGTAACCCAGAACGAGTACTCGGAGCTGCCCCAGTACATCGCGGCGCATGATTTCGTCAACATCGCCCAGTACGTCTCCGGCTACCAGAAGGACTACCCGGCCTGGGTCTGGGGGCAGGTCTCCCAGGGCAGTGCGGTGTACGCAATACCCGAGGACATCGGCCCGATGGGGCTCATGTACCAGCCGGCGGTTCTGAAGAAGTACAACCTGTCCGTCCCGACCACCTGGAGCCAGTTCGCCTCGGACGCGGCCGCCCTGCACAAGGCCGACCCGAGCATGTACCTCGACCCCTTCGTGCTCAACGACCCCAGCATCCTGGAATCGCTATGGTGGCAGGCCGGGGCGCGGCCCTTCGTCCTGGAGCCCAACGGCACCTGGAGGTTCACGATCAACGGCCCGGTCGAACAGCAGGTCACCAACTTCTGGGCCAACCTCGTCAAGTCGGGCAATGCTCCCGTCGACAACGACTTCACGACCGAATGGACCCATCACATCGCGCAGGACCGATATGCAGCAGCGATCGGAGCCGCGTGGGGGCCGGCGTACGTGATCTCATCGAACCTGGCCAGCAACTCCACCCAGGAGTGGGCCGTGACCCAACTCCCGCAGTGGACGGCAGGCGCCCATGCAACGGCAAACTGGGGCGGCTCCACCAACGCCGTGACCAAGGACTGCCCGTCGGCGGACGTGAAGGACGCAGCGCTGTTCGCCGCCTATATCAACACCTCCAAGAGCGGTATCGCGATCGATGAGGAGTCCGGGGCCCAAGGTGGCCGCGGGCTCTTCCCGGCGGCGATCGCCCGGTCCAGCGTCCCGCAGTTCAATGTCCCGGAGCCGCACTTCACGGGCAATATCAACGCCGCGTACAACACCTACGCCGCGCAGGTAGTGACCAATTGGGAGTGGAGCCCCTTCGACGCCGAGTTCCGCAGCTTCATGAGCACACAACTTGCGAGCGCCATAGCAGGCAAGCAGACCTGGGACCAGGCCCTGGCCACGGTCGAGTCCCAGCTGGTCAGCTACGCCAAGTCGGCAGGTTACTCGGCCGAGAGCTGAACCGTAGCGGCGGGGGAAGGGCTAGTGGTCCTCCTTCCCCCGCCCTCCGGGGATCTCAGATGAGAGAGGAGAGGGAGTGGCGGTACAGGTAGGAAGCGCCTCCGCCTCGTCGCCAGTGCGAGTGATGGTGCCAAGCAGGGGCACCACGCCCAGGCAACCGCCACTGCGCGCCGCACAGGGCCGGTCCGGGCTGCTCATGACCGGCCCGTTCCTGGCCCTGTTCGCCGTCTTTTTCGCCGGGCCGTTCGTTTACTCGATAGTGCTCTCTTTGCGGTCCCCCCTGACGGGCGCCTACTCGGGCTTGTTCAACTACCGCACTGTCATGTCCAACGGCGAGTTCTGGAGCGGGGTCGTGCGAATGGGCTATTTCGGCGTGGTCCAGGTCACGGTCATGATCTGTCTCGCCATCGGCTTGGCCCTTTTGCTAGACAGCCCGTACTGCCGGGCGAAAAAGCTATTCGCTCTCATCTACTTCCTCCCCTACGCAGTCCCCGGTGTGATAGCGGCCATCATGTGGGGCTTCCTCTTGGAACCCGACCTCGACGGCGCGCTTGGGGTGCCGCACCAGCTCGGGCTAGCGAGCGGGCCGGTCCAGCCGCTTGACTACCGCCTGGCGCTCTACGCGATCATGCTGATCGTCACGTGGGAGTGGACCGGCTACAACATGACGATCCTGCTCACGAGCTTGACCAACGTGCCCCACCAGGTGATCGAGGCGGCCAAGGTGGACGGGGCCTCGGAGCTGTCGATAGCGGCAAGGATCAAGCTGCCCATGGTGCGCCGCACGGTCATGTTCACGATCATGCTGTCGATCATCGGCACGCTCCAGCTCTTCAACGAGCCGGTGATCCTGAACGAGATAGCCACCACGGGCAGCGCCCTCACTCCCAACCAGATCATTTACAACACGGCGTTCGCCTTTGGCAACGAGGAGCTGGCGGCGGCCCAGTCGGTCGTACTTGCCGGCATCACGATCGTCGCCACGATCGCCTTCTTCGGGATCGTGCGCCGGAGGATGGGCCCGTTCGGGGCAACAAGGGCGGCGGCCAAATGACCGTCGGCGCCGCCCAGCTGCGGGCGTCTTTGTTCAGGCGGCACGGTGCCGCTGTTTCTCGGCGGGCCAAGACCACCGTCACGACGGCCTTTTTAGCCATGGGCGCCGCCTACGTGCTCGTGCCGATCTACTGGCTCGTCGTTGCCTCCTCCAAGACCAACAGCCAGCTCTTCTCCACCCCGACCTTCCTCCCCCCGGCGCACCCGTCCTGGGCGTCCAACTTCAAGGACCTGTTCACGTACCAGAACGGCGACTTCGGTTGGTGGCTGCTGAATTCCTTCATCTACTCCTCAGTAACGGCGGCCCTGGGGGCAACCGTGTCGACCCTGTGCGGCTACGGTCTCGCCAAGTACAGCTTCCGGGGCAGGCGGGTGGTCTTCGCCTTGGTGGTGGGATCGCTGATGGTGCCGGCGACGGCGCTCGTGGTTCCGCTTTTCCTCCTCGAGCACTTCATGGGCCTCACCAACACCTACCAGGGGGTCATATTACCTTTGGTCGTCTACCCCTTCGGGGTCTACTTCATGTCCATCTTCGCCGCCGACGCCGTACCCGACAACCTCGTCGACTCGGCCCGGGTGGACGGCGCCGGAGAGATGCGGACCCTCTGGCAGATCGGCAGGCCTCTTTTGATGCCGGGCATCGTGACGCTTTTCCTCCTGTCCTTCATCGGCACCTGGAACAACTATTTCCTACCGCTCGTGCTGCTCGGGACCGAGAGCCGCTTCCCACTCACGGTCGGCCTCTCCGCTTGGTTGAGCAGCATCAGCTCGGTGGGCGCCCAGCCCATCTACCCCGAGATCATCCTGGGCTCGTTCGTCTCGGTCCTGCCGATGCTCATCCTGTTCCCCTTCCTGCAGAAATATGTGGCAAGGGGCCTAACCCTAGGAGCGATTGCCGGTGAATAGACGCATACATTATGGCGGCGATTACAACCCCGAACAATGGCCTCGTGCCATATGGCGTGAAGACGTCCGTCTCATGAAAGAGGCGGGCGTGGACCTCGTCACCGTGGGAGTGTTCTCCTGGGCCGAGCTCGAGCCAACGGAGGGCACCTACGACTTTGGTTGGCTACATGAAGTACTGGACCTGTTGGGAGAGGCGGGGATCGGCGTCGACCTGGCCACCCCTACGACGGCACCGCCGCCCTGGTTGACCACACGCTACCCGGACGTGCTGCCGGTGGACAGCAAGGGCACCCGCTACAGTCACGGGAGCCGCCAGCAGTTTTGCGTCTGTAACCCCACTTACCGGATGTTCGCCAAGCAGGTCGTTGCTCGGCTCGTCTCCGAGGTGGGCGGCCACCCGGCCGTCGAAATGTGGCATATCAACAACGAGTACGCCTGCCATGTGCCCTATTGTTACTGTGACCACCATGCAGCAGCATTTCGCGCCTGGCTGGCTTCTCGGTACGGCAGCATCGAGGAGGTTAACGAGGCATGGGGCACCGTCTTTTGGAGCCAGAGGTACAGCGAGCTCGCTGAGGTGCTGCCGCCCCGCCTGACGCCCTCGTTCTCCAACCCGGGCCAGGAGCTTGACTACTGTCAGTTCAGCAACGACGCCTTCTTGGACGAGCTGCTCGAAGAGCGAGAGATCCTGAAGGCCAGCCGGCCTGATATCCCGGTGACCACCAATTTCGTGGGCTTCTACAAGCCGTTGGACTATTTTGCCTGGTCACGTGAGCTCGACGTGGTGTCCACCGACAACTACGTCGACCCGGCCGACCCCGAATGGGCGATGCAGAACGCGATCCACTACGACCTCGTCCGCTCGGTGAACAAGGCAGTGCCATGGGTGGTGATGGAGCAGACGAGCTCCAGGGTCTATTGGCGTGAGCACAACGTGCCCAAGAGGCCTGGCCAGATGCGGGCGATGAGCTACCAGGCGGTGGCCCGGGGGGCGTCCGGGGTCCTCTTTTTCCAGTGGCGCGCCTCTCGAGTTGGAGCCGAGAGGTTCCACTCCGCCATGTTGTCGCACTCCGGGGAAGCCTCGCCCGTTTGGGCTGAGATAAGGGACCTCGGCCGGGAGCTCGCACTGCTGGAGCCGTTGGGGCAAGCGCGGGTGGCGGCGCGGGTGGCGGTGGCGTTCTCGTGGCAAAACTGGTGGGCGCTCGAGGCCCCCGCCAAGCCGGCCAACGACCTCGTCCTGTCCGAGCAGCTGGCATGGCTGTACCGGCCGCTCTTCCGATCAGGCACGACTGTGGACTTTTGCCGACCGGACGAGCCGCTTGGCGGCTACGAAGTCGTGCTCGTGCCCAGCTTGTACAGAGTGACAAGGGAAGAGGGCGCCAACCTTGTGTCCTTCGTGCACCAAGGTGGCGATGCGGTGATCTCGTTCTGGTCGGGGATCGTGGACGAGCATGAAACCGTGTACGTCGGACCCTACGGGGGGCCCCTCCGGCCGATCATGGGTTGCGACGTCCTGGAGGTGGCACCCTTACTGGCGGGGGCAGTAGTGGAGGTGGAGTGGGAGGACGGGACAAAGACTACGGCGGGGTTTTGGGCTGACGTCGTCGCCGAGACCGACGGCCACGTCCTTGCCCGCATCGCCAGTGGCCCGTGGGCGGGCCGCCCCGCGGTCATCGAGAACCGCGTCGGCAGTGGGCGCACCTACTATCTCGCCACCAGGCTCGACCCTGCAGGTCTGGCGAGGGTGTATTCCAGGCTCCCAGCCCTCGCCGGCGAACCCTCGCTGGAAAGGGCAGGCGACGGTGTCGAACGGGTCGTTCGAACTGGGCCCGAGCACACTTATGAGTTCCTCATCAACCATGCGCCCGAAGACAGAGAGCTGGAGATCGCCCCCGGCGGCATCGAACTGTTGGCACGGGTCGAGCTCGGTGACCGGGTGAAGTTACCTCCGACGGGTGTCGCGATCGTGCGCCGTCCGACGAGCGAACTAGCCCGTTGAGCCACGGTCAACGCCATTGGCAGTGGCACCACCGTCAATGCTCCATAGTTAGCGCGTCCACCCGGTCCACCCGGTCCACCCGGTCCACCAAGCCTTTGCCGGCGCGCAACACCCGCCATAGCTCGTCGAGCACCACGAAGTAGTTGCGCTTGGGGGCCAGGCCGGCGTCGGCCAGGGCGTGGGCGGCGGCGATGGCCCCGAAGCCTTCGCCCCAGCAGGCCAGCAGCACGGCGGCCTGGAGCTTCTCATCGGCCTCGTTGATGCCCGATATGTCGATGCAGACCGGGCCGGACAGGTCGATCCGGACGCTGGTGCGCTGGGCGAAGGTCTCTCCGAGCCCACCTTCGCACAGAGCCAGCACCGACAGCTCGACGGGGTCTACGGCGGCGCGGTAGCGGGCCTCGTCGCCCCGGGCCAGGGTCACCCGGCGCAGGCGCTCAGGGCCTTCCTCGAGCACGGCCACCAGGTCGGAGAGCACGGCGTCGCCCGGGGCGTGGTGCTCGTCGAGGACCGAAAGGGCCGTCGACAGTACGGCCGTCTCGGTGTCCGACAGGGGCGCCCCCCGGTTCAGGCCGATCAGGGCGGCCAGCAGGTTGAGACGCCGTCCGTGGGCGTCGGCCAGCAATTCGCGCCGGGCGCTGCCGGCTAGCCGCTCGGCGGCGGCCACGGCGGCGCCGGGGTCTAGCGGGTTGAGCGTGCCCTGGCCGCGGCCGAGGCTCACGACGTGGCCGCCCATGGCGGCGACCAGCTCGGCGTAGTCCGGTTTCAAGTCGCCAAGGACCACGGTCGAGTACCCAAAGGCCTCCAGCCCCAGGCACATCCGGCACACCAGCGTCGATTTGCCGAGCCCGGGTTTGCCGAGAACGAGGACGGAGGGGTTGGCGATGAGGCGTGCCCGGGAGAACCAGTGGATCGGGTCCGAGCACACCGTCCCTCGGCTGAAGATGTGCCGG
>Ga0182016_10001409_pt1 | contig 29298 bp, 32 predicted proteins | sample 712S2MmetaG_FD_120491 | JGI IMG/M metagenome (GOLD analysis project Ga0182016, IMG submission 120491) | Permafrost microbial communities from Stordalen Mire, Sweden - 712S2M metaG | ecosystem: Environmental > Terrestrial > Soil > Wetlands > Permafrost | place: Sweden: Stordalen | collected...
CACGATCCCCGGGTGGGACGCCGACGAGCACGACACCGGTCCCGGCCGGCGGGCGTTCTTCGCTGGTCATGATCGACCGCTCTTCGCCCCCGGAGGTAATGAACCGTGCGGAGCGCATTATCAAGCCGGAACCTGCGAACAGCACTTCGTCGAGGAATGAGAGACATGGGCAAAACGATTGAATTGAAGACGGCCGACGGCCACACCCTCTCGGCTTACGTGGCCGGACCGGACAATGCGACGCGCGGTGTCGTCGTCGTTCAAGAAATCTTCGGCGTGAACCACCACATCCGGGACATGGCCGACAAGTTTGGCGCCGCCGGCTACAAAGCGATCGCACCCGCAATGTTCGACCGCGCCAAGCGCGGCGTCGACCTCGGCTACGGACCGGACGATCGCAAAGAAGGCTTCGGCTTGCGCGGTCAAGTGACCGACGCGCAATCGATCGAGGACATCACGGCGGCGGCGAAAGCGCTCGGCACCGCCAAGACCGCCATCGTCGGCTATTGCTGGGGTGGTTCGCTCTCGTGGCTCGGCGCGACGCGCACGAAGCTCTTTGCGGCCGCATCGTGCTGGTACGGCGGCGGCATCGCCGCGACCAAGGACGAGAAACCGAATTGCCCGGTGCAAATGCACTTCGGCGAAACCGACGGCAGCATTCCGCTAACCGACATCGAGGCGATCAAGGCCGCGCAACCGGGCGTGGAAGTCTACGTCTATCCGGGCGCCGGCCACGGCTTCGGCTGCGACGAACGCGATAGCTGGAATCCCGAAGCGTTCGAACTGGCGCAAAAGCGCACGCTCGATTTCTTCGCCAAGAACCTGAAGTAACGGCCGTGCGGCGAGCGATGGTCCCATTTCTTCGAACCCTCCTCGCCGCGCTTCTGCTGACCGCCCTCGCGCCGTTGACGGCGCGCGCGGCGAGCGACGATCAGAAGACGTTCGCCAATAGCGTCGTCGACCGCAACACGCAAGCGATCAACGACATGGCCGATTCGCTGTACTTCTTTGGCGAACTCGGCATGCAAGAATTCGAGAGCACGAAGCTCGTCCGGGACACGATGACGGCGGCCGGGTTCACCGTAGAACTCGGCGGCGCCGGCATGCCCACCAACTTTTGGGCCAAGTGGGGCTCGGGCAAACCCTACATCGTGATCGAAACCGAAGTCGACGCCCTGCCCGGCGGTTCGCAAACGCCCGACGTGTTCACGCACAAGCCGCTCGTCGATGGTGCTCCGGGCCACATGGAGGGCCACAACACGCACTCCGGCGTCTCTACGGCTGCCGCGTTTGCGGTAAAGCAAACGCTCGAGAAATACCATCTGCCGGGCACGATCGCGGTACACTTCGGTCCCGCCGAAGAGTCCTTGGGCAGCCGGCCGTTCGTCGTACGCGCCGGCTATTTCAAAGACGTCGACGCCGTCATCTACTTGCACATCGGCGATAACTTCACGACCGGCGCCGGCCTGCAAGACTACGCCGCGATCAGCACCCGGTTTGCGTTCCACGGCAAAACGGCGCACGCCGCCATCGATCCGTGGGACGGTAAGAACGCGCTCGACGCCGCCGAGCTCATGGATAGCGGCGTTGCGTTTTTACGGGAGCAGCTCCTACCCTCGGCTCGCGTCCACCGCGCCATCACCAACGGCGGTTTGCAACCGAACATCATTCCGGAGCTCACCGAAGTCTGGTATTTCGTGCGCGATCGGACGATGCAATTAGCCAAGCAAACCCAAGACAAAATCGTCAACATCGCTAAGGGCGCAGCGCTGATGACCGGCACGACGGTCGACATCACCTACGACGCGTCCGGCTGGCCGCAGCTCTCGAACAAAGCACTTTCGCTCGTGGTGCAAAAGAACTTCGATGCCGTCGGCATGCCGGCGTGGACCGACACGGAACAAACCTACGCGAAGGGTTTGCAAAAGGCGCTCAACGTCAAGGAAGTCGGCCTCTACACGAAACCCACGCCGTACGGCGACCGCGTGCAGGTCGCCGCATCCAACGATAGCGGCGATATATCGTGGGTCGTGCCGGCGGTAACGTACACGTTTCCGGCCAGCGTGCCCGGCATCCAGTATCACAACTGGCAAGCCGGTGTAACGCCGGTGAGCAGCATCGCGCACAAGGGTGAAATCGTGGGCGCAAAAGCGCTCGCCGATACGATTCTCGACTTCATGACCGAACCCGACGTGCTGGCCGCGGCGCGTACGGAGTGGCTGCAAGTCACCAAAGATGCCGGGTATTTCTCGCTGCTGCCGCCGGATGCGCAACCGCAGGTCGACATGAACAAAGCGACGATGTCCAAGTACCGGCCCGCCATGAGCAAGTACTACCTGCACAAGACCCCCCGCTACCAATAAGCGGCGTCACGGACCGGCACGTTTGCAATTGCTTGCTCGAGGGGACACCTTGACGAGCAACCCACTCGAAAGGCCGGACTCATGACGCTTCTCATCATCATCATCGTACTGATCATCCTCTTCGGGGGCGGTGGTCACTATTACAACAACGGCGCGTACCGCGGCGGCGGCTTCAGCATTGCCGGTCTGCTCGTCATCGTGCTGCTGATCTTGCTCTTCACGGGCAATCTCCACGTCTAACGATGTCCCCTGAACGTATCGTACGTTCGTTCGCCGTGGGGGCCGCAACCGGTCTACGGACCATGACCGGTCCCGCGGCGGCTTTTGCCGTGCGTAAAAACGGCAACTGGAACTGGCCCGTGCTGCTCGGCGCCCTCGGCGAATACATCATCGACAAACTACCGGCCACGCCGCCCCGCACCCGCCCGGCCGGTCTTGCCGCGCGCGCAATTGCGGCAGGTTTTGCCGCAGCGTCGGTGGCCGAGTTCGATGAGGAGCGGTGGACGTGCGCCGCACTCGGCATTGCCGGAGCGATGGGGTCGGCCTTTGCCGGCCGCGCATTCCGCGCCGAAGCGGCGCGCCGTCACGTGCCCGACGTTCTCGCTGCGCTGCTGGAAGACGCGGCGGCCATCGCGCTTGCGCGCGCGGCCGTACCGCGACGTTAGCCGGGCTCGCTGCTCACGAGGTCGCGCGTCAAGCTGTTTGACGGCGACTCGTAGTTCATGGCGAAGTCTTCGGGCGGCATCGGGCCCCACATATAGAAGCCGTTTTCCGGCGCGTGCGCGCCCGACTTCCAGGTCGAGTTGATCGGCACGTAATCGATATCGTGCGAGTATTCGCAGTAGCTGCCCCACGGATCGCGCACGTAGTGAAAGTAATTCGAGCCGAGCACGTGACGTCCGAGGCCCCAACCGGCTATATGACCGGCGTCGGCCATCTGCATCGCGCCTTGGCCGACATCGTTGAACGATTCGACATCCCAACTGCAATGATGGAAACCCGTCGCATCCGACTTCGCGAACGCCACCAGGTGATGATCGCTGCCGTGCAGGCCGTGCAAGAAGGCGATGCCGTCGCCGGCGGTATCCGAGAGACCGAGGCCGAGTGCGCCCATGTAGAAGTCGATGGCCTTCGCAACGTCGCTGGTGAACACCAGCGCGTGCGACATGCGGCGCGGCCGAATGAACGGGGCCGCATCGCGCAACGGCATCGCCGCGACGCCGGCCGGGGCCACGATGTTGTTCGTCGTCGCCTTGGCATCCGGCGACGATTTTTCCGCAGCGCGAATCTCTACTAGCGCGCCGTCGAAGTCGCGAAACCAGAGTCCGGCGCCGTCGGAGCCCGCCGGCGCGGAAACGAGCGCGATGCCGAGGCGTTCGAGACGTTCGCGAAACGCCGGCATGTCGTCGGCAAAGGCGCCGAACGAGAGATGATTGAGCTTCTTCTGCGGACCCTCGCGGAACGTGCCCCAACGATGTTTGTGACCGGTCGTGTGCAGGTCGAAGCCGCTCCGCGCATTTCGCACGTCGAGTCCAAACGACGTGTAGAATTTCTGCGCTTGCGCGAGATCCGGCACGGTGAGACTGAAGTGATCGAGCGAGTGAACCCCGAGCACGTCGGCGCGGCGGTTGGAAGCGGAATGCGGCATCATCGACCTTTCAGCAGACGGGCACGGGGGCGCCTTCTAGAGCGTGGGCAGCACGATCGTGCCTTCGAGTTCTTCGCCCCGGGCAAAGCGTTCGACATTGCGCTCAAATTGTTCGGCCAAGCGCCGGCCGGTTGCGCGGCTGCCGAACGTCGAGATGTGCGGGGTGATGATGACGCCCGGCATGTGCCAGAGCGGGTCGGTTGCGGGCAGCGGCTCGGGATCGGTGACGTCGAGCCCTGCCCCCGCGAGGTGCCCGGCGGCGAGCGCGTGGTGCAGTGCGGCTCCATCGACGACCGGGCCGCGCGAGACGTTCACCAGCAGGGCGTTCGCCGGCATCGCGGCCAGCGCCGCCGCATCGATCAAGTGCCGCGTCTCTTCACTGAACGAGACCGTGAGGATGACGACGTCGCTTTGGGCGAGCGCGTCGTGCAAACGCGCGCTGGAGAACATTTCGTTGGCCCGCGGATCGGGGTTCCCGGCGCGCGATACGCCGACGATCCGTTTCGCGAGCGGCCGGAGGCGCTCGGCGACCGAGCCGCCGATCGAGCCGAAGCCGACGATCGCCACGGTGAGATCTTCCAGCGATCGCAAGCTGTTCATCATGGCGGGCGAATTCCAGTCGGCATTGACTTGCGCGAGAATCGCGCGCGGCAGTTGGCGCAGCAGCCCCAGCAGCAGCGCGATGGCATGTTCTGCGACGGCCGGTCCGTGCACCGTGACGGCGTAGGTCATCGTTACGCCGGGCGGCACGCCGGCGCGCAGCAGCACGTCGTAACCCGCGCTCGTAAGTCCGATCCACTTCAGCCGCCCGCGTTCGGCCTTCACCGCCTGGGGCACGGCCGGCAAATAATACGTCGGCGTAATCCACAACGCGTCGGCGCCGGGCAGTTCTTGCAGCAACTCTTGCTCGTCGCGAGCGACGACCAAATCGAACCCCTTCCGCCGGGCGGCGTCGATCAACTCGGACTCGAAGACCTGACCTCGATAGACGACGCGCATCAGCGCTCGAGTTGGACGCCGCGGGCGGAACGTCCCACGTTGGCAAAGGTGTGCCGCATGCTTCTCCGCACGCTCTTTGCCGGCGCGCTGTTCGCGCTCGCAGCACCCGTGCTCGCATCGGCCGCCTGCATGCCCCCCGCCGGCGACGCGGCGTTCCGGTACGACGCCCGGACGCCCGGCATGCATTCGGCGGCGGGGACGACGATCGTCCGTCCGCGTGCGGCGACGGGAACGCTGCACGGCGCGGGGATTCTCTGGGTGCACTGGCTCGGCGATCCGGCCACGACGAACCACACCGAGTTTGCCGCCGACGCGCGCGCGCTCGCCGAACGCGGCGCCACGTCGGTGCTCGTCGATGCGATGTGGGCGCAGCCGAATTGGTTCGAGACCGGACGCAGTCCGGCAACCGATGCCTGCGATGTTCCGCGCCAGGTGATCGCGCTGCGCCGGGCGCTCGATCTGCTCGTTGCGCAAGGCGTCGATCCAACGCGCATCGCCTACGTGGGGCACGACTTCGGTGCGATGTACGGCGCGCTCTTACTGGCCGTGGATCCGCGGCCGTCGCGCGCCGTGCTGATGACGCCGGCGTTGAGTTTCTGGGAATGGTTTCTGCTCGGCGCGCAGCCGGCCGACATGAACGCCTACCTCCGCGCGATGTCGCGCTACGATCTCCCGGCGTGGCTCGGACGCACGCATGCGACGGCGACCCTGCTGCAGTTCGCAAAGAACGACGGCTATGTGTCGAGCGCGACGGCGGCGGCATTCCTCAACGCGGTGCCGGCTCGCAATCGCACCTTCGTCAGCTATGCAAGCGATCACGCGCTGCACGTGGCCGCCGCCGTGAACGATCGGCGCGCGTGGCTCATTCGTCAACTTTCCAAGTAAGGACAACGGCATGGCACGGATCGTTTTGGGATTGGGAACCTCGCATAGTCCGCAAGTGAGCACGCAGCCGGAACAATGGTATCTGCACGCCGAGCGCGACTACAGCAACCCGCAGCTCGACATGCCGGCGCTGGAAAAAACGGCCCCGGCCGGTATCGCAGAACAGCTCGCAGTTGAGGTCTATCGCAAGAAGCACGACGAGTGCCAACGTGCGATCGCGCGGCTCTCCGCCGAGTTGATCGCCGCCAAGCCCGACGTCGTCGTCGTGGTCGGTGACGATCAGCGCGAACTCTTTCTCGATGAGTGCAGTCCGGCGTTCGCACTCTTCACCGGCGCCTCGATGCTCGATATCCCGCCCGATCCGGCGACGGTCTTGCCGTCGCACCAAGTGGCGCTGTGGTCGCGCCACGCTAGCGCCCTCGAGACGTATCCCGCCTACGCCGATTTCGGGCTGCACCTCGCCGCCTCGATGTCGGGCGAGGACTTCGATATCGCAACGGCTTCGAGGCAATTCGCCGGACGCAGCATCGGTCACGCCTACACGTTCGTCCGCCTGCGTTTGCTCGGCGACGCGGTGATTCCGATCGTGCCGGTCTTCATCAACTGTTACTATCCGCCGAACCAACCCTCGCCCGCGCGCTGCTTCGCATTCGGCCAGGCGCTCCGGCGTGCGATCGAGGGCTGGCGCGGCGATTTGCGCGTGGCGGTGGTCGCGTCGGGCGGTCTCTCGCATTTTGTGATCGACGAAGAGATGGACCGGCAGCTCTTGCGCGGCATCGCCGAAAAGCGCAGCGACCTGATCACCTCGATACCAGCGGCCAAACTCAACAGCGGCAGTTCGGAGATTCGCAACTGGATCGCGGTTTCCGCAACGATGGAAGCGGCCGAGGTCGCAAGCATCGACTATGCGCCGTGCTATCGGACGCCGTCGGGAACCGGCTGCGGGATGGCATTCGTCCTGTGGAACGCCTGAACGGATTTAGGCCCAGAGAACAAGGAACATAGGTGTGCCTCACAATAATCTGAGGCGTGCTTAAATTTGCGGCCGTTGCCGGCGCCGTCCTCGTTCTGCTGGTGAGCTGGCGCCCCAGCCCCGGGACCGCCATTCCGATTTTCAGCCACCAGTACGACGTCTCGTGCTCGAAGTGCCACGCCGTCATCCCGCATCTCAACGAGTTCGGCGCGGCCTTCATGGCTAGCGGCTATCGCATCCCGGGCGTGAAGCCGGGCCCGGCGTTCCCCATCTCGGCCAAGGCCAACCTGGTCGACTCCAGCGAGAATCAGGGCGACGGCGAGAACGGCGCCGGGCTGCCCAAGGCGATCGTGGATGAGGTCGAGTTGTTTACCGCCGGCGGGCTCGGCAGCCGGGCCAGCTACCTCGTCGAGCAGTACGCGGTCGACGGCGGCCAACACGGGCTGCTGCGCGACGGCTGGGTCATCGACCGGCTGAACCCCTGGGACGCGAAGATCCCGCTGCAGGTCCAGGCCGGCTCGTTCACCCTGCCGCTGCCCGTCGATCCGGAAACGTTCCGCGAGACCTACGCCGGCTATACCGCGTACACGACGCCGGTCGGCACGAACCCGTTCACGTTCTTCGATCCGAAGATCGGCGCGCGGCTGCAGATCGGCGACCCGCTCAAAGGCCTCAACGTGCAGTTCTTCGGCGGCCAGGGTCACGATCGGCAAAGCGGCTTGACCACAATCGGCACCGATGTGATGTTTTCGGCCCAGGACAACATCGGGCCGCTCGCGCTCACCGCGTTTCGTTATTCCGGTACGCGCCCCGTAGCGGCGGGGGAACTTGACTCGTTCCAGCGCACCGGGTACGGCGTGGTGTTCGATCAGTGGGGCCGGCTGTCGCTTGAGAACGTGCTGATCAACGGCAACGATACCGATTGCGGCATCGGCGGCGCGTGCCAATCGAGCGGCGGCTTCACCCAACTGCGGTACGCGATCACGCGCCGGCTTTTCGCCCTTGGCCGGTACGAGGGGACGATGGATCCGGTGAACGGTTTCACGCGCGACGGCGTACTGCTCTTGGGCTATGGCCCGAGCGAACGCTCGCGCATCACGATCGAAGACGTCATCGCGCACACGCCGCAGACGACGCACACCATGAACATCCAATACACGATCGCGTATTGATGCGCATTCCGGTCATCGCGTTCGCTCTCTTCTTCGCGCTCGCTTCGGTCACGCGTGCGGACGGTGATTCGCACGCGATTGACGCAGCAAAATCCAAGGCGGCCTTCAGCGTACCGCACGTGTTCGTCGAACGCGTGACCGGAACGGTACCCATCGTCGGCGGTACGGTCGTTCTTGCGCCCGACTCCGAGATACCGGTGAGTCTAACGGCCGAACTCGATCCGAGCAAAATTTCCAGCGGCGACCACGATCGCGATGCGGCGCTGACCGGTCCGGATTTCTTCGACGCAAAAGCGGATCCGTCGTGGACCTTCACGAGCACCAAGATTACGCCCGTGAGCGCAACGTCGTTCGGTATCGACGGAACGTTGACGATGCACGGCGTGACGGTCCCCGAGCATCTCGACGCGACGATCCGCGGCGCCGCCGCACACCGCACGTATCATGCCGTCGGCCATATCGATCGCAAAGCCTTCCATATGTCCGTGACGCGGCTCGATCCGGTGATCGGAAATATCGTCGATGTGACCCTCGATATCGATCTGAAGTAGCGTGCACGGGCCGGGACGAAGGCTTCGGAGATGAGCAGCGGTGTGCGCGCAGCGCCGGTGGGTAGCGTCGAGCCCCGCCGTATGGTTTTCCTTGCGGCATGTCTAGCGATTTTCATGGTCTCGGTCGAAGCGACGATCGTCGCGACGGCCATTCCGACCATCGTCGGCGATCTCGGCGGCTTACGGCTCTTCAGCTGGGTGTTCGGGATCTATTTTCTCACGCAGGCCGTTGGAATACCGGTGTATGGGCGCCTAGCCGACATCTACGGCCGCAAGAACCTCATGATCGTCGCGGTGATCCTGTTCCTGGCCGGTTCGATCCTGAGCGGTTTCGCCCACAACATGCTCATGCTGATCGTCTATCGCGGTCTGCAGGGCCTAGGCGGCGGCGGCGTGCAGCCATTGGCCTCGACGATCGTCGGCGATCTCTACACGGGCAAAGAACGCGCGCGCGTTCAAGGCTACATGTCGAGCACGTGGGGCATCTCGGCCGTCGCCGGCCCGCTGCTGGGCGCATTCATCGTGCAGCACGTCGGCTGGCCGGCGATCTTCTGGGTCAACGTGCCGTTCGGCATTCTCTGCATCATCATCATCGCGCGTTTTTTTGACGAGCGCATCGAGCGGCAAGCGCACCGCATCGACTACGCGGGTTCCGTGTTGCTCGCCGCCGGCATCGGCACGCTGATGTTCGTTCTCGTCATGGCCGGCAATTTGCCCGGCACGCTAGCCGTCGCGCTCTCGGTGGTCGCCGCGATCCTCATCGCAGCACTGATCGCGCACGAATTGCATACCGCCGAGCCGATGATGCCGCTGCGCTTGTTCCGCATTCGCGTGATCGGCGTTGCCAACGCCGCTAACTTCGCGATCGGCGCGCTCGCAATGGGCATCACCGCGTTCTTGCCGACGTACGTGCAAGGAGCGATGGGACTCTCGGCCGTTTTGGCCGGTGCAACGCTCGGCGCCACCTCGGCGGCGTGGACCGTCGGCGCGCTCGTCGCTTCGCGCACGCTGGCGTGGATGACGTTTCGCGCTACGGCGCTTTCGGGCGGCGTGATGCTCGTCGCCGGCAGCGCGTTTCTCATCATGCTCACGCCGGCAAGCAGCATTTGGCTAGCGATCGCGGGTGCCGCGGTCATCGGCTTCGGGTTCGGGTATGCCAACCTCGTCTTTATCATTACGACGCAGGCCGCCGTCGGCTGGGAACAGCGCGGCGCCGTGACGGCCTCGAATCTGTTCATGCGTCAACTCGGCCAAGCGATCGGGACGGCCGCTTTCGGCGCGGTTTTCAACCTCGGCCTCTACACCCGCATTCCCGACGCCGGCGACGTGGTCACCAAAATGATGGATCCCGCCGCGCGCAGCCAAATGCCGGCGTTCGACGTCGCGCGTTACGCAACGGCCATCGCCGCATCGCTCCACGCCATCTACATCGTCGCCGGCCTGCTCGGCCTGACCATCTTTCTCCTAACCCTGGCCCTACCGTCAAAACACCGCGTGGACGACCCGGCGTAAACTCTGTCATCCCGAGCTTGTCGAGGGACCGCCACCATCGAGCCACGCAACGATATTCTTCACCGTATCGCCGTAGAAGATTTCGTACGTCTCTTGCGTGACGAAGCCGACGTGCGATGTCGCGACGACATTGGGGAGCGTGCGGAACGGATGATCCGCCGGTAACGGCTCGACCGCGAACACGTCGAGCGCGACGCCCGCAATGCGCTGATGATCGAGCACCTCGATGAGTGCCGCTTCGTCGACGAGCGGCCCGCGCGACGTGTTGACGAGCCAGGCCGTCGGTTTCATCAGCGCGAGTTCGGCTGCGCCGACGATGCCGCGCGAACTCTTGCCCAGCACCATGTGCACCGAGACGATATCGGCTTGAGCGAAGAGTTCGTCTTTGGTGACGAGCCGCGCGCCGGCCGCTTCGGCCCGCTCTTGCGTGAGGTTCGGACTCCAGGCGATCACGTGCATCCCAAACGCAGCGGCGATCCGCGCCCCGGCCGACCCGATGCGGCCAAGGCCGAGCATCCCGATCGTGCGGCGCTGGAGATCGCCGCCGACGGCAACTTGCCAGCCGCCGAGGCGAAACGACGTGGCCTCGTCGGGAATGCGGCGAACGGCGGCAAGGATGAGCGCCCACGTCAGTTCGATGGCACCGTGCGAGGTGTAGCCGGTATGCGCGACGGTGATCCCGCGCTCGCGCGCCGCTTGGAGGTCAATCGACGCGTTCATCGCACCGGTCGAAGCGATCAGGCGCAGCCGTGGGAGGCGTTCGAGAATCTCTCGCGTTAGCGGCGTGCGTTCGCGCATCACGCACACCACGTCGAACGGCGCGAGCCGCTCGACCAGCGCATCCGCATCGCCGAGGTGGTCGCGAAACACGGCGATATCGGCACGGCCTTCCAGCGGCGACCAATCCGCCATGCGCAGCGCTACGCCTTGGTAGTCGTCCAGGATTGCGACCCGGACGGGCTCGACGGGTCGTTGGGATTCGGACATCGCTCTCTCCTACCCGATTGTCGACAACGGCTCCCGTGTCGCAATGGCGCAATTTCGCGTATGATTGGCGGATGGGTGATACACACGAGCGCTGTACGAAGTGCGGCCATCTCCTCGCTTCGCACGAACCCGGCATCGGCTGCACGGAACGCGTCCCCGGCACGATGGAACGGATGCCCGGAACCTGCGACTGCGGCGCTCCCGAAGTCCTCGCGGACGTCCTCCCGTTCCGCACGCGCAGCGAACGCGACGCCGGCCGCAGCGCAGCTCCACCGCCCGAAAACTAGTGCGGCGGGTGGCTGTCGACCAGTACGGCCGTAACGGCAATCACCACGGTTAACAGCAGCACCTCGAGGCGAACCGTTCCGGCAACCGCAACGGCACCCTCGCTTACGCGCCGGCGCGACTGAAAGGCGATCGCAACGACGATTGCGAGCAGCACGATCTTTGCGCAGACCTCGAGGCCGTACGCCGAGGTCCAGAGCGCGCCCAGCGATGACACGTTCTGGAGGACTTGCTTGACGGCCGTGAGCACCAGGGCCACGACGGCAAAGGTCGCAACGTTTGAGGTGCGGCGCACGTCGACGATGTCGGTTACCATCAGCGTCGTTAGCAGCACGCCGATCCACGTTGCTGCGGCCAAGAGATGCACGGCATCAAAGATCACGCCCACCACCGGCTGCGCGCCGCCGGCCGCGTGGCCACCCAGCGATTCGCTGAGCAAAGCTACGATGGCCGCCGTGATGAGCAGTTCCCAGCGGCGGCGGCCACCACTCACCGCAATTGCGGCCAGGAGCGCCCCGAACGTCAGCGTGAGGTGCAAAACGCCGTACCGCGTGTTGAGCGCCGCGACGAGGCTGCCGCCGGTAATGACGCTTTGCACGCGGATGTCGACGAATGCAACGAACGCGACGACGAGCCACGACCCAAACTCCAACATCGAGACCGGTGCCGTCGCCGGCGCACGAACGACGAGCATCGCGCCGAGCGCGAGACCGGCGCCGATCAGTAAGGCCGCCAGCAGGGCAAAGCGCAGCACCGCGATTACGGCCGTCGTACCCGGTCCGAGCGCCGTCTCCCCGGTTGCCGGAAGAATTGCTGCGGGAACGCCGATGCCGAAGGCAAACCGGCCGTTGCCGATGTGCCCGTCGTCGGCGACGACTTGCCACACGACCGTGTACCCTCCCGGCGCGAGCGTGGGCGTGCGAACTTCAACGTTGTGCGTATTTCCGCCGGGATGGTAGGGCGCGCCCAGCGCGCGATCCACGCCGCCGGCGTCAAGGACATGCAGCGAGCCGAGCGATATTTCTACGTCGTCATCGAAGCGCAGCGTCACGAGCGCCGGCGCTTGCTGGACCTCCGCGCCGGACGCCGGCGTGCTGCCTTCAAAGCGCGCATGCGCGCTCGCCGCGAGCGGAACGAGCGCAAGCCAGATGCCGAGGACGAAGAGCGCAAACCGGGTAGGTCGACGGATGATCAGGCGGCCTTCCCCGGATGGACCGTCCCGCAGTTCCCGCACGTGCGCTGCTCGACGCTGGCGTAGAACTGATCGAAGACGGGCGGCAAGTCATCGACGATGCTCTGGAGTTGGATCTCCGCCCGATGAATGCGCTGATGACACGCCGGGCAGTACCACTCGAACGCATCGATCGTACCGAGCGGGCGCCGGCGTTCGATCACCAGCCCCACGCTGCCGGGAATCGGCCGCTGCGGTGAGTGCCGCACGTGCGGCGGCAGCAAGAAGATGTCGCCTTCGTTGATCGGCACGTCGCGCGGTTTGCCGTCTTCCATGATGCGCAACACGATGTTGCCGCGAATCTGATAGAAGAATTCTTCAAACGGATCGTCGTGATAATCGGTGCGCACGTTGGGGCCGCCGACGACCGTGACGATGAAATCGGCATCGCTCCAAATCTGCGCGTTGCCGACCGGCGGACGGAGCAGCTCTTGATGCTCGTCGATCCACCGCATAAAATTGATCGGAAGCGAAACGGCCATGTTCATGGGGTACCACGGCGGCTTGGGGCGAACCTATGGGGATGGCCCAGGAGCTCTACGCGGACCGGATCGAGTCGCCGATCGGGACCATCCTCATCATCTCCGACGGCACGCGATTGTGCGCGCTCGATTATCGCGGCTACGACCACCGGATGAACGCTTTTCTTGCCGCGCGCTACGGCGCATACGACCTGCATGACGCCGAAGATCCCGGCCGCGCGACCTCGGCCGTACGCGCCTACCTCGGCGGCGACTTGCGGGCGCTCGATACGCTCGCGGTAGACACCGGCGGCACGCCGTTCCAAGAACGCGTGTGGGCGGAGCTGCGCCGCATTCCGGTGGGCACGACGATCACTTACGGCGAGCTCGCCATTCGCGTCACCGGCGGGATCAGCGCCAGCCGCGCGGTCGGCCACGCGAACTCCCTCAACCCGGTGGCGATCGTCGTGCCGTGTCATCGCGTGATCGGCGCCGACGCAACGCTCACGGGCTATGCGGGCGGCCTCGAGCGCAAGCGCTGGCTCTTGGAACACGAAGGCGTGCGCTTGCGCGAGGAACCGAAACGGCGCAACGATGCGCAGCTCTCACTGCTGACGTAGGCCGAGCTCCTCGAGCGCGGCGGCTTGGTCGCGGCCGATCGCACCGGCGGCGCGTTCGACCTTCAACGGACGTTCGGTGAAGCGGACCGGCGATGCGTACGTTGCGATCGGCGTTCCGTCGTCGTCGCGCGCGTACACGACCGCGTTGCGGGCGCGGAATTGCGGGTTGGCCACGATCTGCGCCACCGACATCACCGGACCCGCGGGCACGCCTGCTTGTGCGAGGATCGCGTCGGCGTCGGCCAAGTCGAGCGTTTTCGTCCACGCGCCGATCAACTCATCGAGCAACGCAACGTGCCGGCGGCGGCCTTGGTTACTGGCAAAGCGCGCGTCGTCGGCGAGTTCGGGTTGGCCCATCGCCGTGACCAATCGCCGGAAGATGCCCTGTCCGTTACCGCCGATCGCCAGCCACTCACCGTCGCGGGTGGGATAGACGTTGCTCGGCGCCGCGCTGTTGAGCGTGTTCCCCGTCCGGCGCGCAACGTGGCCCGCATGCGCGTACTCCGGCAACGCCCCTTGCAGCAAACTGAACGCGCTCTCGATCAACGACACGTCGATCGTTTCGCCGATGCGATCGCGGGCGCGTCCGTGGAGCGCGGCCAGCACGCCGACGACGGCGTAGAGCGCGGCGATTTCATCGCCGATGCTGATCCCCATGCGCATCGGCGGCCCGTCGCTCTCGCCCGTGATGTAGCGCAGGCCGCCCATCGATTCGGCAATGCTGCCGTAGCCGGGACGATCCGCGTACGGACCGGTCTGACCGTAACCGCTGATCGACAGATAGATCAGTTCCGGCTTCTTCTCGCGCAGCGTCGCGGCATCGAGACCCAACCGCGCGAGGTACCCGGGACGGAAATTCTCGACGACCACGTCGCATGCGAGCGCCATCGAAACGACCGTCGCGACGTCGTCGGCGTTGCGCAGATCGAACGTCAGCAATTGCTTGTCGCGGTTGTGCGACTTGAACCACCAGCCGGTGCCGTCGGGCGCGATCGCGCCCCACGTGCGCAACTGGTCGCCGTCGCCCGGTTCGATCTTGTAGACCGACGCACCGAGATCGGCCAGCAAACGGCACGCCGCCGGACCGGCGACCGTACTGCCTAACTCGAGCACGCGCACGCCGTCCAACGGTGGACGAAGAGTCATGCCTTAGCCGAGCGGGCCGAGGAGCGACTCTCCACCGTAAACGTCCGGCTGTTCCGCGAGCGCCGCCGGCCACGCATCCGCGCGCACGTCCGGACGCTGCGCGGCCGGGCGCGTCTGTCCGTCCCAGCCGATCTGCTCCATCGAAAAATAGATCTGCACGGCTTGCCCGTCCGGATCGAGCACGTGAAATGCGTAGTCGATGCCCGGATGCAGCTCGCTCGGGAGTTCGACGAACTTCGCGCCGCGGCTCTTGAAAAACTCGCGCGCTTCGCGCAGCTGGCGGTACGAGCCGACTTGGAAGCCGGCGGCGAGCGTGCTGGAGTCGTCGCGCAGGCCGAGCGTTTCGCGCAGTTCGATCGGGCACAGCACGATCGTGTGATGTTCCGTATTGGCGCGCAAGAACACGCACCGATGACCCCGCCAAACCGTCTCTTCGGAAACACGTAAGCCGAGCTGGTGGGTGTAGAAGCGCGTTGCCGCATCGAGGTCGCGCACGAACAAACTGATCGGGCCGCACTTGATGATCTTGAACGGTCGCGGCAGCATGATGCCTTCGACGTCGTACTCGGCGCCGGAGAGCGCGTCGCGCAGCGCCGAACCGGAGACGAGGTCGTCGCCGCGCTGGGCCGAGCTTCGCACTTCTTCGTCTTCGGGAATCTGCGGCAGTTGCGGCTTCTGATGGAAACCGCGGTCGTGCATCGAGAACGGCTTGCTCTTCCCGTCCCAGCCGATCTGCTCCATCCCGTAGTACAGTTCGTTCGTGTGACCGTCGGGATCGTAGAAATAGGTGTGCCAATTCGAGCCGGGCATATCGCGGCCGCTGCGCTGGATCTCCATTCCTTGGGAGGCTTGCCACTCGCCGCCGCGCACGACTTCTTCGAGACTGCCGACTTGCCACGAAATTTGATTCATCGTGACGCCCGGCGCAAAGCGTCGCAGTTTGTCCAGATGCTCGCGCACGCGTTTGTTGAAGAGCACGAAGCTGTGGTGGTCGGAGCCGTGGCGCATGAAGTAGCCGCCCGCGTCGCCGAAGCCCGCGATATCTTCTTTGCGCTCGGCACGCGCGCCGAAGTCCAACCGGTCGGAGATGCGAAACCCGAGATCCTCGGTGTAGAAGCGCAGGCACTCTTCCATCCGCATCGCGTTCAAGCCGTAATGGCCCAAGCGTCGAATTTTGAACGGCCGTTCGAGCAGCACGCCGCCCACGTCGTAGGTGGCCGTCGTCGATTCGATCATGCTCGTCTCTCCGCTATTTCAGGGCTTCGGCTGCAAAGGATGGGTCGTAGAGATCTTTCATCGGCGGCAAGGCCGGTATGATGCCGAAGCCCACCTGATACTTCCCAATGGTCGCAACGCCCGTCGGCGAGAGTTTGAGGTTGGGATCGAAGGCTTTCCACTTGCCGAAATCGATGTCCCACGCGCGGGCGGCGATCGCCGGATCGGCGTGCGTCTGTGCCACTAGTGCCGCCACGGCCGCGTCTTTGTGCGTGTAACCGTATTGAATACCCTTATGCATCGCACGCAAGAACTTGACCACGAGCGGGCGATTCTTTGCCGCCCAATCGTTGTTAACGGCGACGCACGTGAACGCCCAGTCCTTGATCGTGTCGCTGGCGGTTCCCAGAATCATGTCGCCCTTGGACTCGGCGATGAGGTCGAACGGCTGGGCGAGCATCGCTCCCTGCACGTTCCCGCTCTGAAGACCGGCGAACCGAGCGGTGCTGTTGCCCCCGATAACGATCTGGAAATCGTCGAGCTTGAGGTTGTGCGCGGACGCCATTGAATTCAGGGCGATCGCCGTGACGTCTTGCTTGGTGCCCAGCATGACCGACTTGCCCTTGAGGTCGGTCCAGCTCTTGATGCCCGGCCCGACGACCAGCGAATACGGGTTCACGTTGAACATCGAGCTGACGATCTTGATCGGCAGCCCGTGCGCGATCGCCACGAACTCCGAGTCGCAGCCGTTGTCGACCATGTTCGCGCCGTTTGTCGACACCATGTTTATCACGTTCGGCGGCGACGATCCCTGAACGATCGTCACCGAGATGCCCTCCTCTTTATAGAAGCCTTGGGCCTCGGCGATAAAGAGCGGCCACTCGGCCGACGTCGGGGTCAGGATTCCGAAGGTGATTTCGGCCGGGGCGGTTTGGGCGCCCGCGGGGCCGGGGACCACGAACGACACCATTGCCGCCAGCAACACGAGCGCTAGCGCGCGGACGGGGAATCTCAGTTGCATCACGCCGACCGAATTTTGCGCGAGGAACCCGCTTCCCCCCGCCGTACCGTACGAGGCGAAAGAAAGTCCCACCGAGGTACCCATTGGCCCTGATCGAGTTCGTCGATGTCGGCGTGTGCTACCAGCGCCGCGGCGGCGGAGAAACCGTCGCACTCGAGCGAACGTCGCTGACGATCGCGCCGGGTGAGTTCATCTGCATCGTCGGCCCCAGCGGCTGCGGCAAGACGACGCTGCTGCATTGCCTCGACGGCTTGCACGCGCCGACGAGCGGCAGCATCCTCATCGACGGGCGCGAGATCACGGCGCCCGGCCGCGACCGCGCGATGGTGTTTCAAAGCGCCTCGCTGATGCCGTGGCGGACGGTCGTGCGGAACGTCACCTACGGCCTCGAGCTGCAAGGCGTGCCTTTGCGAGTGGCGATTCCCCGCGCGCAAGCGATGATCGAACTCGTCGGGTTAGCCGGCTTCGAAGACCGTCATCCGGGCGAACTCTCCGGCGGCATGCAGCAGCGCGTCAACCTCGCGCGCGCGCTCGTGATCGATCCCGAGGTGATCCTGCTCGACGAACCGTTTGCGGCGCTCGACGCGCAGACGCGCGAACTGATGCAGACCGAACTGCTGCGCGTGTGGGACGCGACGAAAAAGACCGCGGTGTTCATCACGCATCAGATCAGCGAGGCGGTGTATCTCGCCGACCGCGTCGTGGTGATGTCGGCGCGCCCCGGCCGCGTCAAAGCGATCGTTCCCGTACCGATTCCGCGGCCGCGCCCCGCCAGCGCCCGGCGCGATCCGCAGATGCACGCACTCGAAAACGACGTCGCGGCGCTGATCGAAGGCGCGCACACCGAGATCGTGACCGTATGACGCAGCTCACCCAAACGACGAGCGGGCTCGTTACCGACGACATCGCCCTTCCGCGCCGGGCGAAGACCGAGCGCACCGGTCTTTTTTCGACGCGCCGCATCACCGAGCTCACGTCGATTATCGGCGGGCTCGCGTTGTGGGAACTCGCCGCGCGCTTTGCCATTCATAACACGGCCTTTCTCGCGCCGCCCTCGCTCGTAGCCGTGCGCGCTTGGCAAATGCTGCTCGACGGCACACTGTTGTATAACGGCTGGATCAGTTTTCAAGAACTGATCATCGGCTTCGTGCTCGGCGTCGTCGTCGGCATTGCCATCGGCGCCGCAATGGTGCAGTGGAAGCCGGTCGACCATGCGCTCGAAGTGTGGATCTCCGCCCTCTACGCCGCGCCCATCGTTGCGCTCGCGCCGATCCTGATCATCTGGTTCGGATTCGGCACGGCGTCGAAAGTTGCGGTCGTCTTCATCATGGTCGTCTTCCCGATGATCATCAGCACGCAAGCGGGCCTCGAGTCGGTCGACCGGCGCCTGTTACTCGTGGCACGATCGTTCTGCGGTTCGCGCTGGAAAACGTTCGTCACCGTCGCGCTTCCGTCGGCCGCGCCGTTCATCGTCTCGGGCATGCGGCAGTCGGTGGGCCGCGGACTCGTCGGCGTCGTCGTCGGCGAACTCTTCGGCGCCAAAGCGGGTCTTGGGAACATCATTACGACCGCCAGCAGCGTCTTCGACATGCCGACGCTCTTCGTCGCCGTCGTCACGCTGGCGCTGGCCGGCGTGATCCTTACCGGTATTCTTCGCTCGTTCGAACTGCGTCTCGCCGCCTGGCGCGACGTCGCATAGGGAGATCTCGATGCCCGACACCGCCGCGGTTGCCAAGACGACGCCGATCAACGTTCGCAAACTCGGTCATCTCGTTTATGAAGTCAGCGACATCGAACGAACGACCGCGTTTTGGACGGAGATCCTCGGCTTCACCGTCTCCGATCGCAACGAGTTCGGCATGGTCTTCCTGCGCTGCGCCGGCGACCATCATTCGATCGCACTGGTACCGTCAAAGAAGCACGCTCGGCCGGCCGCCGATGCCGGTTTGCGCTTCCACCATCTCGCGATGGAAGTCGATGACATGGACGTGCTCTTTCGCGCGCGCGACTTCTTGCAAGAACGCGGCATTCCGATCGATTTCGAAGGCCGGCGCGGACCGGGCGGCAACGTCGGCGTCGAGTTCATGGATCCCGACGGCTATATGTTCGAGATCTACGCCAAGATGGATCAAGTCGGTCCCGACGGCCACACCCGGCCGGCGGAACAATTCAATCGCGTTACGACGCTCGAAGACGCGCTCGCACAACCGCTGCCCGAGAGCTGGTAAACCGATGAAGGCCGTGATCATCGAACGCTTCGGCGGCCCCGAAGTGATGGAGTACCGTGACGTGCCGACGCCCGAGTGCGGTCCGGATGACGTGCTGGTGGAAGTGCACGCGGTTACCGTGAATCGCGCGCTCGATATCCACGTGCGCGAAACCGGCGACGGCCGCCACCCCGTGCTGCCGCTGGTGCTCGGCGTCGACCCGACCGGGATCATCGTTGCTGTAGGCGCCAACGTTCCGCAATCGCGTATCGGCGAACGCGTCGCGGTCATCTCACCACTGCGCTGCGGCATCTGCACGCCGTGCAAGAACGGCAATCCCGCTGACTGCATCACGCCGGTGCATCTCGGAATTCACCGCTGGGGCGGCTACGCCGAGTACGTGCGCGTGCCGGCGGAAAATACCACGCCCATCCCCGACAATCTGGCCTTCCCCGAAGCGAGCGTGATCTTCCGCCACTTCCCGACGGCATTTCATTTACTCGAATGCAAAGCCGGACTCACCAAGGGCGAGACCGTGCTGATCATGGGCGCCGCCGGCGGCCTCGGCAACGCCGGCATTCAAGTTGCGAAGTATCGCGGCGCGACGGTGATTGCAGCCGCTGGAACCGATGCGGGCACGGCGCTCGCGCGCGACCTCGGCGCCGACGAAGCGATCAACTATCGCACCGAGAATCTCGAAGCGCGCGTGAACGAGATCACGCACAACCGCGGCGTGAACATCGTGTTCGAGAACATAGGCGCGCCCGATCTGTGGCCGGCCGCGTTTAACAGTCTCGGCGGTGGCGGACGTCTCGTCACCGCGGGCGCGCATGGCGGCGGTACGGTAACGCTCGATGTGAAGCGGCTCTACCGTCGCAAGCTGCAGCTCATCGGTGGCGCGGGTTCCGATCCGCGCGATGTCGAGGCGACGACGAAAGGCGCGGCGAGCGGAAAGCTACGCGCGGCGATCGATCGCGTGCTGCCGCTCTCGGAAGTTGCCGAAGCACATCGGCTCGTGAACGAACGCGTGGTCACCGGCAAGGTCGTGCTTGTTCCCGAGCGCGTCCTCGCGCTAAACTAGCCGGTCGCCCGGTTCGGGCGGCGGGTCGGGGACCGCTGGGATCGTCGGCATCTCGTGGTTGGCGTAGAGCGCCATGCGCTCGATCCGTCCATCGTTGCCGCTGATGATCGCGATCCCGTGCTGCCAGCGCGCCTGATACGCGTGCTGGTACACGATCGAGCGCGCACCGCCCTCGCGCCCGGCTTGCGATATGAAATACTCCGGCAGCGACGTGATGCGATTGCCGATTCCGATCTCGCCCGGCATGATCTTGAAGATCCCGTTCGCCGGCGGCGTATCGCGCGGCAAGTTCTCCGTCTTCGCGAGATAGTGCTCGATCCCGATCAACACTTGGCCGCGATAGATCGCTGATAACACCCAACGCTGATTGCGCAACCCCGCTGCAGCCCACGTGCGCCAGCCCGGCGCAGGATACTCGATCGCCGGCCCCATGCGCCGCTCGATCGCGCGACGTGTGGTAAATCCGGGCACGAAACTCACCAGGCCGCTCTCGAGCGTCATCGGCCCGGCAACCGGTTTGTCGGGCACAACAACGGGCTTCTTCTTCCCGAAAAGTCCGGCGAACATCGCGCTGAACTTCGCCTTAGTCCAGCGCGATCCGCCCCAACAACTTCATGAAGTGATCGCGCTCCGCAGGTGTAAGCGGTTCGAGCGTTTCTTCCGCCGAGAGTCCGCTGACCCGCGCGATCTCAGCAGCGTGGCGCTCGCCCTCAACGGAAAGCGCGACGCGCACCTGACGCTGATCGGTCGGATGCGCCTCGACGCTGATCAGCGAGCGCTTCTTCAAGCGCTCCACGAGGCCGTGGACGTTCGCCGGCTCCATCCCGATCGCGCGGCCCAAGTCGGCTTGCGAAAGCGAACCCTGCTGATGCAGGGTCATGATGGTCGCCGCCTGCATCGGCGTGATCCCCAGACCCTTGAGCATCCGCGTGGTGTTGCTCTTCGCGCGATAGTAGGCGCGGCGGAGCAAGTGCCCAACACGATGCTCTGCCGCGAAGTCGAGTTCGGGGTTGATCTTCAGCGCGCCAAGGCGACGGCTTCTTCGAACGCGCCGGCGCCGACTTTGTCGCCATCGAAAATGCCGCGTTCTTCAACCCAAAGATGCGTCTCTTCGTACATCGTCTTCGAATACGGTTCGAACACGAGCCGTTCGCCCGGGCCGAAGCGCTTCACATCGACGAGACCCTTGAAACGATCCGCTAACTCGTTCTGATAGTAGTGCACGTACCGCTGATGGCGCACGTCGATATCGGCTTGCGCGCGGCGCAGCGCCGCATAGTACTTCCGCACGTCGTCGAGGTTCGCGTCTTTGGCAACCATGCCGGCGATCATGAACGTCGTATCCGTGATCACGCGGAAACCGAGCTGTTCGAGAATATAGCGCTGCATGCCGAAGACGTTGGCAGCCTTTGCTTCGCGCGAAATCATCGCATCGACACGCTCGTCCGGCAATCCGCCGAACCGCAGTTTGATCTGATCGCCCGGCAGATACTCTTCGAGCGATTGGATCGTGGCGTAGTGGCTGCCGGAGTGGTAGCCGACGTACACTTCGACGCCCGCCAGTTGCTCGGGCTTCGTGATCGTCGATTCCGGCGGCACCATGATCGCGCCGGGCGAGATCGAGTAGCACTCACCCCAGAGGGTGCCGTGGTCGGCCGACGCGGCCATGTTCACGGTCCAGTGGCAAGCACAGCTCACCGTGGCATCGCGGCCCTCTTCGTACGACTCGTACGCGCCGTGCTTTTTACCCTCGGCGGTCATGACCTTAGCCGGATCGGGCTTGCCGAGGTCGTTTTTCTTGAGGACGTAGTCCGTCAGCCCCTCAGCCGCGTAGTAGCCCTTCTCTTCCGCGACCCATTCCTGAAGACGACCGTGCGTGTGAATGACAAACGTTCCCATGCATCTCTCCTAAGCGGCAAGCCCGGGCCGAGCCGGTTTCGTTATGATAATAACTTCTTTCCCCAACGTCAATGCCCCGCACCGGAAAAAGGGGCCACGCCGCCCCCGTTATGGGAAAAGGGGCACGCCGCCCCGTCATTTGTCACCCAGAGCCCTTCGACTACGCTCAGGACAGGCTCCCGAAGGGCAGCCACCCAACTAGCCCTCAGGCCAGCCCCGCGCGGGCCGCCGCCGCCACCAGCTCCACGGTCAGATCTTCAGGCGCATCGAGCATCACGTCGTGGCCGGCGGGAATCGCCTCAACAACCCACCCCGGCTTTCCGATGAACCGCTCGCGAGCCGCATCAAACGGCACCGACGGATACGCTCCCGCCCGCAGATACGTCTTGTGCGCGACCCGTTCGCGCGCGCCGGTCTGCGCCAACCGATCGCGCATCGTAGCGAACGGATGCGGCACGCACTGCGCATCCACATACGCCTGATCCGCCTCGTTCACCCGAAACACCGCCGAAGGAATCGGCGGAATAAACCGGCTGCCGCCGGCCGCATCGATCTGCCGCGTGCGCTGAGCCTCCGGGACGAGATCGTGCAGCGACTGCCCATCTTCGGGCACGAACGCATCGAGATACACGAGCGCCGCGATGCGCTCCGGCACCACCTCGACCGCGCCCGAAATCACCATGCCGCCATACGAATGCCCGCACAAGACGACGTCGTGCAGATCTTCATACTTCAACACGTTGACGATGTCGGTGATGTGCGTATGGAGCGAAATATCCAGATCGGCGAGGTGCGCGCGCTCGCCGAGGCCCGTCAGCGTGGGCGTGAACACGCGATATCCGCGCGCCCGCAACAACTCCGCGACGCGCGCATAACACCAGCCGCCATGCCACGCACCGTGAACGAGAACGAAGGTTGCGGGCATACGCGGAACTCCTTAGCCGACCTGCGGTCCGCCGAAGAACTGCATGAGAATCGGTTTGAGCTGACGGGTGAGTTTAAAGTCTGCCGGCGGCGCCTGCAGCGGAATGCGGCGATCGTGACGCGCGAACGGATCGTCGCGAACCGGATAGTGGAACGGCCACGGAATATCATCCTCCTCAACGTGGCCGTCGCCGTACATATATTCGTAATGCGTGAAGTACCATATCGTATCGCCGCGGCGGTCGCCGACGCCGATGACGCTGATGATGCCGTCGCCCGGATTCATGCCCTCGTGGATGCCGTTGAAGTTCATCTGGTAGTGGCGCGTGGTCACTTGCGGCGCGGTCGCCATCGCCTGATTTGCCTGCTGCGCCGTTTGGTGCGATGAATCGATGGCTTGCTGAAATTGGCCGTTGAGCTGCGCGATCTGATTTTCCGAATAGTATTGCTGTTTTGGCGTTTTGGGCGCGGCAGCGGGCTTGACCACGTGCGGCATCTCGGCCACGCCCTCGCCCCGCGAAGGCGCCGTCTGCCGCGGCGCGTGGACGGTGATGTGGGCGATCTCGTGGTGGTTTTCGACCGGGGCGATCACCGGCTGCGGCAAGACGTGCGGGGAAGGCGGCGGGGGCGGCGGCGGCTTCACTTGGGGTTTTTTCGGTGCGACCGCGATGACCGCGGGCTTCGGCTGGGCCTTCTCGAGCCGGATGATGTCGGACTTCGCCACCGTTTGGCTTTGCTTGCTGGCCCACGGCGTGATGCGGTTGACGGCGCGCGCTAATAGCCCGTACAACGAACCACCGGCAAGGTGGACCATTAACGAGAGCATGAGTCCGATGAGCAGAAAACGCCGCGTACGCGCGCGGCCACGCGCGCTGATCATGTCCTGGAGATAACGTTCCTCGGACTACCAAAGTCCCATGAGAGTCAACGGCCAGGATAGGCGGCTCGCCTTGGATGCCCCTGTGTCTGAACGCCGTCTGAAGTACAACGCCGAAGCGGCCTGCCGAGATGACAGTGGCCAAACCAAGCGAGCGGGCAAAACGAAGGGCACCCGGCGCAAGCGAGGTGCCCTTCGGCTATCCGTAGGACGCCGGAGCGACTACTTGATATCGACCTTGGCGCCGGCTTCTTCGACCTTTTTCTTGATCGTTTCGGCTTCGTCTTTGGTGATGCCGGTCTTGATCGCCTTGGGGGCGCTCTCGACGAACGACTTCGCTTCGGTCAGACCGAGCGAGGTGACTTCGCGGACGGCCTTGATGACCTTGATCTTCTCGGCACCGATGTCGGTGAGGATGACGTCAAATTCCGTCTGCTCGGCGGCCGGGCCGGCGGCTGCGGCGGCACCCGGGGCTGCGGCGGCCGCAACCGGGGCGGCGGCGCTGACGCCGTATTTTTCTTCGAGGGTCTTCACCAGCTCGGAGAGCTCGAGGACCGTGAGTTTATCGATTTGATCGATGAGTTCGGCTACTGCCATGTTGTTCGATTATCTCCTAAGCTGCTGATCCGGCGGCTTCTTTTTGCTCGCGGACCTGATTGAGGACGCGGACGAGGCCGCTTTGATTGCCCGAAAGGACGTACACCAGTCCGGAAAGTGGGCTCTTGAGCGAGCCGACGAGCCGGGAGAGGAGCTCGATCTTCGGGGGTAGCGCGGCCAGTTGGGCGACGCCCTTGGCATCGACGATCTGACCGTCGATGTAGGCCGCTTTGATCTCGACGGGCTTGTTAGCGTCGCCGAAGGTCTTGAGGGCCTTGGCCGGTGCGACGGGATCTTCGCCTGCAAAGACGATGGCCGTCGGGCCGGCGAGGTAGCTTTCGAATTTTTTCGCTAGATCGTCACCGGCAGCGATCGAGAACAGAGTGTTCTTGACCACGCCGTAGGTCGAGGTTCCGTCTTTGCGGAGCTCGTTACGGAGCTTGGTGATGTCTTCGACGGTCAGCCCGGCGTAGTTCGTGAAGAACAAGTTCTTCGACGCGCCCAGCTTCTGCCGGAGTTCTTCGATCGTCGCTTCTTTTTTCGCGGTCGGCATGGTGGCTTTCTTAGAATGAAAAAGCGCCTCCGCCGAACTTTGGCGAGGCGCATCGAAAGCCGATACCCGCGGGTATCAGAAGTCTCGTCTGCATCCTCGGTAGGCGCCGGGCGCTCGCACGCTCTGCATTACCCCCTCACGGGGACCCACGGTCATTGGAGCCATCGACTAGTTTACCCGAAAGCGCCTTGAGCGGTCAAGGTCACCCCTTTCGGGGGAAGGCAGCGGGAGTTGCCCTCAGGCCGAGTTTGTGGAAGAGGGCGAGATCCAGGTGTTGCCCTCCGGCCCGAGCGCTGTGGAGAAAGGGAGATCCGGGAGTTGCCCTCCGCCCCCTCCCCTGTCATCCCGAGCGTAGTCGAGGGACCGCCACGATCGCCGTGGCTGCGCGATCCCTTGTCACACGGATTCGTCGTGGTGAACGCTCACCGTGCGCACCTATTACGTCTACATGCTCCAGTGTTTTGACGGAACGTTCTACGTCGGCGTCACGAACGATGTCGCTCGTCGCTACTACGAACATTGCGCTGGGACGAACGAGACCTCGTATACGCATTCTCGTCGACCCCTGCAACTCGTATATGCCGGAGAGTTCGAGCGGATCGTCGACGCAATCGATTTCGAGAAACAGCTCAAGGGTTGGGGCCATCGAAAGAAGCGCGAGTTTGCGCAGCGTGATTGGCCGCTGCTAAAGCGGCTTGCTATCGGTCCAATAACGGTGCCTCAATAGCAGAGATCGTGGCTGTCCCTCGACTACGCTCGGGATGACAGGGGTAGTGCGGTGGCGCGGCGCTTGGGTGCATAAAAAAGCAGCGCTGTTAAGCGCTGCTTCCTTTCCTTACCGATCCTTAGCGAAGGCCCGAGGCTTATTGTTCGTTCGGGTCCTTGGTTAGCGGGGTGCGTTCGAACTCGTAGTTGCCGAGCAGGCCGTTCTTGCGTTCGACTTTGCGGAAGTAGACCCACTGGACGATGTCGCGCGTCGCCGGATCGATTTCGATGTTGCCGCGCGGGCTCTCGAATTTCAGGGTTTTGACGATTTCCATCGTCTTGTCCGGATCGATGACGCCCTTCTGCGCGATCAGTACTTTGTACGCCGCGGCCATGCAGTCGTAGGCCTGAACCGCTTCAAACGTCGGGAGTTGGTCGCTGCCGTACGCGACCTTAAAAGCCTTGACGAAATCGCGGTTCATCTGCGAATCGTGCATCGCCGAGTAGTCGAACGTCGTCACGATACCCAGCGCCGAGTCGCCCTCCACCGGCAGCAGCGCCTCATCGACGAGGTCGCCCGTGGCGAGAAACTTGATGCCCGATTTATCGAAACCCGCCGACTTCAGCGCTTTGATGAAGTCGATGCCGCCGCCGCTCGCGTTGAGGAACAGGAACATGACGTCGGGCTTCGCGTCTTTGACTCTTTGGATGTACGCGGTGAAGTCTTTCGCACCGACGGGGATGCGCGATTCGCCGAGCATTTTTCCGCCCGCCGCGGTGAACGTCTTCTCGAACGTTGCGCCGGCGTCGAGCCCGGGACCGTAGTCCTGGAAGACCGCGTACGCCGTCTTGGCGCCGCCTTCGTAGGCCCACTTCGCGAACGGCTGCGTGATCTGCCCCGTCGTGAAGGCGAAGCGCGCGGTATACGGTTGCGTCTTGAAGATGTTCGATGTCGCCGCGTTGACGATGAAGTACGGCACCTTGGCCCGCGTCGATACCTGCGCGATCGCGATCGCGTTCGGCGTATACGAGGCGCCGATCAAGAGATCGACGTGCTCTTGCACGATCAGCTCCTGGGCGAGGCGAGTCGCGGTTTCCGGCGCGATGCCCGTGTCGTCGCGTTTGATCAGCACGACCTTGCGGCCGGCGATCGTGTCGCCGTGTTGTTTCATGTAGGCGGCAAACGCCGCGTCGGCCATCTTACCGAGGATGACGTTGTCACCGCCGGAGTACGAAAGCACGATGCCGATCTTGATCGGCCCTTGCGGTTGCTGCGCCATCGCCGGGACGGATGCCGTCACCAGCAGGACGGCCATTGCAGTCAGAATAGAGTGCTTAATGAAGCGGAAACTCAAGGCAGTTCTCCTAGTAACAGAATAACTTTGCGTCGTTACCGATGAGAACGCAAACATTCCTCCGAACATTGCTGCCGTGACCTCGGCCTTCATCGCCACGGCTTTTGCGACGGCGTTCACGATCATCGACCCGGTCGGCATGATCCCGCTGACCGTCTCCGTCACCGCCAATGCCAGCCCAGCGCAACACTCGGCGATCGTCGACCGGGCGATCGTTGTCGCGGCCATCGTCATCCTGGTGATGGGGATCCTCGGAAAACCGCTCCTCGACTCGCTCGGCATCACCTTGCCGGCCTTCACCATCGCGGGCGGCGCGTTGCTGTTCCTGATCGCCGTCGACATGCTCTTCGGCCGCAAAACCGGGACGAAGCAGACCGCCGAAGAGGAGCGCGAAGGCGCCGAGAGTACCAACCCGGCCGTCTTTCCGCTAGCGGTCCCGATGATCGCCGGACCTGGAACGATTGCGACCGTCCTCGTGCTGGTGACGCTCGCCGGCGGCGATGGGCAGAAGCTGACCGTCGTGTTCGCCGCCTACGCAAGCGCGCTGGCGGTGACCTGGCTCTGCATGCGCCTCTCGACGCAGATTCTGCGCGTGATCGGCACGACCGGCACCCACGTCGTGACCCGGCTCTTCGGCATCTTGCTCTCCGCCCTCGCCGTGCAGTTCGTCCTCAACGGCCTCGCCGAGACGCCGCTACTCCATCATTAGAGCTACGGAAAGAGCTACGGAAACGCAGCCGTAAATCCGTTCCAGCAAGCGTCGTAGTCCGTCTGCAGTGACGGCGTGGCAAGCGCGAATGCCGTCGGCGCGAGCACGTAGCACGTTTCGAGCATGAACGCGAGACTGTTCTCGATCTTGTGAGGCTTCAGCTCGGTGGCGACGGCTTGTTCGTATGACGCGACGTCGGGGCCGTGTGCCGAGTGGCAGTTGTGCAGGCTCGCGCCGCCGGGCACGAAGCCGCCGGCTTTGGCGTCGTACGAGCCTTCGATGAGACCCATGTATTCGTTCATCACGTTGCGGTGAAACCACGGCGGACGAAACGTGTGCTCTGCGACGAGCCAGCGCGGAGGAAAGATCACAAAATCGAGGTTCGCCGTACCCGGCGTCGCCGATGGTGACGTGAGCACGGTAAAGATCGACGGATCGGGATGATCGAAGCTGACCGTGCCGATCACGTGGAAGCGCGCGAGGTCGTACTTATAGGGAACGTAGTTTCCGTGCCAGGCCACGACGTCGAACGGCGAACGATCGAGCTGCGTCGACCACAGTCCGCCGGCGAACTTCTGCACGATCTCCGTCGGTTCGGCATCTTCGAACGCCGCTACCGGCGTAAGAAAATCGCGCGCGTTGGCAAGGCCGTTGGAGCCGATCGGGCCGAGTTCGGGCAAACGCAGCAGGGCGCCGTAGTTTTCACAGACGTAGCCGCGCGCCGTGCCGTCGAGCAGCTCGACGCGAAAGCGTATGCCGCGCGGAACGACCGCAATTTCGCCGGGGTGCAGCGTCAAGCGGCCGAGCTCCGTAACGATCAGCAAACCGCCGTGTTCGGGAACGAACAGCATTTCCGCATCGGCATTAAAGAATGCGCGGCCGTGCATCGAGCGGTTGACGGCGTAGTGATGGATCGCGATCCCCACGTGCAGCGCCGGGTCGCCGTTGCCCGCCATCGTGTGCAATCCGTCGATAAAATCCGTCGGTTCGCTCGGGAGGGGCAGCGGATCCCAGCGCATGCGGTTCGGTGACGGCGGCACCTCGGTGAACGGCCCGCTGCGCAGCCCCTTCGCATCGATGCGCCGATAGGCGCGATGGTCGGCGGACGGCCGTTGGCGATAGAGCCACGTCCGGCGATTTTCCGCGCGCGGCGCGGTGAACGGCGTCCCCGAAATGCCCTCGGCATACAACCCGAGCGGCACGTGCTGCGGCGAGTTTTGGCCCACCGGCAACGCGCCGGTAATGGCTTCGCTCGCGAATTCGTTGCCGAAACCGCTACTGTAGGTTCCCACTCGTTCTTCGATCACGGTGACGTCCTCCAC
>Ga0182016_10001412_pt1 | contig 29251 bp, 20 predicted proteins | sample 712S2MmetaG_FD_120491 | JGI IMG/M metagenome (GOLD analysis project Ga0182016, IMG submission 120491) | Permafrost microbial communities from Stordalen Mire, Sweden - 712S2M metaG | ecosystem: Environmental > Terrestrial > Soil > Wetlands > Permafrost | place: Sweden: Stordalen | collected...
TCCCGGTCGCACCGGTGTGGCCCGTGGCGCCGGTGGCCCCAGTCGCGCCGGTGTCGCCGGTGGCGCCTGTCGCTCCCGTCGCGCCTGTCGCTCCCGTCGCCCCGGTGTGGCCCGTGGCGCCGGTGGCCCCAGTCGCGCCGGTGTCGCCGGTGGCGCCTGTCGCTCCCGTCGCGCCTGTCGCTCCCGTCGCTCCCGTCGCACCGGTGTCGCCGGTCGCGCCGGTAGCGCCCGTATCTCCAGTCGCGCCGGCGGCGCCGGTCGCTCCCGTCGCGCCGGTCGCTCCCGTCGCGCCGATGTCGCCGGTCGCGCCAGTCGCGCCCGTATCTCCGGTCCCGCCGGTGGCGCCTGTCGCGCCGGAGGCTCCCGTCGCGCCGGTGTCGCCGGTCGCGCCGGTTGCGCCCGTGTCTCCGGTCCCGCCGGCGGCGCCTGTCGCTCCCGTCGCTCCCGTCGCGCCGGAGGCTCCCGTCGCGCCGGTGTCGCCGGTCGCGCCGGTTGCGCCCGTGTCTCCGGTCCCGCCGGCGGCGCCTGTCGCTCCCGTCGCTCCCGTCGCGCCGGTCGCTCCCGTCGCGCCAATGTCGCCGGTCGCGCCGGTTGCGCCCGTGTCTCCGGTCCCGCCGGCGGCGCCTGTCGCTCCCGTCACGCCGGTCGCTCCCGTCGCGCCGATGTCGCCGGTCGCGCCAGTCGCGCCCGTATCTCCAGTCCCGCCGGTGGCGCCTGTCGCTCCCGTCGCGCCGGAGGCTCCCGTCGCGCCGGTGTCGCCGGTCGCGCCGGTTGCGCCCGTGTCTCCGGTCCCGCCGGTGGCGCCTGTCGCTCCCGTCGCGCCGGTCGCTCCCGTCGCGCCGGTGTCGCCGGTCGCGCCGGTTGCGCCCGTGTCTCCGGTCCCGCCGGTGGCGCCGGTCGCTCCCGTCGCGCCGGTCGCTCCCGTCGCGCCGGTGTCGCCGGTCGCGCCCGTGTCTCCAGTCCCGCCGGTGGCGCCGGTCGCTCCCGTCGCGCCGGTGTCGCCGGTCGCGCCCGTGTCGCCCGTTGCGCCCGTGTCGCCGGTCGCTCCGGTGTCGCCCGTTGCGCCTGTGGCTCCCGTCGCGCCGGTGTCACCCGTCGCTCCTGTGGCTCCGGTTGCGCCCGTGGCTCCTGTCGCGCCGGTGTCACCCGTTGCGCCGGTCGCTCCTATTGCGCCTGTAGCGCCCGTTGCGCCTGAGGCTCCCGTCGCGCCGGTGTCACCCGTCGCTCCTGTGGCGCCGGTCGCGCCAGTCGCGCCCGTCGGTCCGGCCGCGCCGGTGTCGCCTGTGGGTCCGATCGAGAAGTCGACCGTCCCGGTCAGACTGGTGTTGGCGCTGCCCGACACGAATTGGCCGGCGCTGTTGACCAGGTAGACGTGGCTGTCTCCCTGTGAACCCAGGGTGTAGCCGCCCTCGGGAAGACTGACGGTGACATCGGTCGTGCCATCGTCGGCGAACGTCGGCACGGTCAGTTCGCCGACAATCTCCAAACTCTCCCCGATCTGCATGACGATGTAATAGGGCGCTCCCGGGGTCAGGCCGGTCGTGTCGACGGCGATATTGACCGCCGATTCCGGTTCAACGACATTCACCGTGTTCGTCGTCATGGAGGCCCCCAAATTCGATGAATCAACAACCGTCGACGACCTGCGCTCTGCGACGGCCAATGGAGAAGACAGACTCGCGCGCCGCCTGGACGCGCTGCGCTCTCAAGGCGCGGTTCTCGCCCAACGCGGCCACACCACGCGAACAGCCCGGCCCGAGCGAGGGCGGTCCGAACGCAGAGCGATGTAAGGCGATTGGAGCGCCGAATCGGCGCGACGCCGTATCGTCGCAGCGTCGCGCATCATAAGCGACGCGGTCGGACGATGTTGAAAGAGGCTGTTCTTGCGGGCGCGCGAAAGCCCTCATCCCCCGCGCCAGACGACGCCGCAGAGTGAAGTCTTGCGACTGGCGCAAGCCCAACAAGAAGCGCCCCCCGGCAATCAAACGTGCCCCCCGCTTTGCTCGAGCGATAGTCCCCTTTGCTCGAGCGACGATTCAGCGTCGAATCATTCTATGGTCGACTCGTCAGCGTCAAGGCGCCGAGATCATCGCACGCGCGTCAATCCACAGCGACGTCCTTTGCGTCACTCTCTCTGATTGTCGCAAGCGCTTGGCGGCGAACAAAGATCAGATGGCGACTCGCAACTGAATCATTTTTGCCACAGCCGAACGGAATTCGAAAAACTTGTCACTGGCGCGGTCCGCAATCTTCGTCGGTTTGCGAGCGACATGCGAAGGCGCCGGCCCGTGAGGCCGCGGTTGATCGAAGTCTGGTCACGCCGACGGCGTACGGGCGGACGATTGGCGAGTCATCGACGATCGCCGAGAACCGCGATGCTGGACTCGGCTTGTCTCGTCCGGTCCCCTCCGCCCAATTGCGCAAGCGCTTTCGGCGTTCTCGCCGCACTGCGCTCTCCGACTCCTGCGGAGCGGTAAAGACGAGTCGCAGCAAGCCGGCGCAGGTCGGCGGCGGCGCTCAGCGCAGCCCCCGGCGCGCCTGGCGAAACGACCCGTCGCATGCAAAACCGATGAGGGCTCGCTTGGGCATGACGGAACCTTCGCGCCGCCTGCGCCGAGACCCTATGCTCTGTCATTCCACGCGCGACCGCGGAAAGGTGGTCGGTGGCGCGGGAATCTGGGGCGTGTTAGCTTACCGTGAACCGGCTGACAGCATTGCGCTCGAATGGCGGACGCGCGAGACGCGGCAAGGGGCCAGTCGAAGGGGGCTGTTCTCGATGCCGCAAGACAGCGGAGCAGACCGCGCTTCCTCATCTTTGACGTTTCGCCGTGGGAAAGCGACGATCGGAGCCGTTTGCGGCGAGGGCGACTTGGGGACGCGTCGTCCAGTGGGAGAATTGGAGCAGCCGATCGTGGACGCCGACAACGAGTTGTTTGCGAATGGGCAGGCCGACTCGCAGCCGTCGTCAGCAGGCGTGCGGCCGAGAGCCATCCTCGAGTCTGACGTCGGGCGCGACGCCTCGGCGGAGTTCGGGGCGAGCCAAGCGGCGATTGCGATCGACGGGGACGTGAACCCGCGCCTCCAGGCGGTGATCCTGGCGGCGCGCCATCAGGGCGTGGAGCTCGACCCGAGCGAGTTCCCGCCGTCCGTCGGGGCCGATCCGCCGACGGCGGCGGCGCTCTCGAGCTGGGCGCAAAGCGCCGGCCTGTGGGCGCGCGCGGTCCGCATCAGCTGGCGCCATCTGCTTCGCTTTCAGGACGCCGGCCCGGTGGTCCTGCTGTTCGCCGACGGCTCAGCCGGTCTGCAGACCGGCGCCGACGAGCAGAAGCGCGTCGTCTATGTCAGGGATCCGCGCGCGCCCGAAGGCGCGCCGGTCGTCGCGGTGGACGAACTGCGGCTGCGCGGCGTGTGGAACGGCGAAGCGGTGCTGTTGCGCGCAAGCCGCGGCCAGAGCGCGGCGCAGGCGCCGTTCACGTTGCGCTGGATCGCCGGGGTGGTCGTCGGCGAACGGCGCGCGCTGTTGGACATCGGGCTCGCCTCGTTCACGATCAGCGTGCTGACGATCTTCCCGCCGCTCGTCGTCATGGCGGTCGTCAACCGGGTTCTCCAGTTTCACAGCGTCTCTACGCTCATTCTCTTGTCGGCGGTGCTGGCGATCATCTTCATTTACGAGACGCTGCTGGGTTACGCGCGACGCCTGATCATTTCGGTTGTCGGCGCGCGGCTCGACGCCAAGCTCAATCTCCATGTCTTCGACCGCCTGCTGCGTCTGCCGCTCGAGTATTTCGAGCGCAACCCGGCCGGCGAGACGATGTACCGCATCAGCCAGGTCCATCGGGTGCGCGCTTTCCTCACCGGCAAGCTATTGTCGACGCTGCTCGATCTGATCACTTTGTGCGTGCTCCTGCCGATTCTCTTCCTGCTCAACGCCGTCCTCGCGACGATCGTGCTGATCTGCGCGGCGGCGATCACCCTGATCATCCTGGCGTTCCTGAAGCCGCTGAAGGCGCTCTATACGCGCGTGGCCGCCGCCGAAAGCGGCAAGTCGGGCGCGCTCGGCGAAACGATCGTCGGCATCCGGACGGTCAAATCGCTCGCGCTCGAACCGCAGCGGCGGGCGGTGTGGGACGAGCAGATCGCCGAAACGGGCGCGGCGCAATTGGCGTTCGGCAAGCTGGCGAACTGGCCCCAGACTCTGGCGAACCCGGTCGAGCGGATGATGACGCTCGGAACGATGATGATCGGCGCCTATCTGGCGATGGACGATTCCTCCGGCTACATGATCGGCGGCCTGTTCGCCTTTATGATGCTGAGCGGACGGGTCGCGCAGCCGCTGGTCGGCCTGGCCCGGCTGGTCGAGGACTACGAGGAAGTCCGCGCTGCGGTCGGCGAGGCGGGATCGGTGCTCAACCGACCGCTCGAAGTCGACGCGCCGTCGGGCGGGTTGCGGCCGCGCTTCGCAGGCGCGATCGAATTCAACGACGTCACGTTCACCTATCCGGGCTCGAAGCTCCCGGCGCTCGACCGGCTGAGTTTCAGCATTCCGGCAGGCACGATGCTGGGCGTCGTCGGCCGCAGCGGATCGGGCAAGTCGACCGTCACCCGGCTCCTGCAGGCGATCAATCGCGAGTACAGCGGGTCTGTGAAGATCGACGGGGTCGATCTTCGCGAGATCAATCTTCGCCACCTGCGGCGCAACTTCGGCGTCGTGCTGCAGGACAATTTCCTTTTCCGCGGCTCGATCCGCGACAACATCGTGGCCGGACGGCCCGGGCTGGCGATGGCCGACGTGGTGCAGGCGGCGCGCCTCGCCGGCGCCGAAGAATTCATCGAGCGGATGCCGAACGGCTACAACACCTATATCGAGGAAGGCTCGCCCAATCTCTCAGGCGGGCAGAAGCAGCGGCTGGCGATCGCGCGCGCGCTGATTCACAACCCTCGCATCCTGATTCTCGACGAGGCGACGAGCGCTCTCGATCCCGAGAGCGAGAGCGTCGTCAACGCCAATCTGTTGCGGATCGCGCGCGGGCGCACGATGGTGATCGTCTCGCATCGATTGTCGTCGCTGACCGATTGCGACCAGATCCTGGTGTTGGAGCAGGGCAAGATCGCCGACATCGCGCCTCACTCCACCTTGGTCGAGCGCTGCTCGCTCTATCGCCAGCTCTGGCTCCAGCAGACTCGCCATTTCGACAATCAGGCCGGCCGGCCCGCCGGCGGCGGACCACGGATCGTCCAGGTGACGTGAGCGCGGAGGGAGAGGCAATGTCGGCGCCGCTGCGGCGAGGGTATGGGCGAGGGTCGCGACAGGGCAGGACATGCAGTCGGTGATGCGGGAAAGCGCGCCGAACGACTACGGCGCCTTGTTGGAAAGGGTCATCGGCAGCCTGCCCGACCCGACGTGCGAAGCGCGCGAGTCCGTCTACGCGCGCGCTCGGACGATGCTGGCCACTCACTTCCGCGCCTCGGTGTCGCAGGCCTCGGCGATCAGCGTCGAGCGCGAGGCGACCGCGCTGGAGGCGGCGATCCGACGGATCGAAGCCGACTACGCCACGCACGCGGTTTCGGCGCGCGCGGACGCGGCGGCCAACCCCGCCGCGACGGCGGACGGACAGATGGACGCGCCGGGCGTGGCGAACGCCGGCCCATCCGCTGCGACGGAAACGTCGCCGGGCGACGGCGGCCGATCCGTCGCAGGCGCTGAGGCCGCGCTCGGCGAACGGAGCGGACGGCGAATCGCGCGACGACAACTTGAAGGCGTGGCCACGGGGCAGGCTGTCGCGTCCTCTCGCGGCGCGAACCCAACCGGGGTCGTCGTCGTGAGCGCCCTCTCCGCCGCCCGTTCGGTCGTCGGCGGCTGGTCCGCTCGGATCGACCCGACCCTGCCGGTCATCCTCGAGTTCCAGAGTCCTTCGGCCGCAATCGTCAACGCGCCGATTCCGCGCTCGGCGCGCGGCGTCGCCTGGATCATCACCAGCATGGTGCTGGCGCTGATCGTCGCCACCGGGCTCTTTTCGGTCGATCAGGTCGTGACCGCGAAGGGGATCGTCATTTCGCGATCGCCCACCATCCTCGTGCAGCCGCTCGAAACGGCGATCGTCCGCTCGATCGCGGTCGGCGAAGGACAGCAGGTTCACGCGGGCGACCTTCTGGCGAAGCTCGACCCCACCTTCGCCGCCGCGGACCTGGGCGCGCTGACGGCGCAGATCTCCAGCCTGAGCGCCGAGTCGGCGCGGCTGGAGGCGGAAGCGGCGGGAAAGCCGTTCGTCTACGCCGGCGACGCGCCCGACTGGCAGCTGCAGCTTTCGATCTTCAACCACCGTCAGGCCGAGTTCCGGCTGAGGATGGAAAACTACACGGACAAGATCGACGAACTGACCGCGGTCGTCGCGCGCGCCAAGTCGGACAGCTCGGGGTATGACACGCGCGCCGAGGTCGCCTCGCGCGTCGAACAGATCCGCAAGGAGCTGGAGGCGCGCGAACTGGGAAGCCGTCTCAACACCCTCGCCGCCTCCGATGCGCGCGCCGAAATGGAGCGCGCGCGCGACAATGCGGAACAGACCATTCAGACCGCCGAGCGCGATCTGGCGGCCTTGAAGGCCGAACGCGACGGCTTCGCCCAGGATTGGTCGGCGGACGTCGGCCAGAAGCTGTCGGACGTCAACGGCAAGCTCGCCGATGCGCGCGAACAGTTCAACAAGGCCCAGTTGCGTCGCAAGCTGGTGGAGCTCCGCGCCGACAAGGACGCGGTCGTCCAGTCGCTCGCCAAGGTCTCCGTGGGATCGGTGCTTCAATCCGGCCAGCCTTTCATCACGCTGGTCCCGACCGACGCCGCGCTCGAAGTCGAGGCCAACGTCCCGGGCGACGAGAGCGGGTTCATCCATCCCGGAGATCCCGTCGCGATCAAATTCGACACGCTTCCCTACACGCAATACGGAATGGCGGATGGGACGGTGCGCATCCTCAGCCCGAACAGCTTCAACGCCCAGGAGGAGGCGCGCAATCCGACCAGCGCCCTGTCGGCGCAGTCGACGACCCAGCCGTTCTATCGCGCGCGCGTGTCGATCGATCGCGTCGCGCTGCGCAATACGCCGGCCGGCTTCCGACTGATGCCGGGCATGCCAGTCACCGCCGACGTCATGGTGGGAAAGCGCACAGTCCTCAATTACCTGCTCGGCAGGGTCATGCCGATCGTCAAGGAGGGAATGCGCGAACCCTAGCTTCGCGGTCGCGCTCCGAGCGTTGACCGTGCGTCGAGCGGCGTCGCCAGTCGTCCATGCAAGCCGTCGAGAAGCTCCTCTCCCTGGTTTCGCCGACCGCCGCCTTGCGCCGGGCGACCCGGCTGCGCGAGCTCGGCCGCGACGCGGAGGCTTTTCCGCTCTACGCCCATGCGGCGAAAAGCGGGCTGGCGGAAGCCGAGCATCAGGTCGCGCTGTGCTATTTCGGCGGCCTTGGCGTGCCCGCAAGTCGGGCGGAAGGCGCGCGATGGCTCGAGCGCGCGGCCGAGCGCGGCCATCTCGAATCGCAGACCCTGCTGGCCGGGCTCTGCGTTCACGGCCTGGTCGACATCGGCGGCGGCGAAAAGGGCGGCCTGTTCGAATCCGACCAGGTGCGCAAGCCCGACTTCGATTCCGCGCTCAAGTGGGCGCGACGCGCGGCGGACGCCGGCTCGGCGAAAGGACAGGCCGAACTCGCCTACGTACTGACGCGCGGCCCGGAACGTCTGCGCGACCTCGACGCGGCTCACGCGCTCTATCGACGATCGGCGGACGCCGGTTGCCCCGAGGGCTGCCTCGGCTATGCGCTATCGCTCGCGCAACGGGCCGCCGACGAGGCGGGCCGGCGGGAGGTCGTCGAATACCTGCGCCGCGCCGCCGCAGCCGAGCTGCCGACTGCGATCTATCTGCTCGCGGTTCTGGTCGAGCGAGGGGTCGGGGCGACGGCCGATCCGGCGCTCGCCGTCGAGCTGTTCAGGCAGGCGGCGGAAAAAGGCCTCCCCGCCGCGCAGGCGAGATGGGGCGCCGCGCTGATGACCGGCTATTGCGTCACGCCCGACCTCGACGAGGCCGAGTCCTGGCTGCGGCGCGCCGCGCTGGCCGGCGACGTCGACGCGGCGGTTCGCGTCGGAGACCTGAATGCAAAAAGCGGCCAGCGGCCGCCCAATTACGCCGAAGCCGCCAACTGGTACCGCCTCGCCGCCGAAGCCGGTCACAAAGTCGCCGCGCGCGCGCTCGGTTCGCTGCACCTCACCGGCGCGGGCGTCGCCCAGGACGAAGAAGCCGCCGCCCACTGGCTGCGAATCGCCGCCGACAGTGGGGATCAGGAGTCGCAGGTCGACTTCGCCAACCTGGTGCTGCACGGCGCCGGGCGCGCCGAGCGCGGCGCCACGGTCGCGACCTGGTTCGAACGCGCGGCTTCGACAGGCGATCTCGTCGCCGCCCATAATCTCGGAATCTGGCTGGCCAGAGGCGTCGGCGGCGAACGCAACGAGAGCGACGCCGCGAAATGGCTGCGAGTCGCCGCGGCGGAAGTGCCAAGCGCCCAATATCTCTATGCGAGAATGCTTGCCGAAGGGCGCGGCGCAAACCCGGATCTCGAAACCGCGCGGGCCTTGTTCGCGCGAGCGGCCGACGCGGGAATCGTCGATGCGCAGGTCGCGCTCGCCGAGATGATGTTGAACGGCCGCGGCGGGGAAAGCGATCTCATCGGCGCGATCAGGCTGTTCGTGCGCGCGACCGCGCGCGGACACAGCGGCGCCATGTTCGCGCTGGGCGCGATATACGGCGGCGGCCATGGTCTTCCCGAGGATCCGATGATCGCCCAGCGCTGGTTTCGCGAGGCGGCCAAGCTCGGCAACGGACATGCGCAGCTGATGCTGGCGCGCTATCTCGCGGCGGGGATCGCCGGCGAACCCAACGCAGCGGAAGCGATCGACTGGCTCGAGCGCGCGGCCGATCAGGGCGTCGAGGAGGCGCAGCAGGAGTTGTTCCTGCTGAACGCCCGGCGAACGCAAAGCGCGCCGTGAAGGTCGAGCGCGTCGATCGCCCACGCAAACCTCGACGCCGGACGGCGCGCAATCAGCGCGGTTTCTCGCACGCTTCGCCTCGCGCCGCCCGCAACAGCGCCGCGTCGCCCGGGTCCTTCATTTTCAGAAAGCAATTGTCGACCCAATATCGTTGTCCCGCCGGGTCGGACCCGGCTGCGGCGATGCGTTCGACTTGCGAGGCGAAGCCCGCGTTGACGCCGAACCTCGCGATCCGCACTTCGGTCCCCAGCTCCAGCCGCTGAAACCGCTCGCCCTCGTTGGCGGCGAGGTCGAGTTCCCGCGCCAAGTCTTGTTCGCCGCCGGCGACGCCCCGCGCTACCTCTTTCAGCTCCGCCTCGACGAAAGCGAGCTGATGTGGAATCTCGCCGCTGTTCGCCGCTGTCGCCAGCTGCGCAAACGCGCCGCCGGCTCCGCCGGGGCTCGCCTCGGCGAGCAGCGACGACAGGGCGTTCGCCGACGAAAGGGTCGCCAGCTTGCCGTTGAGGCGATAGCCCGCTCGGCGGGGGCGCAACTCCTTGATCGCGTCGGCGATCCCGGTCGGCCCGATGGCGCCGTTGGCGGCGATCGCGCGCGGGTTCACCAGGCGAGAGGCGCGCGCCTCGGCGCGAGCGAGCTGTTCGTCGGTCAGGCGCGCGCCGAACTGGACGATCTCGAATTCGTTCGGGTCGTCGCCGAGCGCGGCCGCGTCCGCGCCGCCGAAGGGCGTGGCGCCCATGCTGAACGCCGCCAGCAGCCAAGCGTAGGCGCGGACGGGATCCGGACGGACGCCCTGTCCTTTCCCGTACATGACCGCGAGCAGATGCTGCGCGGGCGCGCAGCCGTCGCTCGCCAGCGGCTGGATTTCCCCGAGCGCGCGCTGGTAGTCGCCGATTTCATACCAATGCGAACGTGGCGCCGCCGCATAGCAATCGAAACGCTGTGGATTCCCAGAGTCCGGAACCGACGATGGAAGCGACGGCGCGGCGCCCGTTTGCGTCAGGATCTCGGCGACCTGCGGCGCGCCGCCTCCGACGCTCCCGCCTGCGCCATTCTCCCACCCGGCCGGCGACTCAGTCGCGGCTGACCCCACGTTCGTCCCAAGCCCGGCAACATAGGCCGCACATGGAGACAGCGCGATTGCCGCGACGAGCGAACGGGTCAATCGCTTCATCATTCTCTCGCGCCTCGCCGCCACGCGTCCCGACCGCGCGGACGGAGACGGATCGCTCCGCTCTCCGCCGTGGCCTCCAAGACTAAGGGAGGGCGCGCGCTCACCACAAGGCGATCTCGCTGGCGGAGGACTGCGCCCGCCTCGAGAGCCTGGCCGATCCATCGGGCGTTCGTATGGCGGGCGAATCACGGCCGAACGTCGCCGTTCGAAAGGAAGGATTGAACAGAACGCCCTCTGCATGACGTGCAATGCGATGGCGCGTCGCCGGCCTCGACGATCAGGCGTTTGCGTCTCAGTTTGGCGAAACCCGGTCGAAAATCGGGGCGCGGCCAGGGTCGCTCGGCAGCGGCGTTTCTGCTATGCTCGGTCGGCAGTGAGGCGGGTTCCATGCACAAAACCATCCCTTTGAATCTCCCGCATGCGCCCGATGGCCAGCTCTACGTCGAGGAGGGCGGCCGCCGGGTCCTCCGAGTCTTTCCCGATCTTCGCTCCGACCAGACCGCGGAGATTGCAGCCCTGAGGGCCGCTCTCGCTAAGCACGTCGGCCCTCGCGGCGATTACGACGGCTTCATCATCGATCTAGCGGACGCTAAGAACGTCCCGCGATCGTAGAGGGCCAGCGACGCCGGCGGGCGTCGACGATTGCTCGGTCCCTATCCGTGAAATCTTGACGGGTGAGAGGGCGGGCGCAGGCGACGAAAACATTGCCGAAGGGCCGAGCCGCCGTCGCAGCGGAAATGATTGCGGCGGCAGGGGCGATTGTTTCGAAGGCGACGACATCGCTGGCGGGATAAGCTGCAGCCCCGCCGGCGAATGACGCCACCGCCTACGTGGACTCTGCGCGATCTTGTACGCTTGCGTGTGACCAAGCGCACGGCCAAAAATAGGTCGACCGCTTGCACTGGCGGAAGTAAGTTAAGTGACAGCTGGTTAAGCATTTCAGATTAGCGTGAGCGTGATTCTTGGGCGAGAGGCGGCGACGTGGCGCCGTCGCCTGGGCCGCGAGCGGGATACCACGCCGGGTCATGCGATGCCGCATCTGGGAGCAACGCTGTCGGCTGCAGCGGCGATATGCGTGGCGAGCGCCGCCGTTCAGGCGGCGGACCTCGGAGGCATGTTGGCGCCACCGGACTATCCGCCGCCGCTCGTCTGGGCCGGCCCCTATGTCGGCGCAAACGCGGGGTACGCGTCGAGCGACACCGACGACCAACTCGCGCTGAGGGGCGATCAGCCGACCGGTCTCTCTTCCGACGGCGGATTCGCGGGCGTGCAGGTTGGCTACAACTTTCAACTCTCGCGATACGTGCTGGGGGTCGAAACCGAGTTTGACGGCGCGAACATCGGCAGTTCCGTCCACGATTTGGTCTGGGGCGACAACTTCAGTTCTCGGCTCCGCTACTTCGGCGCCCTGCGCGGTCGCTTGGGATACGCGTTCGACCGAACCTTGATCTATATTGACGGGGGTCTCGCCTACGGCGGGCTGTCCAGCAACGTGAATGGTCCCGTGCTGACAGGCTCCCCTTACAACTTCTCTGGCGTCGCAGTCGGCTATATCTTGGGCGGGGGCGTCGAATACGCCCTGACGAACAATTGGTCGCTCAGAGCAGAATATCAGTTCATGGATCTCGGCAAGAACGATCCGACCAACGCCGCCGGCGCGCCCTATTCGGCCATTGCTGGCGGCAGTTGGGCGACCGTGAATCACGACGCGTTTCATATCTTCCGGGTTGGCGTAAATTACTCTTTCAAATAGCGGCGATTGAATCCGGGACGGTTGTCGCGCCGCAGGGTAGGCGGGCGGCGCTGAAAATTGCTCCGCGATCGGAAATTCGGATCGTGTCCCGCGACGTGGTTTAGCAGCGGCGGCGGACGCCATGGCTCGAAGCCGTCGCGAACACGCGCCAGGCGCCCAACTCCGAGCCGTCGCGGCGGCGAACAGGGCGCTTGGAAGGCGTCGCACCGAGCGTTTCCCCGGGTGGCGGACCCGCGCCGCTCGCCGATGCGCCTTTGCGAGCAAGATCAAAGCGCGGCCCGAACGGCCGGACTAGCTTTGCGCGCCGGGCGCGCGCCGAGGGGCGAATTCGAGGCGCGCTCGCCCGAGCGACACGCACATCGATCTCGCAGCCCAGGGGCCAGACCATGACGGCCGACGCCGCCAACGATCCAAGCAAAGCCACGCCGCAGTCGCGCCGACTGCGCGATCTGATCGCCGGCGGCGAGCCGTGGCTGACCGCGCGGATCATTCAGCACGCCAAGCAGCGCGGCTACACGCCTTATACCTCGACGCTCGAACAGGCGTGGCTCGCTTCCATCCGCGGCCTCTCCGCGCCGCTGATCGCGGCGCTCGACGCCGGGCGCCCGTTCGCAGCCGCGGCGGCGGAGGCCGACTATTCGCGCGATCCGATCGCCCTCTACGGCATCGAGGCAGCCAAGCGCCATCGCTCGCGCGGCGTCACGCTCGGCCTGTTTCTCGGTCTGATGAAGAGCTATCGCGAGGCCTATGTCGAGCTCGTTACCGGTCCCCAGTCGCGCGAGGAGGATCGTCCGAACAATCGCGCGGCGGTCGACAGATTCTTCGACCGCATGGAGGTCGGCTTCTGCGACGAGTGGTCTGGACGGCCTGCCGACGAGCAGTTCGAGCAGCTCAGGCTGCAGAACCAGAAGATCATCAACGAGAAGAACAAGTACCTGACGATCTTCGAGAGCCTCAGCGATCCGGTCATCCTGATCGACGCGCACGGCGAGGTCGAGAACGCCAACCACGCCGCCCTGACCCTGTTCGCCGGGGCGGCGGCGCCCGGCGCGAGCTACTACGGCGGGGCGCGCCTGCCGATCGCCGAGATCCTCGGAGAGGGGGCGATCAGCGGAGGCGAGCCCGCCGGAGAGCGGCTCTTGGCCACCAGCGCCGGGCCGCGCTGGTTCGACGTCAAGACCCAGCGCATGCTCGACGTCAGCGAAAAGAATCTCGGCGCGGTGGCGATCCTCGCCGACGTGACCGAGCATCGTCGCGCGCGCGAGGAGGCGGAGCGCGCCGACCGCGCCAAGTCGGCGTTCCTGGCGACGATGAGCCACGAGATCCGCACGCCGATCCACGGCATTCTCGGGCTCGCCGAACTGTTGCGCGCCGGCCCTCTCGACGCCCAGCAGGCGAAATACGTCGAAGCGATCTCGCGCTCGGGCGAGCTGCTGTCGTCGGTGGTCTCCGACATTCTCGACTATTCCAAGATCCAGGCCGGCGTGCTTGATCTCGAACGAACGGAATTCGAGCTGTCGACCGTGCTGGAGGACGTGTTTGGCCTGATGCTGCCGCTCGTCGATCGCAAGCCCGAATTGCGGCTGCTGATCGAGCAGCCGAAGCTCGGCGCGGTGATCGGCGACCCTGGCAAGCTCAGGCAGATCCTGCTCAACCTGGTCGGCAACGCGGTCAAGTTCACCGACCGCGGCGCCGTGACGCTGGGATTGAGCGAGGTCGCGGGGGTGGGCGATCGACGCATGCTGCGCTTCGAAGTGTGCGACACCGGCATCGGCGTCGCGCCCGATCGGCTGGATGCGATCTTCGATCCGTTCACCCAGTCCGACGTCACCGTCGGCCGGCGGTTCGGCGGCAGCGGCCTGGGACTGGCGATCTGTCGGCGCCTGGTCGACCGGCTCGGCGGCGAGATCGGCGTCGACAGCCGGCTCGGCGAAGGGAGCTGCTTCTGGTTCACGATGCCGCTCGAAATCGCCGCCGGCGCGCCGGAGGCCGCGCCGGAGCGCGGCGCGGCGCGGCGCCAGGGCGCGGCGTTCGCGCTCGACCTGCTGGTCGTCGAGGACAACGAAGTCAACGCGATGGTCGCCTCGGGACTGCTTGCCCGCGCCGGCCACAAGGCCGAGATCGCTGCGACCGGCGCCGAGGCGCTGGCGCTGTTCGACACGCGCAATTTTGATGCGGTGCTGATGGACCTGCGGCTGCCGGACTACGACGGTCTCGAAGTCGTGCGCCGCATGCGCGCCTCCGCCGACGGCAAGAAATCACGAACGCCGATCATTGTTCAGTCCGCTCACGTGCTGGCGAGCGACATCGAGGCTTGCATGGCGGCCGGCGTCAATGAATTCGTCGGCAAGCCGTTCAAGCTCGAGCGCCTGCAGGCCGCGCTGCGACGGACGGCCTCGCCGGCAGCGCTCCGACGATCGGCGCGCCGCGCGGCCGACGCGCCGGCTGCGCTCGCCGCCGCGCCGCCGCAGCCGGAATTCGTCGCCGCAGCGACGGTCGACGCGTCGGCGCTGGCCGAGCATGTCGAGCAGCTCGGGCTCGAGCAGACGGCGCGGATCGTCGCGGCGTTCGAAGCGAGTGTCGCCGAGGCGCCGGCGGAAATCGAGCGCCTGGCGCAGGCGGGCGATCGGCGCGCGCTCGCCGAAGTCGCGCATCGCCTGAGGAGTTCGTCGATGCATGTCGGCCTCGTGCGCCTGTCGCGGCTCGCCGGCGGGGTGGAAACCCGGGCGCGCGGCGAGACGCAGGACGTGGCGGGTCCGGCGGCCGAGCTTGCCGCCGCCTGCCGCGACGGCCTCGTGGCGCTCGAGCGCGCGTTCGCCGCGATCCGGGCCGGTCAGCCGGCGAACACGTAGCCGACGCCGTGGACGGTGACGATGCGGCGCGGCTGCGAAGGGTCGACCTCGATCTTGCGTCGCAGCCGGCCGATCAGCACGTCGATCGTGCGGTCGAGCGGATCGCCGCCGCGATGGCTGACATGGTCGATCAGGCTGTCGCGCGTGCAGACGCGGCCACGATTGACGACCAGCGTCGCCAGCAGCTCGAACTCGGCGCGGGTGAGCCGCAGCTCTTCGCCGCTCGGCGAGGTCAGCGTCCAGTGCGGGATGTCGAGCGTCCAGCCGTCGCCGAAGGTCTTCTTCGGTTCGTCGGGCGTATGCAGCCGCGCGGCGACGACGCGGCGCGCCAGGTTCTTGGCGCGCGGCAGCAGCTCGCGCATGTTGTAGGGCTTGGTGACGTAGTCGTCGGCGCCGAGCTCGAGCGCGACGATGCGATCGACGGCGTCGTGCCGCGCCGTCACCATGATGACGCCGACTTCGGACTGGCGGCGCAGCTCGCGCAGCAGCGATAGGCCGTCCTCGCCGGGCAGGTTGATGTCGAGCAGCACGAGGTCGACGTCGCCGCGCGCGAACAGCCGACGCATGTCGTCGCCGTTCGCCGCCTCGGAGACGCGGTGCCCCTCCTTGCGCAGATAGGCCGCCAGGGTCTGCCGGCCGACCGGATCGTCCTCGACGACGAGCATGTGGCGGGTGGGGTTCATGGGCGTCTTCAAGGCTGACGGGGGGCGACGGTCAAGTCGCGGTCCGCCGCTGTTCACATCCGTTTACAATTTCATACACGCCGTTCATCGCCGCCGCCAACGCCGTTCACGTCGCTGTCCCATAAGAGCGCCGGGCCGGACGGGGGGAAGAGGACGTGTTGAGAGAGCTGCTGAGACGCAAAAGCTTCTGGGCGACGACAGGCGTGGCGGCGGCCGGCGTCGTCGCCGGAATCATTTTCTGGGGCGGCTTCAACACCGCGATGGAAGCGACCAACGAGCTCGGCTTCTGCATCTCCTGCCACGAGATGCGCGACACCGTCTACCAGGAATACAAGACCTCGATCCACTACAAGAACCCGGTCGGCGTGCGCGCCGTCTGCGCCGACTGCCACGTGCCGAAGGACTGGACCCACAAGATCATCCGCAAGGTCCAGGCGTCGAACGAACTGTGGCACAAGATCATCGGCACGATCGACACGCCGGAGAAGTTCCAGGCGCAGCGCGCCGCCCTCGCCAAGGACGTCTGGAAGACGATGAAGGACAGCGACAGTCGCGAATGCCGCAACTGTCACTCCTACGAGGCGATGGACTTCACCCATCAGAAGAACGCCGACGACGCCAAGCGGATGAAGGAAGGCCTGGAAGCCGGCCAGACCTGCATCGACTGCCACAAGGGCATCGCCCACAAGCTGCCCGACATGACCAGCGGCTTCAAGTCGATCTTCGCCGACCTCGAGGACGCGGCCAAGACGTTGAACCCGTCGAAGGGCCAGACGCTCTACACGGTCAAGACCAAGTCGTTCTGGCTGGGCAAGCCGAAGGACGAGTCGGACGCCGCCGACGGCAAACTCATCGCCGCGACGCCGGTCGAGATCGTCGACCGCGACGGCGCCTGGCTCGAGGTGAAATTCACCGGCTGGCAGCAGGAAGGCGCCGAGCGGATGTTCTACGCGGCGCAGGGCAAGCGCATCTTCGCCGCCGCCCTGGGCCCCGACGCGATCGACAAGGTCGTCGCCGGCAAGTCGGTCACCGACCCCGACACCGACCAGAAGTGGACCGAGTCGAGCCTCACCGCTTGGATCGCCAATTCCGATCTCACGCCCGACCTCGCCAAGCTCTGGGACTATGGCGGCGAGATGTACAACGCGTCCTGCGCGCTGTGCCACACGCTGCCGCCGACCGGCAACTATCTCGCCAATCAATGGACCGGCAACCTCAATTCGATGAAGCGCAACGTGTCGCTCGACGACGAGCAATACCGCTTCCTGCAGAAGTACGTGCAGATGCACGCGCAGGACATGTCGGGCAAGGATGCAGGGGGCAAGCCATGAATGACCTGCCGCGTCCGGCCGCGTTCACGGAACTCGATCCGGGCGATCTCTCCGCGCTGAGCGCGTGGCTGTCGGCCCTCTTCGCCGCGCCCCCCGACCGTGACGCGATCGCCTCCTATCGTCGCGGGCCGGCGGCCGAGTGGCTCGCCGCGGTCGCCTCGATTCCCGCCTGCAGCGAAGGCGTCGCTCGCATGCGTCAGGCGCTCGACGTCGAGGCGGACGACGCGCGCGTCGCGGCGCGCGTCGGCGCCGCCTACGGCCTGCTGTTCGAGGGAATCGGCGGACCGAAGACGGTTTCGCCCTACGAGTCGGTCCATCGCGGCGGGCGCCTGTTCGGCGGTGCGACCGCCGAGATGGAGGCGATCCTCGCCGCTCATGATCTGTCGGTCGCCGCCGCCGCCCACGAGGCCGCCGACCACCTCGCGGTCGAACTCGCGACCGCGGCGCGGCTGTTGACCGAGGCCGAGCCCGCCGCCGCGGCGATGTTCGATCGCCTGCAAAACTGGATTCCGGATTTCGCCGCCGCCTGCGCCGTCGCCGATTCGAGCGGCTTCTGGGCGGGCGCCGCGGAAACGCTCTTGGCCATTGTCGGACTTGCGACGCGTCAGCCCGGCAAGGCGGAAATGCTCGACGCGATCGTTCACTAGGGGAGATGCTCCATGACCATGCTTTCGGGAGACGCATTGCGCGCCGAATTGTCGAGACGCGCATTTTTGGGCTACGGCGCCGCGTTCGGCGCGCTCGGCATCGCCGCGCCGGCGCTGCTGGCGACCGGCGCGCGCGCGGCGACGCCGGACGGCGAGGTGCTGACCGGCTCGCACTGGGGCGCGTTCCGCGCCAAGGTCGAGGGCGGCCGCGTCGTGTCGTTCAAGCCGTGGGAGAAGGATCCCGCGCCGAGCCATCAGCTCGCCGGCGTGCTCGACTCGATCTATTCGCCCACCCGCATCAAATATCCAATGGTCCGTCGCGCCTTCCTCGAGAAGGGGCCCGGCGCCGATCCGGACGGCCGCGGGACGGGCGACTTCGTGCGCGTCACCTGGGACCAGGCGCTCGACCTGGTCGTCAAGGAATTGCTGCGGGTCGAGAAGACCTATGGCCCCGCGGCGACCTTCGCCGGCTCCTATGGCTGGAAGAGCCCGGGGCGCCTGCACAATTGCCAGAGTCTGCTGCGTCGGATGATGAACCTGAAGGGCAATTTCGTGAACGCCTCGGGCGACTATTCGACCGGCGCGGCGCAGATCATCATGCCGCACGTCGTCGGCTCGCTCGAAGTCTACGAGCAGCAGACGGTGTGGCCGATCGTGGTCGACAAGACTGAGCTGATGGTGTTCTGGGGCTGCGATCCGGTGCTCACCAACCAGATCAGCTGGTCGGTCGCCGACCACGGCGGCTATGAGGGCATGAAGGCGCTCAAGGCCAAGGGCGCCAAGGTCATCTGCATCGATCCGGTCAAGACCGACACGGCGGAGTTCTTCGGCGCCGAGTGGATCGCGCCGCGACCGCAGACCGACGTCGCGCTGATGCTCGGCATCGCCCACACGCTGGTCGCCGAGAAGCTGCACGACGAGAAGTTCCTCAAGACCTACGCCAACGGCTTCGACAAGTTCCTGCCGTATCTGATGGGCGACGAGGACAAGACGCCCAAGAGCGCCGAATGGGCGTCGGCGATCTGCGACGTTCCGGCTGACACGATCAAGGATCTCGCGCGCCGCTTCGCCAAGAACCGCACCATGCTCGCCGCCGGCTGGTCGCTGCAGCGCCAGCAATACGGCGAGCAGCGCCACTGGATGCTGGTCACGCTCGCCGCCATGCTCGGCCAGATCGGCCTGCCCGGCGGCGGGTTCGGCTTCTCCTATCACTACGCCAGCGGCGGCGCGCCGTCGGCCGATGCGCCGGTGCTGACCGGCATCACCGACGGCGGCAAGGCCAAGGCTGGCGCCGCCTGGATGACGGAAAACGGCGCGGCGTCGATCCCGGTCGCACGCGTCGTCGAGATGCTGCTCAACCCGGGCAAGGAGTTCGACTTCAACGGCGTCAAGGCCAAGTACCCCGACGTCAAGATGGCCTATTGGGTCGGCGGCAATCCGTTCGTCCACCACCAGGACCGCAACCGAATGGTCGCGGCGTGGAAGAAGCTCGAGACGTTCATCGTCCAGGACTTCCAGTGGACGCCGACGGCGCGCTTCGCCGACATCATCCTGCCTGCGACGACCTCCTACGAGCGCAACGACATCGACAGCGTCGGCGACTATTCGGCGACGGCGATCCTGGCGATGAAGAAGGTGGTCGATCCGGTGTTCGAGAGCCGCTCCGACTACGACATCTTCGCCGCCATCAGCGAGCGCCTCGGCAAGGGCGAGGCGTTCACCGAGGGCAAGAGCGAGATGGACTGGATCAAGTCGTTCTACGAGGCGGCGCTGACCCAGGCCAAGGCCAAGAAGATCGACATGCCCGAGTTCGACGCGTTCTGGAACGGGGCGGGGGTGGTCGAGTTCCCCGTCACCAGCGGCAAGACCTTCGTGCGCTACGCCAGCTTCCGCGAGGATCCGCTGCTCAACGCGCTCGGCACGCCGTCGGGCAAGTTCGAGATCTACTCGAAGAACATCGAGAAGATGGGCTACGACGACTGCGGCCCGTATCCGAGGTGGTACGAACCGACCGAACGGCTCGGCGGTCCGACGACCAAGTACAAGCTGCACGTCGTCGCCAGCCATCCCAAGAGCCGCCTGCACTCCCAGCTCTGCGGAACCAAGCTGCGCGACACGTACACGGTCAACGGCGCCGAGCCCTGCCTGATCAACGTCAAGGACGCTGCGGAGCGCGGCATCAAGGACGGCGACTTCGTCCGCGTGTTCAACGACCGAGGCCAGATCATCGCCGGCGCCAAACTGACCGACTCGATTCGGCCTGGCGTGATCCGCGTCAACGAGGGCGGCTGGTACGATCCCGCTGAACCGGGCAAGGCGGGGACCCTGTCGCGTTACGGCGACGTCAACGTGCTGAGCATGGACATTCCCACCTCCAAGCTCGGCCAAGGCAACTGCGGCCACTCGGTCGTGGGCGAGGTCGAGAAGTATACGGGACCGGCGGTGACGGTCGCCGTGTTCACCGCGCCCAAGGGCGCCGAGTGATAGCGCCCGGCGGGGAGGGGTTCGCCCCTCCCCGCGTTTCGCCATGACGACGCGCCGCGTCGCGGGCCGGGAGGACGGGACATGAAGATCTTCGGACTGGTCGGACGCAGCGGGTCGGGCAAGACGAGCCTGATGGTCCGGCTGCTGCCGGAGATCAAGCGCCGCGGCCTGACCGTCTCGACGATCAAACACGCCCATCACGGCTTCGACCTCGATCATCCCGGCAAGGATTCGTTTCGCCACCGCGAGGCGGGCGCGAAGGAAGTCATGCTGGTCGCCGACGCGCGCTGGGCGCTGATGCACGAGATCGGCGAGGCGCGCGAGCCGCCGCTGGAAGAACTCGTCCGCCGCATGGCGCGCGTCGATTTCGTGCTGATCGAGGGCTTTCACACACACGGCCATCCGGTGATCGAAGTCTATCGACCGCACGAGGGACACGCGCTGATATGGCGTCCGCGCTCGACCATCGTCGCCGTCGCGAGCGACGCGGAATTGCCGAACGTGACGGTTCCGGTGTTCGATCTCAACGACGCCGAGGCGATCGCGACGTTCGCGCTGGCGAACGCGGAGACCATCCTATGACGACGCTGCTCGCCGATCGTCTGTCGGTCGCCGCGACCGCGGCGTCGCGTCTGGTCGATCCGTTCGGCCGGATGATCACCTATGTCCGGCTGTCGGTGACGGACCGTTGCAACTTTCGCTGCGTCTATTGCATGGCGGAGAAGATGACTTTCCTGCCGCACGCCGAAGTGCTGCGCCTCGAGGAACTGGACCGGCTGTGTTCGATCTTCGTCGGCCTCGGGGTGAAGAAGATCCGGCTGACCGGCGGCGAGCCGTTGGTGCGGCGCGGCGTGATGGCCCTGTTTCAGTCGCTGTCGCGGCGTCTGCGGTCGGGCGAGCTCGGTGAGCTGACGCTGACCACCAACGGTTCACAACTCGCGCGCTACGCCGACGAACTCGCAGCCTGCGGGGTGAAGCGGGTGAACGTTTCGCTCGACACGCTCGATGCGGGGGCGTTCGCGGCGATCTCGCGGCGCGGCGATCTCACGAGCGTGCTGGCGGGGGTCGACGCCGCCGATCGCGTCGGGATCAAGGTCAAGATCAACGCTGTGGCGCAGAAGGGGCTCACCGAGGATTGCGCCGCTCCGCTGATCCGCTGGGCGCATGGGCGCGGCTACGACGTCACCTTCATCGAGGTGATGCCGCTCGGCGACGTCGTCGGCGAATGGTCGCAACGGTTCCTGCCGGTCGCGGACTTGCGCGCGAGCCTGTCGAAGCAACTCACGCTGTTGCCGACGCCCTATCGCAGCGGCGGGCCGGCGCGCTACTGGCAGGTCGAGCAGACCGGCGGACGCGTCGGCTTCATCACGCCGATGACTCACAGCTTCTGCGAAAGCTGCAACCGCGTGCGGGTCACCTGTTCGGGCCGGATGTATCTCTGCCTCGGCCACGAGGCCGCGGTCGACCTCGGCCAGGTCCTGCGCGCCAGCGGCGACGACGCGGAGGTCGCCGCAGCGATCCGCGCGGCGGTGGCGCGAAAGCCGAAGGGCCACGATTTCGGCGCGCGCGCGGCCGGCGCGCCGCCCGGCGCCGCCCGGCCAATCAGCCTGACCGGCGGATAGGCGCGCGATCGCCGCACCGCCCGGCGCCTGCGTCAGCGAACCGCATTGTTTGCGTATACGGCCTTGTATACGACGATTCTTGGAGGACAGCAGGCGAGGCTGCCGGCCCTGCCGCTGAAACGGACCGTCGAGCGCAAACGGCGGACAAGAGCGTGAAGACAATCTTTGTCGAGAAGGAGTCGTACTACGACTCCGCCCTGCTCATGCTGACGAGCCGGGAGGTGAAGACAACCTCCGGCGTGCATGACGCCACCGTCGCGATGGGCACGGCGATGAACCTCGACCTGCTGCGGTCGCAAGGGTTCGATGCCGCGACGCTCGCCGCGACGACCCCCAACGACCTGATCATCGCCGTCGACTGCGAGACGGCCGAAATCGCCAAAGCCGCGCACGCGGCGGCCAAGCAGGCGTTGAGCCGCAAGAAGACCGCAGCCGCCGGCGAGGGCGCGCCGGCCGCGCCGACCAGTCTCGCCGCCGCCCTCCGTGCGCAGGCCGACGCCAATCTTGCGGTCATTTCGCTGCCCGGCGTCTATGCGGCCCGCGAAGCCCGCAAGGCGCTGGAGAGCGGCCTGCACGTCATGCTGTTCTCAGACAACGTCTCCCTCGCGGACGAGATCGCGTTGAAGGCGCTGGGCCGCTGCAAGGGCCTGCTGGTGATGGGGCCCGACTGCGGCACCGCCATTATCAACGGCCTGCCGCTCTGCTTCGCCAACGTCGTCCGGCGCGGCCCCGTCGGCGTGATCGGCGCCTCGGGCACTGGCATTCAGGAAGTCACTTGCCTCATCGACCGCGCCGGCTCGGGCGTCAGCCAGGCGATCGGCGCCGGCGGACGCGACCTCAAGAACGAGAAGGTCGGCGGCTCGACGACTCTGACGGCGATCGAAGCGCTCGCCGGCGACGACGACACCAAGGTCATCGTCATCATCTCCAAGCCGCCGGCCAAGTCGGTGGCGGAACTGGTGGTGGCGGCGCTCGAGCGCGCCGGCAAGCCGGCGGTCGCCTATTTCGTCGGCGCGACGCCAGAGGCGCGGCGCGCCGGTTCGCTCGTGCGTTTCGCCGGCAGTCTCGAAGAGACGGCGGCGATGGCGGTCGCGCTGGCCAAGGGCAAGCGCTACGCGCCGCGCGCTTTCACCTTCTCCGAGGCCGAGATCGATGCGATCGTGCGGCGCGAGACGCGCGGCCTCACGTCATCGCAGCGTTATCTGCGCGGCTATTTCACCGGCGGCACGCTCGCCGACGAGGCCTGGATCATGGCGCATCGCGCGACCGGCGCGGTCCATTCCAACAACCAGACCGATCCCAAGTTCATCCTCGCCGATCCTCGCCGTTCGGTCGGACACACGGTGGTCGATCTCGGCGACGACGCCTTCACCGTCGGCCGCCCCCATCCGATGATCGATCCGGCCGGACGCGTCGAGCGGATGATGGCCGAACGCGCCGACGGCAAGATCGCGGTGGTCGTGGTCGACGTGGTGATCGGCTACGGCTCGCATGAGGACCCGGCGGGCGCGCTGGCGCCCGCGGTCGAGGCGATGCGCGCGGCGGCGCGGCGGCGCGGCGGCTATCTGCCGGTGATCGCTTCGATCACCGGAACCGACAAGGATCCGCAGAATTTCAACGCGCAGAAAGCGAAACTGGAAGCGGTGGGCTGCGTCGTCATGCCGTCCAACCACCAAGCCTGCGCGCTTGCGACCAAGATTGTCGAGCGGATCGATGCGCGGCGGAAAAGGAAGGCGCGTCATGGCTGAGCAATCGCGCGTCGCTCCGGTCGCGGCGTTGTTCAAGAGCCCACTCAAGGCCGTCAATCTGGGCCTCCCTTCGTTCGCCGCCAATCTCGCCGCCGCAGGCGCCGAGGTCGTCCAGGTCGACTGGCGGCCGCCGGCGGGCGGCGACGCCGCCGTTCTCGATGCGCTCGACCGCATCGACGCGGGTCCGATCGACGTGGACGCGGCCAACAAGCAGGCCGTCGACATCCTGCTCGCCGGCAAGCCGACGCTGATCGACATCGGCGTCGCCGCGGAGGTCATCCCCGGCATGACGTCGACCACCATCCTGCATTCCGGGCCGCCGGTGACTTGGGAGCGGATGTGCGGCCCGATGCGGGGCGGCGTGATCGGCGGGCTGATCTACGAAGGCCTGGCCAACGATCGCGCCGAAGCCGAGGCGCTCGCCGCCTCCGGCCGGATCACGTTCGCGCCCTGCCACGGCTACGGCGCGGTTGGCCCGATGGCGGGCATCGTCACCGCAAAGATGCCGGTGTGGATCTTCGAGAACGCGGCCTTCGGCAATCGCGCCTACGCGACAGTCAACGAGGGACTCGGCAAGGTTCTGCGCTACGGCGCCTTCTCCGACGAAGTGATCGCGCGGCTGCGCTGGATCGAGACGGATCTCTATCCGGTCATGAAGAAGGCGCTGAAGCGGCACGGTCCGATCGACATGAGGAGCGTCATCGCCCAGGCGCTGCAGATGGGCGACGAGGGTCACAACCGCAATCGCGCCGGCACGTCGCTGATCATCCGCGAACTGGCGCCCACGCTCGTCCAACTCGGCGAGCCGGTCGAGCGGATCGTGCGCATCCTCGAGTTCCTCAACGCCAACGACCATTTCTTCCTCAACCTGTCGATGCCGTCGTGCAAATGCGCGCTCGACGCCGCCCGCAACGTCAAGGGCAGCTCGATGATCGTCGCCATGGCGCGCAACGGCACGGACTTCGGCGTCCAGGTCTCCGGGCTCGGCGACCGCTGGTTCACCGGGCCGGCGTCGATGGTGGAGGGACTCTATCTGCCCGGCTATTCCGCCGCCGACGCGGCGCCCGACATCGGCGACTCGGTGATCACCGAAACGGCCGGCATCGGCGGCTTCTGCATGGCCGCGGCGCCGGCGATCGTGAAGTTCGTCGGCGGCGCCCCCCAGGACGCGATCGCCTACACGACCCGCATGTACGAGATCACGCTGGCGGAGAACGGCGCCTATCAGATTCCCGCGCTCGACTTCCGCGGCTCGCCGACCGGCGTCGACGTGCGCAAGGTGGTCGAGACGGGCATCCTGCCGGTCGTCAACACCGGCATCGCCCACAAGGAGCCGGGCGTCGGCATGGTCGGCGCCGGGCTGGTCAAGCCGCCGCGGAACTGCTTCCGCGACGCCGTGCTCGCCTTCGCCGAGGCGTACGGCGCGCCGCCAGCATCATCGAGGAGCGAATCATGAAACCTGTCGATCTGACGATCCCGCTCGGCGTCGGCACGCCGCCCTGGCCGACCTACATTCCGCTGCAGGTTCAGTACTTCAAGCGGCTCGCCCCCAACGGCGCCAACGGCCAGGTGGTGACCCACTCCAACCACGTCGGCACCCATCTCGACGGCGAGATCCATTTCTATACGCCCGGCAAGGACATCGCCAGCCTCGAGCTCGACTTCCTCATGCACGAGGGCGCGGTGGTCGATCTCTCCGACGTCTGCGGCGACTACGACATCTACACCTCGAAGATGGTCGAGGAGCGGGTGGAGGTGAAAGAGGGCGACATCCTCATCATCCACACCGGCTACCATCACTACGGCTGGGATCAGCCGACGGCGGACGAGATCCGCTACATGATCAAGCATCCCGGTCCGGATCGCGAATTCGCCGACTGGGCGAAAAAGAAGAAGTTGCGCTGGATCGGCGTCGACTGCGGCAGCGCCGACCACCCGATGAACACCAAGATCCGCGACTGGATGCCGGTGCAGGCTAAGGAATGCGACGCGCATTTCGTCAAGAAATACGGCAAGTCGCTCGAAGAGATGTTCACGCCTGACAAATACCAGGTGATGCACATCGAGATGTTCAACAAGGGCCTGATCCACGCCGAATGCGTCGGCGGCGACATCGACCTGCTGCTCAACCAGCGCGCCGTCATCGGCTGCTTCCCGTGGCGCTTCGTCGACGGCGAATCGTGTATCTCGCGCATCGTCGCCTTCGTCGACGACGACCGGCACGCCGAGCTGATGGCGAAGAAGGCGAAGGCCGAACTGACCAAGTTCGGCGACATCGCCGGCGCCGCCAATCCGGGCCTGCACACCGAAGCGCGTAAGAAGTGAGGTTTGTCATTGTCGGCGCGCCGCGGGCGTCAATCGCTCGCCGCGGCGCGCCTTGGATCACCGGGGCGGACGGCCCCTCGTTCGAGAAGAGGTTCTGACTATGGCCATCGACGCAATTGAAGCCAAACTGCGGCCGCCGGCGCTGCCGATCGTTCCCTATCCCGCCAAGATGATCACGCTTGCGGACGGTGAGATCATGGTCGTGCGCGAGGCCAGGCGCGAGGAAGTCGGCGTCCTGCTCGGCACCGTCTATCCGCTGATCGGCGTCCCGGCCGACTATTACGACATCGTCGCCACCCGCATGTACGAGGAGCTGCTCGGCTGGTACCGCTACCGCACCGCCAACGAGTTCGTCCTGGTCGGCGCGATCAACGGCGTCATTGCCGGCATCGTCACCAGCCGGTCGGTCAGCCCCAAGCTCGGCATGAGCCTCCACACCCTGACGATCAAGCGTGGCCTGCGCATCGGCGCGCAGCTCTTCGCCGCCAAGATGGAAGATCACATCGAGTATCAGGGCGCCGACGAGGTGTGGATCGTCGCCGAGAGCCCGAACGGTTGGCGGCGGTGGATGATCGAGTACGAACTCGAGGACCGCTCGAGCCAGTATCCCGAAGTTCGCCATGAGCTCGGCGGCGTGCCGACCTTCGTCTTGACCCGCAAGCTGTGGAACGCGGTGAAGGCTTCCAAGTGCACCGGTGTGCGGCCGGTTCCGCCGGAAGTTCTGGCTGCCGCCAACAAGCTGAAGATGCCCGACGAGTACCCGCAGATTCCGGGCTTCAAGCGCTGAGCGGAGGGTGAGCGGAATGTCCGCCAGAGTTGGAATCGTCGGCGTCGGCCACACGCGCTTCGGCAACTCGAGCGAGTACGACCTCGCCGACGTGATGGCCTACGCCGCCACCGACGCGCTGATCGACGCCGGAATCCTCGAACAGAGGCGCGTCGTCGACCAGGTCGTCGTCGCCAACATGGCCTCGGGCCTGTTCTGCAACCAGACCTCGGTCGCCTCGTCGCTGGTGAGCCGGATGGACATGGAGCCGACCCCGGCCGAGCTGGTCGAGAACGGCCCCGCCTCGGGGGCGAGCGCGATCAAGGTCGCCTACATGGCGATCGCTTCCGGCATGGCGGACGTCGCGCTTGTGGCCGGCGGTGAGGTGATGCGCAAGGTCTCCGGCTGGCGCGCCACCGACATCGTCGCCACCATGCTGCACACCGAAGCCGAGTACAACATGGGTCTCACGCTGCCGAGCTTCGGCGGCATGTTCGCCCGGTTGTACATGGAGCGCTATGGCTGCACCGAGCGCGACCTGGCGCTGATCGCGGTCAAGGATCACGCCAACGGCGCGCTGAACAAATACGCGCATGTGCAGGTCCCCTGCACGATCGAGGCGATCGCCGACAGCGAGACGGCGCACGTGGTCAACAACTACGTCGCCGAGCCGCTGCGCATCTATTCGACCTGCCCGGTGACCGACGGCGCGGCGGCGCTGGTGCTGGCGAACATGGACTCGCCGAAGGCGAAGCTGTTCAAGAAGAAGCCGGTGCGCATCGCTGGCGTCGCCTCGGCGACCGACACCCATTGCGTCCACAATCGCAAGGATCCGCTCTATCTCGACGCCGTGCGCATCGCCGGCGAGAAGGCCTATGCGATGGCGGGGGTCGGACCGAAGGACATCTCGTTCGCCGAGCTGCACGACGCGTTCGTCATTCTCGAGCTGGCGATCAGCGAGGAGCTCGGCCTGTTCGAGCGCGGCAAGTCGTTTCTCGCGGTGCGCGATGGCGCGACTGCGATCAGCGGGCGGTTGCCGATCAACCCGTCGGGCGGGCTCAAGTCCAAGGGCCATCCGGTTGGCGCGACCGGCGTCTCGCAGGTCGTCGAGCTGGCGCGGCAGTTGCGCGGCGAAGTCGAGCCAGGCCGCCAGGTCAAGGATCCCAAATACGGCATCGCCGTGAACTTCGGCGGCTTCGGCAACAACGTCGTCGCCACGATTTGCGCCAAGGACTAGGAGCGCTCCATGTCGCGACCGATCGCGGTGGTCGCATTCGGCGGCAACGCCATTCTCCAGGCGGGGGACGACGGGTCGTTCCACACCCAGATGGAGAAGGCGAAGAGCACCTGCCGGCAGATGCTGGAGATCCTGCATCGCGGCTACGAGATCGTGCTCGTCCACGGCAACGGCCCGCAGGTCGGCAACCTGCTGCTGCAGTTCGAGAAGGCGCGCGACATCCTGCCGGTGCCGCCGCTCGACGTCGCCGTGGCGACGACGCAGGGCCTGCTCGGCCACATGCTGGAGATCGCGATGCGCACCGTCCTCGAAGAGGACAAGATGCAGCGCGAGGTGGCGACGGTGCTGACCCAGGTGGTGGTCGACCCCAACGATCCCGCCTACAGCAAGCCGACCAAGCCGATCGGCCCGTTCTACACCCGCGAGCAGGCCGAGAAACTCGAGCGCGACGAAGGCTGGGCGATCGTCGAAGACTCGGGCCGCGGCTACCGCAGGGTGGTCTGCTCGCCCAAGCCGATCCACGTTCTGCCGCTGCGCACGATCAAGCTCCTCGTGCAGAACGAGACGGTGGTGATCGCCGGCGGCGGCGGCGGCATCCCGGTGAGCTACGGCACGCGTTCGGTGGTCGGCACCGAGGGCGTCATCGACAAGGACGCGACCGCCGCTCTGCTCGCCTACAACCTCGGCGCCGAGCTGTTCGTCATTCTCACCGGCGTCGAGCGTGTCTGCCTCGACTTCGGCAAGCCGACCGAGCGTCCGATCGACCTGATGACCGCCGCCGAAGCGCGCAACTGGCTCGAGGCCGGCCAGTTTCCGCCCGGGAGCATGGGGCCGAAGATCGAGGGCGCGATCGAATACTGCGAGAAGGGCGGCAGGGAAGCGATCATCGCCCACGAAGGGCGCGTCGTGAAAGCGATGCGCGAGCATCTGTGCACCCGCATCGTCGCCTAGAGCGCCGCGTCCGCGCGCGACGCCACGCCAAGCTGCGCGCGACGACCCGTTCGGGTCGTCCGCCGAACGCCATCAGAGGAAGTTCGCGGTCATGATCGATTTCAGCGCCTACGACGTGAAGACGCCGGAAATTCTCGGCCATCGCTGCTGCGCCTGCGGGTCGATCTACTATCCGGCGCCGATGATCTGCGCCAAATGTTCAGCCCGGCGCGACCCGGTCACCGGCAAGCACTGGGAGACGTTTGCGCTGGAAGGGCCGGTCACGCTGCGGTCGTGGACGCGGGTGTGGAACCTCCCCGACGGCTACAACGTCAAGTTTCTCCTCTTCGGCATCGCCGAGTTCGCCAACGGCTTGCGCGCGTCAGGAAGGGTCGCCGTCGAGGAACCGACCATCGGCATGCGGCTGACCAGCCGCGTCGAGGAATCCGACGAGCGTCCGGGCAAGCCGGTCAATATCTTCGTCTTCGAGTAGCGAGGAAAGCGCCCACCGCCATGTAGGCGCCGTCGAATGAGCAGGGAGTCGTGGCCAGCTACTGACAAGCAAAACAGGGGGGAGTGAGCATCATGACAACGCAAGTCACAGGCGTCGGAACGGCCAGGCCGGCGGCGGTCCGCCGGACGATCGTGCAGCGGCCGATCATTCAGGTGGAAGAGAA
>Ga0182016_10001416_pt1 | contig 29216 bp, 23 predicted proteins | sample 712S2MmetaG_FD_120491 | JGI IMG/M metagenome (GOLD analysis project Ga0182016, IMG submission 120491) | Permafrost microbial communities from Stordalen Mire, Sweden - 712S2M metaG | ecosystem: Environmental > Terrestrial > Soil > Wetlands > Permafrost | place: Sweden: Stordalen | collected...
GTAGTCCTTCCGCCCGCACATCCGGCTTTCCGCACTGTGAACTCCGAGGACCATCTCAGGATGCTCGTCGAAGTATGCGTTGTAGTTCACCGCTGCCGGGTCGCCATAGCCCGGAACTATGTGCGATACGCTGTCGATCCAGACCGGATGTTCCGGCTGGGGTTCGTTGGGAAGCCGCTTTCGGAAAAACAGTATGTCGGTGGTGACGGCCGTGTTGGCTTTTTTCTGAAAGGTGTTGTCGGGCATCCGAATTGCAGCGACGAGATCTGCCCTGGCGGCCATCGCGCGGCGGGCGCGCACGTCGAGTGAATCGAGCGTGTAGTGCGAGCTGATGCAAACTGCAATCCCACCCGGCTTGAGCTTGTCGAGGGACTTGACAAGGAAGTAGTTGTGAATGGAGAGTTTCGGGTCGGAGTATTCAGGATCGGCAATCTTGATGTCAGCGAATGGAGGATTGCCGATCACCATGTCGAAGGAGTTATTTGGCAGACGGGTGTCTTCAAACGGCTGAACGAGAATTTTGGCATCTGGATAGAGCATGGAGGCAAGCGCCCCGCTGAGGGGATTCTTCTCGACCCCGAAGAGTTCGGACTCATGAAGAAGCTGGTCGGGAATGCGGGCAAAGAAGTTGCCGACCCCCATGCCCGGTTCGAGGACGCGCCCGCCAGTGAAGCCAAGACGGTTTGCCGCCGCCCACATCTGGTCAACGACCTCGATGGCTGTGTAGTGGGTATTGAGGGATGTCTCCTTGACCGCATCAATCTCGTCCTCGGTGAGAATCTCGGCAAGGCGGTTGCGCTCCTCATAGTAGCGGTAACCCTGATCCCACAACTCGCGCAATCCGCCGAAGTCGATGTACTGCGCGATGCGATTCTGTTCGTCGGTGGACGCGGTGCGTTGTTCGGCCTGGATGGTCTTGAGCAGCTCAAGGATGTCGAGGTTGTGCTGTATGCGCGCCTTTGACCCGCCTTCGGCGATATGCGAGGCTACATCGTCGTTGAGGCGGAAGTTCCGGCTGTTGCGGAGAGGATCGGGAGGGAGAATCGGTCTGGGTGTTGCGGCTTCGGTGGAGTCGTCGGAGGCGACACCAAAGTCCAACTGAGGGGCTTTGGCATCGCTTTCCAGTATCAGTTGTCGTCCGACTCCAGCGGCGGGTAGACCAGTTCGGAGATCAACTCCTGGGCCTGGTCCATCGGAAGGCCCGTCGAGCGGGCTTCCTTGAGAATCTCCCACGCCTGGGCCGCGCGTTCCTGAAGGGTGAATCGAATCGTCCCCTCCAATTCCAGTTCTGCCGCTTCCTTGGGGCGGTTCCTGTAAAAGTTCGTCTCCACCTTGGCGAGCAGGTTCTGAAAGGCTGGGAGCTGCATCAACTCCAAAATGGAGTCGGGGTTGGCGGGGATGGTACTGGATGCGTCGTTGGGAGTCATGTCGTGCCTCCTGGTTCAGTGTAGCGGTGGATTCGGATTCTCGGAAGGTGCCGGACAGCTCCGGGAACAGGGACTGCTGAATTGGCCGAACTTGTGGCATTTCCACCTCGCGATAGAGAGGGTATATTCCAGTATATTACATGAATGATATAATATCTATATAGTTATCCGCCGAACTGGATCGTTTCCATGGATTCTTATGTCAATCCTGGAACAAGTCAATATAAATCAATATCTTACAGCGATTCCATCTAGTGCAATGGGCCGCAAATGCACCAAAGCTGTCCATCCCGGACGCCCTATCCTTGCAGGCAGGATGGCAATGGCAACGCACCACAAGAAGCAAAGTGCCAGTGGTTTAGATTGCCGGTGGTGCTGGCCTGTATTTCCGCTTTGATTTTGCGGGCAAATCGACCAACCCGATTGGGAAAACGATGCGGCGGCGGAACAGACCGGACTCCGCAGCATGACCCGTGAGAAGATTGCGGATTTTGCGGTCACTTAGATGAAGGGGACCATCGAAGAGGCCGGGGTGACGACCCGGCAAGTTCTGGAGAATGTCCAGGCCGACCTCCATGATTCCATCGCCGGGACGCCATTTTCAAGTGCTACACAAAGTGATAAGGAATTAGAAGGCCTGCGATATACTTGGAGGGCTGCAATGTCACGGCTAAATTCGTGCTAAGTTCGGGGAATACATTCCATGACTCGTCGCCTTCTTATTGCCATCTCTCTTCTAGTCGCCATAGCCTCCTACGTCAGTGCACAAACCAATTCGGTAGCCTGGAAACGGTTTCAGCATCTTCAGCATGGCGTTGCCCTGAGCGGCTGGTTTTCCGAAAGCGGAAACTATTCGCTTCCACAGCTAAGAGCAACCACGACACCTGCGGACCTGGAACACATCCATCAGCTCGGTTTCGATCACATTCGCATTCCGGTCGATCCTGTCATCTTTCAGTGCGAGGGCGCCTGGGATTCCTGTGAGCGGATTCAGTTTTTGGATCAAGTGATCCAGAAAGCAATTGCAGCCGATCTCGATGTGATTCTCGACTTCCATCCCAACCCTCAGTACACGCACCTCTTGCTTTCAAACGGTCAAGCGGCCGAGAAGTATCTTCGGTTGTGGGGCCAGATCGCCGATCATTATGGCGCGATGGACCAGGATCGAATCGTCCTTGAGGTCATGAACGAGGTCAGCTCAAACGAACAGTACAGTTGGTTGGGCCTGCTTGAGCAGTCTATTCAGGTGATCCGCCATCACGCGCCCAACTCGACGATCATCGTTCAGGGCGCAGGCTACTCGGATATCTGGGACCTGATCCAGCTGCCTGTTCTTCCAGACGCCAACCTGATCTATAACTTCCACTACTACGAACCACACATCTTCACCCATCAGGGCGCTACGTGGGGGCTGGACTATTGGCTGGATGTTCGGAACCTTCCCTTCCCGGCAACAGAAAAGGGAGTCTCGGAAGCTATCGAGCGCACCGACTCCCAGGAAACGCGATGGAGGCTTCTCCAATACAAAGAGGACCATTGGGGCCCAGACCGCATCGCCAGCGACATTGACTTCGCCGCCAAGTGGGCGCATGAGCGAAACGTTCCGCTGCTCTGCGATGAGTTCGGTGCCTACCGCAACTTCTCCGCGCCAGAGGATCGGGAGCGTTGGCTGACAGCGGCCCGCACAGCTTTCGAGAAGAATCACATCGGATGGACCATGTGGGATTACCAAGGCGGATTCGGGGTGGTCTACAAAGAGAACGGCGCGCTGCGCGATGACGCCGTGGTTCTGCGCAGCCTGGGACTGAAGAAGTAACGCCCGGCGATCAAGGCCGAGCAACTCACGAGTGGCCTTCTGTCTACCAGTCGGAGTATTTCGTGCCGTCCAAGGCCGTTCCTTGCGACTTCGAATGCACGTCGAAGACACTCTGGCCGCCATAGGAATCAGATGTTGGGTCGTCCTGCATGGAGCGGTAACCCCACTCCGCCTTTCCGGTCATGGGGTCCACCGGGATACGGCGCAGAAACCGTACCTTCTTGCCCTGTATGTCCAGCCCGTCCACAAGGGTCTCAAGGTCCGGCGGATAGCCGTTGCTGTCCACTTTGATCTGGAAGGCGCCTCGGTCGGCCGCGTCCTTATAGTGGTCAATTGCGTCGCGCATCTCCCACAGGTCGCGGCGCAGCACACGCTCCCGGTCCCGCTTTACCGCCATCATCGTCACGGGCGCAGCCGCACCAGCCAGGATCGCCAGAATCGCAATGGTCACGATCAACTCGACCAGCGTCAGTCCCCGCTCCCCTCTGCGGCGCATCCGGATTGATGATTCAAGCCTCATCGCCGCAGCTCCCAAGCCGGCCTACGGACGCTGCGCCGGGATCGCTTTCTGCAACTCTTTCCATCCAACCAGAATAAAACCTTTGTCCTTCAGGAATTTCTGAAATTCGGGACTGCTCACGACATCCAGGTCATTCTGCCGCCACTGCGCGCCCCAGTTCGGGTGATCCCAGGTCATGGCCTGCAACTCCTCATCGTTGTACCCCAGATGGACGCTCAGTAGGTAGACTCCGGGTGGCAGAGCATCCAGTGTCTTCTCGTAGGCGCCCAGCCAGTCCTTTTGCGCAAGCCCAGGCATAATCTCCAGCTCGCGGTCCACGGGCAGGCTGGCCATGTCCACCTCGACGCCGCCGAAGCTGTAGACGCCTGGCTTCTGTGTGGCTGTGCCCCTCACCGTAACCTGCTGATTCGGCAGCATGATCGGCAATCCGTATTCCTGGCCCATCTTCCAATACGTTTGAAACAGGGCGGGCGTCACCATCATGGTGCGCATGTGGTTGTCCAGGTGGCTGATGGGGATTCCGGCCCGCTTGGCCATCTCGATCTGGGCGCGCGCTTCGCCTTCAACCTCTGCCTGCGTCGCGTGCTGTGCTACATAGACTTGGCTGCTCGACAGATACCCCCCCGGATCGGTCAGTCCCGAACCTTTCTGCACGCTGGAGACGGGACGCCAGCGGTAACTTGACCAATCCGAGTTGAGGTCAAGCCGTATGCCCAAATCGGCATTGGGATGGTTGCGCGACCAGCGCAGAACCTCGGGAAACCAAGGGCCGGGAACCAGAATCCCTGCTGTCGTCACCCAGCCCTTCTCCAGCGCCTCAAAGCTGGCCTTGTCGATGGAGTGCGCCATGCCCAGATCCTCGGCCTGGATCACCAGCAGACGAGCATCCGCAGCGTAGCCCAGCTTCTCTGGCACAGTCTGCGGCTTGGCTAGCGGTGACTGCTGTGCCGCTACCCACGCGCACAGCCCCAGCACACACACACCTACCAGATAGTTTCGCAATACCGTTGTCATTCTCAGCCTTTCAGTGCTTGCTAGTTGCGGCCTTTCGGTAACAAATCCCGTGAGCGGTATGTGAACCCCAGGCTCTAGTTCCAAATCTCGATGATCCCTCACAAGATTGCGTGCCCCAGGTCTCGACTTTGAGACCTGGGATCGCGTAGACCATCCCGCCGCGCACCGGTCCAGAAGGACTCTATTTCCACAGCGCCGATTTCTCCTGTGGCGTAGTGCCGGCAGCTGGACCAAGCCCAGTCCTCCGGTTTCTCGACCAATCCGCGCTCGACCGGGTTTCTGTGCATGTAGCGCAACTTCTCTGAAGTTTTCTCCTCGTTTTGCACGTTGAAATCGTAGTAACGAGGTTGCCAGAAAGGACGTTCACTGCGTTGAACCGAGACGGACAGCTTTAAGGCTTGAATCGCCTTTGATAGCAGCGCCTTCTTGGGCTCGCTGACCAGCAGATGAACGTGCTCCGGCGTAACCACGTAGCCGCAGACGACAAAGTCGTATCGAATTCGCATCATTTCCAGGGAGCGCTCAAACAGGCTGCGCGCCGCCGTGCCGAGATACGGAAGACGACTATAACAACTGAAGGTGAGGAAGTGAAAACACCCGCATTGCTGATAACGAACAAGCCCCTTCGGCATGGAAGCATTCTACTCTCCCAGGTCTCAAAAGCGAGACCTGGGGCACCCCTTCATTTATGGATGGTCAGACCTGGGCCACCCGCCCCGGTGCGCAAACACCTGACCCTACCGCCTGCCTCAGGAACATCGCCCAAAGTAGAGAGTAGATCAAAGAAGCCTACAGGCCGCCCATTGGCGGCCTATTCTCTGACTCACCTGCTATTGAGGCAATCAAAATGCGTCCCGATGTAAATCAACATCAACATTATCGCTGCCGAAATACATGCAAGCCAGTCGAAAATCTCGCCAGCCGCAACCCCTAACGCGACATCTAAGGGCGAGCCAGCTTCTACCTCTCTAACTTGTCCTTCCTGGTAAAGCGCCCGCAGTCTTCGGATGTGGCGCAGCGTTCCGAGCCATGACATCAAAATCATAATGCCCAACCCTGCAAAGGCAAGCTCGGTAGATGGAGATATTTTCCCCGAATGGTGAAAAATGAGAACGATTTCCACCAAGATGCACGCCAAATTCATTGCGCTAGCTATCAGGAAATGAGGTGCAAGAAACGGCGATCTGGAAAAAAAACGGCGGCCATCGATCGGCCCTCGTTTATCTTGCAACAGCTCGGGATATTGGGACAATTCCATAGAACACCTCATTTTGCTCAAGATTCATTGTTGGCAGACATGGGTGAGGGTCATCGCTCCGCCCCCAAGTTGACCAAGTACAGCCCAAGAAGCATATCCGATGGCGTCCCCAGCCCATGGCACCGCCGCCGACCCACCGGCATACAACAGGAAGCCCGCTAAATTACAACTGGATTCGTTTAGGTCGTTACCGAACGGGTGCTGATACACCATAGAATAGACCTGATCGGAAACCAGTTGAAGGCGAAAGTCCGGATCGTTTGGGTCCAGCGGTACTGGAACGCCGCTTCTCTGATAAAGCCAGTTGCCGAACACCCCGCCCGGGTCGGATCCTGTCTTAGCAAGAATGGCATTCGTGTCGTTCGTGTCGAAATATGCATAACCATTTAGAACCCCACCTGTGTCGGTCACAATTGCCCTAGCTCCGCTGGTATAGAAAGTGTAGTTCTCACTGCCATTCGGATTGGTTACCATTATCGAGGTCCAAATACCATTCTGAATGTTACTAACAGCCTGCTGCAATACAGGGACTCGGTTGGGATCCCAATTGCCACCCTCGCCAAGCTCAATCCATGTTCCGCCCTGTCCCTGGCAGCCTCCGGGGTTTCCGGTACTGACGTCGTCTTTGGCATCGTAGCTTCCGTCATCCCAGACACACTCCAACCCGGCTGCGTCAACCGCACTCAGCGGATTGTTCTGCACATAGGTATAGCGGTCAAGCGATTGTGGATAGGCTTGATTTGCCGCCTTCCATCCTGCTGGATCAGGCGACAGCCACCGACCCGCGCTGGGATCATACTTGCGGAACAAGAAGTCATAGACTCCGGAACCCGCTGCCCCAGTGGCAACGTCCTGATCCTGGCCGGTGAAGCTGCGGTCGGGCGTGCCGGCCTCATTGTAGGTTTCGCCAAAGGGAGCGTAAGCCTCCTTCGAATAGACAGTGTGCGCCCAGGTTGTCGCCAAGCGGCTCGATCCGAGCCAATCTGTGTGCCGGATATAGTTCACGCCACTTGCATTGTAGATCGCCGTCGAGCCGCCGGGAAGCGGAATCGTTCCCTTGACCAGCCCGCCGCTGTAAACGGCCAGCATTGCGCCAGACGGCCGGAAGACGAACTGCGTGTAGGTGCCGCCCGAACCCTTCTCGACCATGCGGCCTAGCGCATCGTAAGTGGCGCTGGTGGAGTTGACACTGATGGGTTGGTTGAGCGCGTTCCAGGTGAGGGTGGCCGGGGTGCTGGTGAGCTGGTTGCCGTTGGCGTCGTAACTGGGGCCGCCGGAGACCTGGTTGGTCACTGTGCTGTAAGCCGCGGAGTAGGCCGTGCCCGTTGCGCCCGATGGCACCGACTTGTTGATGTTGCCGAAGGCGTCGTAGGAGAAGTTCTGCGCCCAGGTGGAGTTGCCGCAGTTGACCGACGCGATGCGGCTCAAGTCGTCTGCCGTGTACGTGCAGGTCTGGCCGAGCGGAGCAGGGCTGCCATCGGCATATTGGAACTGCTTGAGCGATCCGTTGGCGTTCCAGGTGAGGCCACTGGAGACGACGTATGCGCCGGAGGACGGGCTGACGGTGTAGGTCAGAGTCGTGGGCCGGTTGGTGGCGGGGTCGTAGATGAAGCTGTCTGTATCGCTGCCAGAGCCGGTACCAGCGTTTCCGTAGGTGATGCTGGTGGCTGCACTGGCGGGATTGTAGGTCGTGGCCGTGACCAGATTAAGGTTGTTCGTGCTGTCGGTGGCGGAGTTCGGCCGCCCCTCGCCATCCACACCAAACGAGAGGCTGGGGATGCCGATGTACCCGGTCTCAGTGGCCGCTCCGTTCGTAGTCGCGACATAAGGCCCCGGCGTTGCGGCCTGCACGGTTTGCGGTCCCCAGATATAGAAAGTGGAATTTGCAGTCCAATCAATGACCTGAAATCCTCGAGCCCCGGTTGAGCAGTTGGCCACACCCGACGAAATAGAAGAAAAGGTCGCCGTATAGCGCTGCCACGAGGTCGTTAACGTAAATGAAGCTCCCGTGCAATCGTTGAGAGCGAGGTCTAAGGACTCTCCCCCAACTGCGCCCCTAAGCCAGGCACTGACAGTATACGTTGCGCCAGCAGTTAATCCTCCTTGCACATTTGTCAATGCTCCCCACGGGCCCGCAGCGCCGCAATTGTAGCTGCTCGGCATGGTGAATTGTGTAGCCGAATTCGATCCGTCGGGCGCCGAAACCGTTGGCGTATCGAGCACCATCCCGTTTGAATTTCCTGCACAGTATTGCCACCAGTTGTTCCCACCAACTTGGTTGGAATCCGTGATCAGATTTGTCGTGCTTCCGGCGGACGAACCACTGAGCGAGGCGGAGATGGCGCTGATTGCGCCGTTGGGAAATTTGGTTTCTTGCGTGAGGAAATATCCCCCGGAGTGAGGTGTCGATTCCCACATACTTGAAGTCACCCCGCCCGCCGCGGGGCCTGAGGTGACCGGGGTTGCGCTGTTGAATATGTCGGTCAGCTTACCGGAACAGGAGCCGGAACCGGGTGCGCAGGTATAAGCCTCGGCAACCGATCCCATGACGTTTTGCATGGCTGTTCCATTCAAAGTAGCGGCGTCGTAGACCATGTACGTTTGCGGTGTAACGGAGGAGTACGTGCCGGAAACCACCTTGGACGAAAGCGGACGGTGAAGGATATCGTAGGTCAGGCAAGTGACGTTTCCGGCATTGTCAACCGACTTGATGAGGTCGCCGGCCGAGCTGCCGCTACACGTGCCGGACGAGTCGGAATCGTAGGTGTAGGAGCTGGTTCCCGCAACTCCGGTTCCGGCGCTCCACTCGGGAATGGTTTCCGAGAGCTTTCTGCCCACGCCGTCGTAGCTGAGTGAACGGGTCTGCATGCCAGTGGAACCCGGCTGCGCATTTTGCTGGACCGTTGTGAGGTTGCCGCCATCGTAGATGTACTTGGTCAGGTAGCCGGTATGAGACGTGTTCTGGCCGCAGGAGCCTGCTCCCGGCAAAGAGGTGGTGATCTCGCAAACTGAGGTCAACTCGCCCGCCCCGTCGTACTGGAGAGAGCGTTGCTTGACGTTCTCTCCCGAGGGGGCTGGACCGGAAGCAATCAGAACGTCATTCTCCGAATACGTGTATTGCGTGGTTCCGCCACCGCCGTCGGTGACCAGAGTCGTGCGGTTCAGCGCGTCGTAGGCCGTTGTGGTGCCGGGATTGGTGGGTACGCTGCTTCCGAGGGCGCTTGTATAGGGCAGCGTTTGCTTCGTAACACGGCCCAAGGAATCGTAGGCAGTCGCGACAGAATCGTAATTTGACGAATTGGGGCCTTGCTGCTTCTGCTGGAGAATCGTGCGGCCCTGGCCGTCGTAGGTCGTAACCGAAGTGCTGGTAGACGCGCCGCCGTTGATGTTCATCGCCACGGACGAGGAGTTCGAGGACGATGTGGGGTAGGTGTAGGTGGTCACCGCTCCAGTAGCATTATTTGTGACCGTCACAGGCCGCCAGTAGGGATCGCTCCCGTAGTTGTAGGTCGTCGTGTTGCCGTTCACGTCCACGCTGGTAAGCTTGACACCGCCAGCGCAACTCCACGTGGCCGAGGTCACGAGCGCAGGGATCGCACTGTTGACCGAAGTGGGGAAGGAGTTGCCGCAAGACCCAGACCCATAGGAATAGGTCGTCACAGCGTTGTTGACATCCGTAGTTGTGGCAACATTGCCTGTATCGTAGTAGCTGGTGTGGGAGGTCAGCCAGTTGCTTCCCGACACCCATTTCTGAACCGTGGTGAGATTCATCGGGTTGGCAAAAATCAGCTGATGCTGCGGCGTCCCTGACGTCGCGACCAGGCTTGTCTCGTTGTAGGCGTATTTTGTGTCCGAGATTGTGTTGCCCCCAGAATCGAGGACCGTAACCTCGGCAGGCGAGCTTGACTCGTATGAAACTACGCCGCCTTGAGCACGCACGTTTGGATATGTTGTGTTTGTGGTTTGCAGCACAACGGACGGAAGAGAACTCCCCGCGCTGTAGTCATAGACAACATGCGATGTGACGTTCTGCACTGAATCCAATACGTCCAGTGTCCCGGAAGAGATACCCGTGTTGTTCGGCCACTGCGTTGTCCTGACAACTTCGAAGGAACCTGGTCCGGGCAGCTCGTAGCCACCGTTATTGCCCGGAAAGGTGGCGGTGCAGTTGGAAGCGTTGTTATAGGCGCCATTGGAGTAGCAGGTAAGGATAGTTTCAAGCAGGTTGCCGCCAGCTATCGTCCCGGAATAGATCTGGCGAGCGTTCTCAGAATAGTTGTTCGGTTGACCCGCGCCATAATAACTCACTATCGAGGTAACGAGGGTCTGGTTGTTGAGCGGATCCGTGATGGTGGTGGTAGAATAACCTGCGTCCCCCGAAGCAGTGGTCCCTGCCGTCAGCCCCGACGTGTTCCGTGTGTATGTCGTGGTACCGTCGGGCGTGGTGCGAGTGAGGGTCACCGGAGAGCTATCGGTGCAGTTGATCCCGTTGTTGCCGCCGGAGTAGGCATAGGAAATCTTGCCGCCGGTCGGTAATGTCACGGAGGCGATGCGTCCGGTTACGCTGCCAGAGTATCCAGGGGTGGTCTCATATGTGAACGAGTAGGAGCGGCCGTCGGGAAGCAGCAACCCGGAGGGTAGTTCTTGCGTCGATGGCCCGTATTCGCTCACTCCGGAACATTGGAAATTTGTCTGAACTGTATAGGGCGCGTATTCGAGTTGCCAGGTAGATGGCCCGCCCGAGACTGTAGTCCCCGTGAAGACCACTGGTGGCGTGGCTGACCCACCCGTGGCCGTAAGCACTGTTTGGCCGAGCGTGTCGGTGAAAACCCCGCAGAGCGACGTCACTTGGTTGCCATTTCCATCCAGTGCCTCAGCCGCGCCGGGAGTAACTCCGCAGGTGCCAGCAGATGGCGTAACGTTTTGGCCGGATTTGCTGGTGACGGTCGCAAACACGCCTGATGAGTTCTCAACAAGGGTAAGCGTGTAGCCATCGACGCTGGTGTAGTTTGTGGTCGAATTCGGGTTGGAGGGCCCCCCTCCATATGGACAAGAAGGCGAAGCGGAGCCGGTAAATGCGACGTACCCGGTGGAAAACACGTGCGATGTTCCCTGGGGATCCACATATGTGTAGTTGCTGAAAAGGTAGAGCGTCGCCGAATAGATCACTGGAGGCTGCCTGGGGTTGGCCGGATTTGGCGCGCAGGCACCCCCGGTTGCATGTGTAACGGTCGTATACTGAATGGAACCGCCAACCGGCGGACTGTTCCCTCCGAAAACCGGCCAGCCGAATGAAGTATATGAATTCTGCTGCGCCCAGACGGTATTCCCATTCACGTTCGTCGGCGCCCAAATCGTGGAATCGTAGAGGATGTTGAAGCTGAAAGGCACACCGCGTCCGGCCTTGTTCATGATGGGGAAATTCCAATGAACATTGAGGTTCCCGATGTTAACGACATCCGGGCCGCCGGCGAAGCTGCCGAAGGCGGGCGTGCCGAGGGCGACCGTGCCTTGTCCGAGACCAACATTTGCCGTCAAGGAAGCGAAAATAGCGAGAACCATCCATCCAATAGAGCGTTTCATTTCGATCTCTCCGTAGGCTACTGAGCGCTGAGAGCGCTTGCGGTAAGGCCGCCGTTGAAGGTGGCTGTCTTCACCTGAATGTCCAGCACCAGGCTGTTGTTGACGTACCTTTGCACGTGGAAAGGCAACTCAACGCCATTCACTTTTTCATAGTTCGAGTACTGGATGGTCACAGGGATGTCCACTCGGGCATCGGTATCGGCATGAATATTGAATTCGAGCTTTGCTGGCTGAAGATTGGCCGAATTCAGGTAAAGATCCATCTGCGTCAAGTGTTGAATGGTCGGCGTGATGTTCGCCGGTGCGTCGAGCTGCTGCCGGTGCGCCTGGAAATGAAGCAGGCCGTCTTCCTGGCCGACATAGACGACCGTCAGGGCAGTGTTCGAAATCATCCGCGACACAACCAATGCCGGAAAGAACCAGGCGGAATCTGTCATCAGATTGTGCTGGGCGAGCGGGTGGGCCTTGCTGTCGCCTCTTGTCCAGCTGCCGGTCTGCCCTCCGGCCTCGCTGATCCGGACCTCGTTCCTAACCCCGGCAGAAAGACTCAACTGCGTTTGGCTTGAACCGTCGGAAAGCGCCTTGAAGACTGCCGGAACCGTTTCATCGCTCGACCCCGCAATGACTTGAGCAGTTCCATCCAGTGTCACATCTTGAATCGTTGCCTGCCCCACCATCGCTGTCAGCGATGCCTGTAAACTCGAAAGCGCGGAGGGGGCCGGTTGTTGAGCCACGGCTGAGCCTGACACGGCTATCGCGCCGATCAGGATCGGCACGGTCAAATAGCTTTTCATAAATCCTCGATTCGGTGAATCCCGCTGATTCATTGCTTGTGTGGGGCCCAAAGACCACGGGTTAAGCGATCAAAGCCTTCAGCGATCGTGACGTTGGAGACAATCAAAGATGCCTCTTCAAGCCGCGCTTTGCGGACTCCGTCACACGCCTCCTCAGAACTGCTAATGAATGACGCAGCAAAAGTAATTTCCTGACCGTAATCTCGTCAAGTGAAAAATGCGTTACTCCCATACGGGAATCTGTGGTAACCGAATGCGATTCATCTTATGCTATTAATGAATTTGGTAACAATCTTGGTCACCGTTCAGTCGATTCGCAACTGCAAATTGATCCTTCCCGAGGCCGCGATTGCCCTGGGCCGTAGCGGAATGAGGGAGGACCGAACGACCGGCATTCCGTGCCGAACCCAGTTTTTGCGTTGCCAATGTCCTTGTCAGGCACCGGTCGGAATTGGGGGCGAGTTGGCGACCATTCAGGCATAACCTCAATCCTGGGTACTGGGCGTTTTCTTGTTATCGGCCTAACACTTCAACCAGAGATGCCGCGATATATACTCTTGGCAAAGCAACGAAGGCCCCGAATGCCCTCCCACCACACGCTGCACTCCGCTCTAGTCGGTACTTTATCGCTGCTAGCCACCGCATCCCTGGCGCAGACGACGATCAACGTCGGTCCGGGCCAGACCTATACCACCATCCAGTCCGGCATCGACGCAGCCGTCAACGGCGACACTGTGCTGGTGGCCCCCGGCACGTACAACGAAAACATCAACTTCAATGGCAAAGCTATCACCGTCACCAGCTCCGGCGGAGCGGCCAGCACCATTATCGACGGAGGCAACAAACCTGGAGTAGCCACCGTCATCTTCGCCAACGGAGAAACGAGCGCCAGCGCAATCTCCGGGTTCACCATTCGCGATGGCGGCGACACCATCGCGACCGGGACCAGCGACGGTGGCATCTACGTCGACAGGGCGTCGCCTACCATCCAGAGCAATACCATCACAGCCAACTATTGCCACGATATCGACGTGCAGTTCGGCGCTCCGATGATCCTGAATAACGAGGTCTCGGGAGTCCTGCAAAGCAACCTGCAAAGCGGCCCGGATTTAAGCTATTGCAGCTTCGGCAGCGGAATTCATCTGCAAGGATTAGGCTTAATTTTCAATGGTATGGGGCCTACCATCATCGCCAACACCATCGAGAACAACCTCACCGGATCGGGAATTAACCTATTGGGCTCGCAATATGTGCTCATCATGAACAACACCATCCGTAACAACACCTCTCCCGACCCTGGGAGCGCCTTCACCTCGGTCGCCAGCGAAGGTATCGCCTTCGTCCAGAACCTGATCTACGGCAATACATCTAGCTGTGGTGGTGCACTTGCATTTGAAGGAGGAGGCCCAACGGCCAGCCAACCGGTCGTCCTCATCGCCAACAACACCATCGTGAATAACGTTGTCACGCCCGAACTCTCTGTCGGAACTGAGTGCATCGCCATCGCGCAGATATACCCCGGACCTTATTCCCTTGGATACAGCGGTCCCAGCGCGGTCGTCATCAACAACATCATCAGTGGCTCGACCCCTTATCCGGCGGTCAACTGCTCATGGCTCGATCCGCCCGACTTGTCAATCCAGCCCACATTCGAGAACAGCATGCTCTACAACGCAGGAGGCCCTTTCTTTGGGTCTTTTTGCATAGATGTTTCGAGCGAAGACAACAACATTCCTGCCGATCCGCAGTTTGTGAGTCCCTCCACGAACGACTATCACCTGATGAGCACATCGCCGGCAATCGATAGCGGACAGAACAGCGTGCTGCAAACCTTTATGACCATGACAGGCCTGGCATGGACGAAGGACTTCGACGGGAACCCCCGCGTGCAGGATGCTGCAGGGAAGGGCTGCGTGATCGATATGGGCGCCTACGAATATCCCGGTACACTCAGCCAATGCGGTACCATCGAGACGCTGACCAGTTCGCTCAATCCTGCGATGGCCGGGCTGAGCGTCACTTTTACGGCTCAACTAAGCGCCCCGTCCGGGACACCCACAGGCGTCATTCAGTTCCTCGATGGCGCCAACCTTCTCTCGACGCAAACGGTTTCAGGCACTGGATCCGCAACTTTCAGCACCAATTCACTCTCCGTCGGCAGCCACATCATCACCGCGAACTATCAGCCCACGGGGGCCTTCGGCACAAGCACTGCTTCGCTCACCCAGGTGATCAACGGCGATGCGACCAGCACTGCTCTCACCTGCCTGCCCAACCCGATTGACATCGGCAACACCGCACAACTCACCGCCATCGTTACGTCCGCCAACGGAACGCCCACAGGCTCCATCTCATTCACCGACAACGGAGCCTCACTGGCTACAAGCGGACTTCTCAGCGGCACAACGAGCCTCACCTACACTGGCTCGATTGCCGGGACGCACACCATCGCGGCGACTTACACACCCACTGGCTCCTTCGCCGCGAGTTCGGCAACCTGCTCCGAAGTCGTCAACGCCCTTCCAACAACGTCTACACTGACCGTTGCTCCGACGACTTCCACCTACGGCTCTCCGGTCACACTCACCGCGACCGTCTCCCCGGCCGCGCTGCCCGCTCCGAGCACTCCCACTGGCGTTGTCACTTTCTACAATGGCGCTTCTGTCCTCGGCACCGGTACACTCGCAGGCGGCGTTGCAACCCTGGCCTCTGTGTCCCTTCCCGGCGGAAGCTACAACCTCACCTGCATGTATGGCGGAAGCTCTATATACGCCACGAGTAACTGCAGTCCCGTTTCCGCAGTCGTCAATGCCGCCCCAACTGCGCTTACGCTTAGCTCCGGCAATAATCCCGCAACATTTCTCAGTACGATTACTTTCACCGCCCGGCTAACGGTCAACGGCCAATCTGCCGGGGCAGGCAACAGCATCCAACTCAGCATCAACGGCCAGAGCATCGGTCTCGCGACGGATGCAACCGGCTCAGCCACCTACAGCATCGGCACTCTGCTGCCCAACAGCTATCCGGTCACCGCCAGCTCCGCAGCCACCAACAACCTTCTCGCCAGTTCGGCATCGCTGACCGAAGTCATCACCGCCGCGCTCACCTCCATCAGCCTCACCGCAACGCCCAATCCGGGCGACCTGAACCAACCGGTCGCATTGACAGCGACCGTCTCCTCGCAGACTGCCTCCACACAAGTCGCCAGCGGTAATGTCACCTTCTACGACGGCTCCACCTCGCTCGGCACCACGCAGCTTTCTGCAACTGGCACAGCCAGCATGACGGTAAACTTTTCCACGCTTGGAGTCCATAACATTACCGCCGTGTACGCCGGCGATGCGGACTTCTCCGGAGGCACCTCAGCCGTTTTCCAGGAGACGATCCAGGCGGGGGATTTCTCCATCAGCGCAACGCCCGGGGCTGTCAGCCTCTACACCGGCGTGGGGGCTGCGGTTCAGGTGAGCGTAACCAGCTTGCAGGGTTTCAACCAGCCGCTCGCGCTGACCTGTTCCGGTTTGCCTGTGAATGCGACCTGCATTTTCAGTCCGGCTTCGTTGCCGCAAGGGCAGGGTGCTGCGAATCTCGTGATCCAGGCAGCGGCTCCGCAAAAGGCTGAGGCTGGCTCCGTCTCCGGGGCTGTTTCAGGCTCTGGGGCACTGCTTGCAGCGCTCACGTTCCTCTTGCTGCCGGGATGGAAGCGTCGTCGCCGCTTCCTGGCTGGATTGTCTGCCGTGCTCCTGGCGGTTGGCGTAGGGATGGGATTGTCCGGATGCGGGTCACCCAGTCCGATTCTCGGCGGCACGCCGACCGGCACCTACGAGGTTGCGGTGACGGCAACCACGGCGGGAACTGGCCCGGCGCTCACGCATTCCGCTCAGGTGACATTGACAGTCAAATCGCTGTTCTGAGGTTTGAAATTGGTGCTTCTTAGAGGAGTGAGGATGTATTGGAAGGAAATTCGAAGAAGCACTCTAGCATTCCCCATCCTGGCCCTTGCAGCCGGTCTCTGGGCGACTGCTGGCTTCGCCCAGGTTGTTCCTTCTGCCGTTGGTGGTTCCGATACTCTTTGGGCGGGCGCGGAGTACTCCAATTTCAACGCGTCTTTTCCTTACCAGAGCGGCCAACGGCTGCAAGGCGTGGGAGCATTTGTCGATTTCAATTTCAATGCGCATCTCGGAATAGAAGCTAACGCGCGGTTCCTGCCCTTTGCAGGTTTTCAAGGTGAAACTGAAAGCAGCTATCTCATCGGACCGAGATATCGCTTCAGGCATCTGGGCAAGTTTCAGCCTTACGCGCAGGGTCTCTTTGGCGTCGGAGAAATCAACTACCCCTTCAATATTGGCAATGCGAATTACTTCGATATCGCGCCAAGCGGCGGCATCAACTATCGCCTCAGCACCCGCTGGCTTCTTCGCGCCGAGTACGAGTACCAGTTCTGGCTCAATTCTCCGGGCTACTCAAACCAGCCCGACCATCAGCTCAGGCCAAATGGTATAAACGTAGGTGTCGCCTACCGATTGTTCCGTTAGGCGTTGCAATGCCCAGCATGTAGGGCGATATACATTGATCCTCCATGGTCGGCTTAAAGCAAGTCTTTTTGCGCCTCCGCTGATTGCGGAACGCTATGCTTCAGTGGAAGTCGTGTGAGCGAATATCAACACTTGTGATGTCGAGGGTCGTGATTCGCTGGGCTTTGACGTGAACCACTCTGTCTTGATTTTGGAGCGGGCCTTCGATCAAGAGAAATCGGTTGCGAGTAACGACAATGCGGTTCTGCTCGAACACATCGGGCGCGAGGACGATGTTGGCGATGCCGGCTTCGTCTTCGAGAGAGAGAACCGGATCGAATGCGTCCCCTGCATCCACCCAGGCGCAAACACGCTCATTCTGTGTTTGTTGGGCAAGAAACGAGAGCGCCAGCCCCGTCCGGCCTGACGATTGAGGGCCGGTCACTTCGCTGATAGCCCCCACTGCTAACCCGCCGTCCAGCAGTGCGTCAACTTCAGGAACCCCGGTTGTCGCGGTTTCGCTTTTTGTCCGCGGAACAGGTGTCAGCGCCGCCGGAAAGCGGCGCTCAAGGGCGCGCTCGATTTCGATACGAAGAGCAGCGACGGACGGCATAGCAGGACCAAAGGCGTATTCGCCATATATTCGCATTATCTTCCTGCAAGACCCTGCCTGCCGTCAATTGGATTTCGCCGGATTTATTTAATACCTATATTTATCAACGGCTTACCTTGTGGTAGACACTCTACTTGCTTTGGCAATGTGCCGACCTGAGCGGGCGAATCTCTTTTCACCTCTTCGCTTTCAAATGCCTGGCCTGATGACGAGACACTCGGCGACTTCAGGTTACCAACTCAGCCAAATACCCCCGCCTCTACGCGCTTCTAAAGAGCGAAGGGTACGAATCTGACAAGAATGCCAGGACTGCCGATTGTTTCAGCGCACGATCCACAAAAAACGAATCTACAGAGTGAACCCGCCGGCCGTAACCGTAAACCCGCATCGCCAATGGGTGGCGGGATTTTCGACCGGAATAGTGCGAAAATCTCAACCGGAGTTGACAAGGCACAGATTGTCGGAAGTGCGCTTCCCTGACATGATTAAATGGTACGGTCGGAATAGAGGTGCCTCGTGCGTGCCTTACAGCTTTTGCGTCGAAAAATCGTCTCTGTCCTTATCCTTTGTATGTGCGCAGGTTTAGCGAAACCACTTTTTGGTCGGGACAAGAAAGTTCTTATTGTCTCAGAACCACCTGGCGCCAAGGTAGTTTTGTTTCGAGGTGATGTGAAGGGAGGAATGATCTGTAAGCCCACCTCCCGGGAGGGATCCAGCGACATTACGCCTTGTGCCTTTTCCGTCGACGAAGGCGCCTTCGACCCGATGGGCCGGTACTGGGAACACTCGCGCATTCTAGGCGTGCCTCTCAAAATCACTCTATTCAAAGACGGCTATCGGCCGTCTGATGACATATATCTAACCACCAAAGAACCATCGATCTGGCAGGGCACGGACGTGACCTCAAAGGTAGAGAAGAAATATTTCTTTGTTACGCAAGAACGGTTCGAAGTGCGACTTGACCCCCTGCCGGACTATGGAAAGGCCGAGTTTAAGCTGCTTGCGGAGCGGGGGTCGGACCCGTTGAAGGACGTGAATGCCAGAGACGCCTTGGCCGATTGCAGGCATTTTTACGAACTGAACGACCCGAGTAAGGCAATCGAAGCCTGCAACGTCTCGCTCGGATTAATGGGAAATCATCCCGATCCCGATGCATATCACTATCGCTGCTTGTCGAACTATGCCCTCAAGCGGTACTTGACCGCTCTCGCTGATTGCCAGGAACTGACTCGGCTGCAACCAACCAGAGATGTTGCGCGGAGCAACACTGGACTAATTCTCCAAGCATTGGGCCGCAACTCGGAGGCCATCGCAGAATTTAGTGAAGCATTGCGCCTGAATAGTAATAATTTGGCGGCCCTCCGCTATCGCGCAATAAGCTTTGAAAGACTCAATCGATTTCAGGAGGGACTGACCGATTGTGACACCGCCCTAAAGCTCGCTCCCGGCGACACCCAAATCCTCGCACTGCGAAAACGCATTAGCGATCATATGCAGAAACCCCGATAATGATAGGGTAGGCCCGTTATGATCGAATTCAGCGACCGAAGTGGATGAAGTATCCCACCGTCAGTCTCCCGCCACTTCTACGCTCCGTGACGGCGGCGCCGCCGCCTGGGGTCAGCGTCGATGGAAGAACATCATAAACGCCGTGGCCAAGATAGTATGCATCTGCCATGACGATGATCCCCTGGCGCTCACGGATGTACCAACGTATGCCACCACCAGCTGTACCGGCAGGAATGCTACGCGCTTGTGACAGCTCTGTCGTAAGCGCCGAGTAGCTATTGCTTGAACTGCTTCCAGTGTCGTTGAAGTTAAACCTTTCGTGAACTTCGCCACCTCCCACGCGCAGCAGAGGGACGATCCCGGTTATTGTGGGAAAACTAAGCTCAACGCCGCCGGTCGTGCTCCAATAATTTCGATCGGCCGTACCGGTGTCGGTTGCCGTACCGAATGACCCAGAGACACTATGACTGTCGGGGAAAACCCAGCTATAGTCTCCATACAGCCAAATATATCGATTCAGGGAAACGGCGGCCTCTCCGCCCACTAACGGGAGGAATATTTTTCCCGAGCGAATTTGTTGCTGACAGTTCGTCGTTCCTGTCAGGCAGATCGAATCGACCGCGGTGGCTCCCGGCAAATCGAAGATCCCCCCGGTGTGCACGGACACGTCGATAGTTCCAGGGCGCATATATTTTTGGGCGAGTAGCGGATTCGGAACGGCATTCATGGCAACGATGCATACGATTACCCAACTAATCCACAGGTTCGCGTTCATTGAGTGTCTGTCCTCTTTGTGCGGAGTTTTCAATCTCAAAAATGAAAAAAGTATCCCACCGTGATGCGGCCGCCGCTTTGGCGAGCGACGAACGTATAACCGCCACCTATCGCAGCAACAACGTCATCTACGCTGTGCCCCAGCCGAAAACCGTCAACCATGATGCGTACGCCGTGGCGCTCGCCTTGGTACCATCGAACGCCGCCACCAAAGGTAACCGATGGAATGTTTTCGGACCTTGTTATGGTTGTTGCCGGGACTACTATAGTCGTGGGAGCTCCCGGTACCCCCGTGCTCACGGTAATGTTTTCCCCGCTGGAATTGAAATTGTAGCTTTGATGGACATAACCGGCTCCAAATCTGACAAATGGAACAATTCTATGAATCGTCGGAAGACTCACTTCCAAGCCGCCCGTTCCGGTCCAGTACTGGCGATTCGCTGTCGTAACATTCGTTTCCGGTGGGAGTACTTGCGAGCCAACCGAAAAGGGCACGGCTGCGCTTACTTTCGTACGGTCTGGAAAAATGTATCCGTAATCTCCATACAACCACAAGAACCTCGTCACTGAAATTGACGTTTCTCCACCGAGGACAAATCTGCTTTTGCTTCCCAAGCTCAGGCGGGAGAGCGCTGGCGAGGGGATCTGAGTCAATTGATACCCCGGAGGGTTGTATTCATCAGAATACCCACCAGCGCCCGCTCCAGCCCCCGGCAGATCAAATGAACCTCCTAGATTGACCGAGACCTCTACTGTCCGAGGTTTCGTGGACGCCTGAGCAAATAAAATCGACGAAAGTACAAGGGGCACGCTCAGACAAAGAAGTAGCCGGAGATACGCTGCGCGGGTTGGAGGCCAAAAGATTAGCAATTTCTTACGGCGAGTTGTCATACTCTCTCGTCTTCCTTGTGAACTCTGGAAACTCAATCAACTCGCCTGCCACCTTGCGTGGCTGCTAGTTACATTGCAAGATCATCGTCGGGATGAACGGAGCTGCTGGGTTACCTCCTACATGATCGCAGTCGTTGGGTAACCCATTTATCATGATCGGTTCAGCTAAACAGGCTAGGGCCGCCGGATTGGGTACATATTGGCAGGTCTGCACGCCAGTCGAAGGCGGCGTTTGGGTCGTTGTGCCGGTTGTCGTGGTCGCTCCCGGTGGTTTGGATGTCGCTCCAGGAGTTTTGGGAACATTCAGTGCATTTGGAATTGGCGGGTGAACCGGTGTGTAGGGCACGGTAGGAGGGTGGAAAGCCTGATATGTCTTAATCCCGTTATCGGCGATCTGAGCAATCTGGGAGATCGTATCAAAGAACTTTCCCCAGTTGAAGCTGGGGCCGCCACTACCGTTGTTGAACGTCTGAGGCATATTCGCCAGCTCTGTAGCCCGGTTCGCGCTTGCGATCTCAGACGGAGTCGCCGGATTGGTGAAGAGATAAATGCTGCCTGGTCCGGAGAGAGACGTAATTGACGCTCCACTTGAAGAAGAAGACCCATCATCCAGCCGGGCGGGTGAATCATTGGGCAAGGTGGAATTACCGTCAGAATTCGCTACTTGGGACTGGTCGTCAATCAGTCGATCAGGCCCTGAAGAGGCAGTAGTTGGCGGTTGCTGTGGGTAAGAACCGGGAGCGCTTAGCGCTCCCTTCGGAACATTTAGCAAGACGGGGCCGGAACCCGGTTCTTGGTAGGGCGGGCACCCATCACAGTAAACGGGTGCGCCCGGATCACCGGGGATCCAAACCGTCCCGTCGGGGTTCACTATCGTCCAGCATGCGCCGGGCGCGCCGGCATACTCACAGCCGCCCGAGCCATTGTCGGTGAGGACAGTATAACCCGCACCGAGGAATGCGCCCCCCACCGCCTTCCCCAAGAACTCGGGAACGTAATTCTTGTAGGCCCAGTCGAGCGCTTCACCACCAAGTTCGTTTGCCACGAAGGGAACGATAGGCGGCAGCTGGCCGGCTGGGACGGTTGGGCTCCCCGCTCGGTTTGTCCAAGTTCCCTGTGAGGGGGTGACGCTGAACGGCTCGGTCGTGGACACTGAGGGCTGCGCGTTTGCCGCAGGCCCTTGTGCGTTCGATGCGGGTGTGGAATTGGCGCTCTGCTGGGCCTGGCCCTGCGAGACTTGAGACATCACGAGGCCACCAAGAACTAAAGTGAGAACTTTTTGAAATCGTACTCGGAGATGCGACATGCAACGCGCCCCCCCCAACCGCGACTACGATAGTACCTCCCGGAAGAGGAAAAAGAAAGCAAGAAGTTTACTCTAGTGCAGAACGAGCCAACGGGTTGTTTGCTACTCCAGCACTGGGGAACATCCCGCAAAGAAAACCACCGTGTACAACCCTTCGCAGCAGCCTTGGACCGTTCGCAAGATATCCCCAGGGTGGCCTTTGGTATCATCGGAGGCATCGATAGGATTGCGGTTCCGGGACTCTGTACGCAGGATCAACGCCCGCCGCAGGACTCGCGCCGACTCGAGTCCTAGGCTCAGCGACTGCGCCGACGCATAGAAGCTCGAACCGGCTCGCAAGATGCTCGACCGCTGGTGCTGTCGGTTCGGGGATCCGCCTCAGCAAACGCATTCACGATCTGCCCAATATTCGCGCAGAACGATTTCATGACTGAACCTGAGGGTCAGATGCGGGACGTTTTCGGACGGCCGTCGTGCACGCATTGCTCTGTGGACGGATCGAGATAAGTGACTCAAAAAGCGTAGGTTGTGCGCTGAAATCGAAATAGGTATCGGGAAACGCCGCAGTGTAGGTAGGAGTGAATCCGCTATGCTATTTGCAGTATGTGCGGTCGCTTTGCCAGAAAATCGACTCAGGAAGTTCTCGCCGACTGGTTTGGTGTCGAGCTTGAGGATATGCCGTGGTTCGCGCCCAGCTTCAACGTTGCGCCGCAGAGCGTTCAGCCAGTGGTGCGGTTGAGTCGTGATACTGGAAACCGGGAGTTTGCGTTGATGCGCTGGGGATTGGTGCCCGCGTGGGCGAAGGACGCCAAAATGGGGTACAACACAATCAACGCGCGCGCTGAAGAGGTTGCGTCGAAGCCCGCCTTCAGGGAGGCATTCAAGAAACGGCACTGCCTCATACCTGCCGACAGTTTTTATGAGTGGATGCGCCTGGATGCCAAGTCAAAGCGGCCGTTTGCAATCGCGCTCAAGGGCGGCGAGCCATTCGCCTTCGCCGGATTGTGGGAGAGCTGGAGGCCAAAGGACAGCGCGCCGCTGGAGACCTTCACGATTCTGACGACCGAACCAAACGAGGTCATGGAGCCAATCCACAACCGGATGCCGGTGATCCTAGAACCGAGAGACTATGACCGCTGGCTGGATGCCGGAGACCCTGCCAGACCGCCGGTGGACTTGCTCCGTCCCTACCCTGCCGAGAAGATGATTGCTTGGCCGGTAAGCGACCGCGTGGGAAATGTGCGAAACAACGATCCTGCGCTGCTGGAGCGTTTGGCCTAACCGTCATATGTTGGAGCGACCTGGACTGCTTCTGGAAACGCGCACTGTCGCGTGGAGTAGCCTTGGAGTGTACCCGGACCGTCTCAGCTATCAGGTTGTCCGCGGAGGGTGCATCTTCAATCGGGAGGAAGTATGGCGGAGGGAAAGATTAGCAGTCTCCCCACAAGCGAGATTCATTCCGAAGTAGGCGCCGAGGAACTTGTCCGTTCCGAAAGGATGAAGCCCTATCTCGCCTTTTTGAAGGCAAAGATGTCCGGGCAGGATACCGAGCCGTATTTGGCTGCATTGGCCGCGCTGCCGCTGGATGCCCGATATGTGTGGCGAGTGGTTTCCGCATTGAAATGGGCTTTCTGCGACCTTGACACGGAAAGTGCGATTGCCGATGTCCGCACTCTGTCGGAAGAGGATCTCAAGAAAGTGGTGGAACCTCTCTCCTTGAGAGCCATTCAATTCTGCTTATTCGTCAACGCGCTGATTGGGGAGGAAGCAACGGAACGGGTCATGCAACACGCGCTGCGGTGCGCAAAGGAATCGTCCGAGCCGGCTTCGGGCGAGTAGCTGGTCGTGTTGGTAGACGGGAACCATTCGCTATCTCGCCCTGTTGTGGAGCCGGTTAGGTGCAGAACTCCATGTTGAGCTTTTCGCAGAGGTCGTCGATCTCGTTGGGGCCGAGTGGAGAATCTTCCTCGTCACAGAAGTGGTCGCAGGAGTTGGGCTCGCTCAGTTCCAGCGGGTCGTGGAGGCCGATGGAAGTGCAACCGTGCATCTTCGGCTCCCATTGCTCTTGCATGAGGCGCAAGCCGTGGAGTGCGCTGGCGAGTTCGCGGCGGCTCAATGCCCTCTCGTTCGCGGTTGGCGCTGGAGAGGGGCAGGCCGACACGTCGAGCGTGTGCTGTTCCACGCTGTAGGTGTTCAGGGCTTCTATTACTTCCTCGTGAATCCACTCGTCGAGTCCGTCGAAGTCCTCGGCCTCCATAAATGCCTCGGCCTTGGCTACGTCGTTCTTGTTGTCGCTATCGACGGTCAGTTGAATCAAACGCCGGTACGCGGCGCTTTCCGTTTCGTGGACGCTGGCATAGGTGCCGTTGTTGTCGTCCGCTGCCACACTCCAAACTGTGATTTGCATAAATCCCTTTCCGTGTTGCGCGTCTCAGGAACGCGCGGGGTTGAGGCCATTTCCGTAGAGCATGGCGGAGAGATGGTCGGCGTAGATCGCGTGTCCGGCCTGGCGCTGTATCTCGATGGCCTCGGCCATGCCGGGTTGGGCGGTTGTGCCGTCGGGCAACTTGGGTCCGGTGGCGGAGATGTTGTCGCGGTGAAGGCGATAGTGCGGGAAACCCAGCACATTGCCGTCGAGCGGGCTGAAAATCGTTAGCAGCGTCTTGCCTGTCTCCCATTCATCTTTGGCGACCAAGAAGCGGCACTCCAGATACTCGGAGTGGACTTCGATCAGTTCCACATCTTCATAACGGTGAATGGTTGGGTTGAGTCTGTGTCCTAGCATGGATGTCTCCGTGTGTTCGTTTGCGGGTGGGTACTGGTTAAAAGAGGGCGAGTTGAACTTGGGGTGCGGGAGTGTCCTCCTGCTGCCCAGCGACGAACTGGACTTCGGGGCCGCACAGGACGAACTGCTGTCCGCCGTGCTTGACGGTCATGCGGTCGTAGAAGCCATTGGGATCGTTGCGGGCTTCCTCTGCGCGTTCGGCAGTGCCGCTCTTGTCGCGGTAGGTAGTTGGAGTGCCCGTGAAGATTCGCATCGGGCACAAACGGTATGCGCGCGCACCATCGTTGCTTAGCCCGATGGCGACCCACATCTCTCCGTCCATCCGGAATGGTTTGCGAACGGGCTGACCCATGGCGATGGAATCGCCACTATAGCTGGCCGGAATATCGCCCTCGTTCACGTAATCGTTCTTCGCGTGGTCGTAGCTTCCCCAAGCGAGACGGGCTGGATTCACTTCGCGGATGATGGTTTCCATGGTGGGCACTCACTTTCCCGGCGTGGCAGGGCTAGCTGCTGTCGCCGGGCCGTTGGGAATGGGAAACAGGAGTCCTTGCTCTGCGGGCGGGCATTCCCAAGGGGCGAGAATGCAAGCGGCCTCGATGCGGACCTTCAGTTCGTCGGCTGCACGAAGGCCGAATGCGGAGCCAATTTCAAAGAGAATGGCCGCGTAGAGGTGGGCCAGTCTCTGTTCCTCCTCAGCCATCTCGTCATGGCGAGACTTGGGCAGGGCGCTCGATTGGCTCCAAAGGCGCACAATCTTGAGGCAGCGAGAAAGGTTCGCGGCCTCGATCTCCGCTCCGGCCAGCAAGGCGGCGGGGTTCTCGTCTAAGAGATACGGACTGTCGTCTTGAATCTGCATGGCTTGACTCACTGGATTGCGCTCCCGATGATCTGTGACAGTGCGGCGACCTTGGGTTCAAGGTCGGCGATGGCCGATAGCACGTCGCGGCGCTCGGCGTTCAATGTAAAGAGCAGGTGCCGAATCCACCGCATGACTTTCACGGGATAGGAGCCAAGGCGGTAGACTGGCTCCTCGCCGGGGTCCAACATTTCGAAGCGCATCGCCGCATCCCACCAATTTGCATCGATCTTTCCCTCGCGCGATGCCCGTTGGTGCATGGTCACAATGGAAAGGTTGTAGTTCACGTCCTCAAGATCGACCTGGGCTGTCGCCAACTGGCTGCGCAAGGTATCGAGTTGCCGTTTCGCGTTCCGCGCATTCACGCTCGGCTCCATGCAACCCAAGGCAACTTGAGGCGGCGAATTGAAGAGAGAGAATTGCATTGCGGGCATTGCGGCATCCGTGCCGGGATGAGGCTCCCGGCTGGCCCTGAGTGGAATCGTGCCGGTGGAAGACTATGCCGCGATCTCCTCGATCTCGGCCTCGGGCTGTTGCTGTTCCTTCGAGTCCATTGCGCCAAGGATGTGGTGAACGGCGTCGCGGATGGTGTGGAGGGAGGCGGTAATGCTCTCGGCGGTGGCGTCCCAACTTGCGAGATAGCGGTCGGAGGGCTGCTCGACGCCGAAGTGGGCGAGGACGGCAAAGGACGTGGCCTCGGCCTCCAGTTCGCGCTGCTCACGGGTCATGTCGTCCCTGCGATTGCTCTTCCAGTGGAGGGCTTCATGAGCCAGTTCATGGGCCAATGTTCCGCACTTTGCGGCCGTGGAAAGGGTGGCGTTGACTACGACTTTTCCGCCCTCACTCCATCCGTTAGCGGAACCTGTCTCCTCGCGGTACTCAAGCGCGATTCTCATAGCGGCGGCGGCGAACTCAAGACGGGGCAGAAGAGTTTCGCCTCCGGCCTGGGCGCGGTGTTCGAGTTCTGGAAGCGGCTTGCCTTCGGTGTCGGCGATGTCGAAGACGTGGGTCACGCGGAAGCCGCACAGCCGCATCGCGGAGACCTTCTCGCCTGTTCGCTGTTTGTCGGCTTCCTCGACGGTCTGCTTGCGGACGCACGGGGCGAGGATCGCAATTCCCTTCGCGCCCTTCTTGACGTTGCGGCCCAAAGACTTCCACGTATGGAAACCGGCGACACGCTCGGCCTGGGGGCGCTGAAGGAGAACCAGCAATTGGTTGTTGAACGAATAATGATGAAACCGGGAGACTGCACGAAGCCAAGTCTTGAACAAGTCCGATTTCGCGGTTGCATCGGTCATGGTGGCGAGGGTGTTGATACTGTCGGTGATGGAGTCGATGAGAGCCTTTGATCTGTCGTTTTGCATTTTTCCTATCTCCCTGAATTGCTTGACCTTACACTTCAATCGTAATACATATCTGATATAATTGCAACACTTAACGCATTTATTTTCAGTGTGTTGCGAATAATTTCCGTGCAATTCAGACTCGCCGAAAACCCGTACAAGCCGCCGGAGAAAGCCGTCTCTTTCGGGTTCCTTTTTCTCAGGCCAGAGCCGCGCGACGGTTATCCTTTTTCTCGCCGTGTGGAATCGAATCGCTCGACCGAGCGCATGTTCTTTTGAGAGTGTGCGGGGGCGTTGCGGGGTCTTCACCCCGCTGGGGTGGGTAGCGGAGAACCTGGAGGGGTCGAAGCGAGGGAGGGACGCATAGCGCCCCTCCCCACGGATCGGCGGGAAACGATTAGCGGCAGAGTTCCGCAGTACGGAAGGAGGGCTGTATAGGAATTGAGAATCCGTTCTGCTTGAGTGCCTTTCTTACGGTGCGTTCGATGTAAGCATCTTGGTCTCTTTGGGAACGGTTGACGAAGGCGGATGAAGAGGCATGGGTCCGAATGGTATCGCGGACTTCGATTTCGGGGACTCCTCGCTGGAGGGAGTAGGTAGCATAGGTAAGGTCTGCCTTGTGCCGTTCGCCGTGCACTGCGTATTTGTTGGCGAAGTGGGCGTAGTCGAGAAGTTCAGATTCTGGCCGGGGGTGTTTTTGATAGCCGATGCGTGCATGAATGGACCGCTGGGCTTCCACATATTGATCGAGCAGCCGGTCCTCGATCTCCGAGAGCACCTCATGCGTTCTCTCATAGACGACGCCTTTGGAAAGCGCGAATTTGAGTTGCGAGTAGGGAAAGAGCCCATTGGGGAGTTTGTACTGGGGTTTTGGGTTGGTAAAGCCGGCCAGGCGGCCGAAGTGCCGCCAGTCGGCTGAATTGGGGTCTCCTCCGAACCGTTCCGCAAAGATTTTTGCGGCGACGGTGCCTTCCTGGGCGGTGAGGGTCCATGAGTGCTTGAGCCATGCCTGGAAGTTGCCGGGGGAGGTCTCGACGACGCAGGCCGGGGCATACCCAGTATGGATCAACGTGTCCAGACCGTTGCGGTTAAGGTCGTCGATCAGGGTCAGTTGGCTCAGCCCGGATGGGCGGATGTAGATGTGGTGGCCTTTGGCGTTTTCAGCGGCGAGCCAATCGAGCTTCTCGAATACCTCGCCGTTGGTGAGGCCGCTGCGCAGGATCATCTGCGATTTGCCATCCTCGGATTTCTCCGGGGGAATCCGGACACCCAGCTCGTATCGGCCGGCGCCCATTGCCTGAAGTTGGAGTTGAACGGCTTTGAGTGCGATGGGAAGCAAGTGTCCCTCCTTATTAGATGCAAAATGTTCCGGTTTTCGGCCTAGCGCCCGGCTTGCCGGGTGCTCGACCGGGAATCACTGGAAAAAGATTACCACTTATTCATACATATTTGACATCTAATACATCCGTTAGGTATTCTTCTCTCATCACTGAGAAATTGATTCGCAGTGCGTCCGGGGGGCAGGAGATGCCGGTTCAGGCAGAAGGTTTCGAGACTTCGAGGCTCGACTCGGAGAACGAGAGCGAGTATCGCAAGCGGTACAAGCTGATGACCGAATTGGGTCCGGAGATCGTGTATGCGCTGATGAAGGACCGGACTGCCGAGGACTTGGTTGTGAATCCGGACGGGCGGGTCTGGATCATGCGGCAGGGCAAGCCGTTTGAAGTGCTGACGGAGATTTCGCCGCTGCGGGCCGTTGGAGCCACGATGAGCATTGCGGAGGGGTTCGGGCTGGTGGCTACTCACAACAGTCCGGTCGTCAGCGGGAATGTTCCCCATCTGAATTGCCGGGTGGAAGCTCTGGTCGCTCCGGTGGTGCCAATAGGCACGGCCTCTCTCTCGTTCCGCAAGAAGGGCGAGAAGAAGCCCAGCCTGTACGATTACGCAGCCAGCGGAATCCTGACCAATAAGGACGATCCACTGAACGGCCTCCAGAGCATTGACCCATTCGAGCAGGCGCTTCGCAGCGCGAACAATCACGTCGATGTGCTGTTCACAGCCATCGAGCACCACAAGAACATTCTGGTAGTCGGCGGCACGGGGTCTGGCAAAACGACACTGCTTGACGCTTTGAATCAGGGCATAGCGGAGCGGACTCCGCATGACCGGGTTCTGATTCTCGAAGACCTGCCAGAGTTGCGCGTGGCCATCGA
>Ga0182016_10001417_pt1 | contig 29208 bp, 29 predicted proteins | sample 712S2MmetaG_FD_120491 | JGI IMG/M metagenome (GOLD analysis project Ga0182016, IMG submission 120491) | Permafrost microbial communities from Stordalen Mire, Sweden - 712S2M metaG | ecosystem: Environmental > Terrestrial > Soil > Wetlands > Permafrost | place: Sweden: Stordalen | collected...
CGTCGCAGAGTGCGTGGTAGATGGGGTTGTCGAGAAGCGATGGAGCAGGGGCAGTCACACTGCAATGATACCGGGACATGAACAGCGAGTCAGCAAGTCAGCGAGTCAGCAAGTTGGCGGGGATGCCGGCAGGATGAGGAGCATTCACTCGGATGGTGTGCGACTCGGCTTGCGCGATGAGGCGAAGAACGAGTAATGGACGGCGTAGTAGACTTCGGATGTTTGGCAGGCGCGAGTCTCGATGTTGCTCGACGCGGGAGAAGAATCGATGCACATAGTGTTTGCGGCTTCGGAGTGCGTTCCGTTTGCTAAGACTGGCGGGTTGGCGGATGTGGTGGGAGCGTTGCCGCCGGAACTGGTGAAGCTGGGGCACGAGGTGACGGTTTATCTGCCGTTTTATGCGGGGGTGCGGGAACGGCTGGAGAAGGAAGCGGGCGCGGCAAAAAGGGACGAGGGAGGCGATGGGGAGTGGAATTGGGCGGTGCGGTCGATTACGGTTCCGTTTGAGTATTACAACCGGTTTGTGGGGGTTGTGGATGGGGGCAAGCGGGATGGTGTGCAGTTTTACTTTTTGGATTGTCCGGACTTGTACGATCGGCGCGAACTGTATGGGCCGAAGGGTGGGGAGTATCCGAATAACTGGGAGCGGTTTGGGCTGTATTGCAGGGCGGTGCTGGAGGCGACAAAGGTACTTGGCGTGCCGGATGTGTTTCATGTGCACGACTGGCAGGCGTCGCTGATTCCTGTGTATTTGCGGACGACGTATGCGGAGGATGTGGCGCTGAACAAGGCGGGGACGGTGTTGACGATTCACAACGCGGGCTACCAGGGGTGGTATCCGCCAGCGACGACGCAGCGGCTGCTGTTTCCGTGGGACGTGTTCACGAAGGACAGGCTGGAGCAGTTCGACACATTCAATTTTTTGAAGGGCGGAATGGTTTTCAGCGACATGTTGACGACGGTGAGCCGGAAGTATGCCGAGGAGATACAGACGGCGGAGTTTGGGGAGAAGTTGGATGGAGTGCTGCGGGCGCGGGCGGCGGATTTGCGTGGGATCTTGAATGGAGTGGATTACGCGCGGTGGGATCCGGCGACAGATGGGAATTTGGCGGCGCACTATACGCCGAAGGATTTGAGTGGGAAGAAGGAATGCCGAACGGATCTGCTGCATGCGTTTGGATTGGAGAAGGTGCCAGAGAAGACGCCGGTGATTGGAATTGTTTCGCGATTTGCGACGCAGAAGGGGTTTGATCTGGTGGCGCAGATAGCGGAGCGGATTTCGCAGCGCGAGGTTGCAGTGGTGGCGCTGGGATCGGGCGAGCCGCTGTATGAAAGGTTCTTTCGCGAGTGGGCGTTTCGGCATCCGGACCAGGTGGCGGTGCAGATCACTTATGACGAAGCGCTGTCGCACAAGGTGGAGGCGGGTTCGGATATGTTTCTGATGCCGTCGCGGTATGAGCCTTGCGGGCTGAACCAGATTTATTCGCTGAAGTATGGGACGGTGCCGATTGTGCGTGCTACGGGCGGGCTGGATGACACGATTCAGGAGTGGTACCCGGAGGTTGGCGACGGGACGGGATTCAAGTTTGGCGGGCTTGATCCGGAGGCTTTGCTGGGGGCGATCGATCGGGCGCTGGAGGCATTCCAGGACAAGGAGGGGTGGACGCGACTGATGCGGAATGGGATGGCAAGGTATTACGGATGGGATGGGCCGGCGAAGGAGTATGCGGAGGTTTATGCGGAAGTTGTGCGGCGGAGGTCGTGAGGGTTTTGGATTCCAATGTGCCCAGGTACGAGGGACATGGAGCACCCGGCGGCCATGCGGCAAGCCCGCGGCTAAAGCCGGATTTGTGATGACTCGGGATTCCGGGGCCTGAAGGCCCCGGCTCCCTCCGAATTTGGGGCACCCAAACCTCTACTTGGCGATGGGAAGCGGGAAGTTGGTGAGGGCGCGGGTGGCACCGGCGGGGGAGATGTGGGTGCTGTCGACGAAGAGAAGCGTGTCTCCTTCGCGATAGGCGCACTGGGAGGGGGTGGGGCAAAAGGCTGGTTTGGGGTTGAAGAGTTGGGCGGAGAGCTGCTGGGATGCCTGCAATAGAAGATCTTGTGATGAGGTGATGGCGGGGGAAGATTCGGGTGGGGCGTAGCCTGGATCGATTTGTGTGCTGGGAGCTGCGTTGCTTGCGGGGTTGAGGGCGCGGGCAAGCGCGAGGCGAGCGGGGATGTGGGTGGTGCGAACGGCGAGAAGCGGATCGGCGGCAAAGCTGGGGGTGTCCTCGATTAGGATGACCTGTTTGCCGGCGGATTGCAGCGCGCGGATGGTGGCGGCGAGGGCAGCTTGATAGAGGCGGAGATTGGCCTCGGCGGTGGGGATGGGTGTGGGCGGAGGATCGAGATACGAGAGCAATGCGAGGGCGGACGGTCCTTTGGGCTTGGAGATTGGAGGTAAGGCGAGTGGCGAGCCTGGAACGAACTCGATGCCGGGGGCTGGGGCGAGCCAACCGTCTTTCCAGGTGCGCGTTAGGGGAGCGGACCAACTGGCCGTTAGGACGACGATGCGAATGCGTGGGTCGGATTGGATGAGGTTGAAGGTTGCGCGATTGAAGCGCTCACAGCGGGCGGCGAAGTTGGGCACACGGGAGAGGACGTGGGTTGCGCCGATGAGCGGGGTGCAGGAGGCTCGGACGAATTCGGCGAAGGAGTAGCCGCGGGTGGTCGCGAGGGCGCGCATTCCGGGAGCGAGGGCTACGGCGTGGCTGTCTCCCCAGAGGGCGATTTTGGGGAAGGTGGTGGTGCGTGAATAGCAGTTAATCGCGAGGTTGGGTGTGTCGTCGCTTCCGGCGAGGCATTGATCGGTGAAGAGGATGGCGGCGGGTGCTTCCATGGCGGCGATATTTGGATAGCGCTGGGGAAGGCCGTGGGCGAGCCACAGGCCACCGCAGACGGCAAGCAAAGCGAGGCTGGCGGCCCCGTAGCGCAGGAGGAGAGGAACGGGGAGGGTTGTTGAGCGGCGGAAGGGCTGCTCGATGAAGCGCCAGGAGAGGATGGCGAGGGCGAAGGCGAGCGTGATGGCGACAAGTGCAGCGGGGAGGGAGAGCGTGTCGTTGGTGGCGACGCGGAGAAAGGCGAGCAGAGGCCAGTGCCAGAGGTACCACGAGTATGAGACCTGGCCGATGAAGACGAGGGGCGCGAGGGCTAAGAGGCGGCGGTTGATGAAGCTCGCGGGGAGGGCGATGAGGATGGCCGTGCCAAGGACGGAGGGGAAGGCGGCAAGGCCAGGGAAGGACGAGTGGGGTGTGAGCAGGAAAAACGGAGCGAGGATGAGGGCGAGGCCAATGAATGCGGCGACGTGGGTGAGCGGTGTCGAAAGTCGCACGGGGCGGTAATGGAATTCGAATACGGCGAGGGCGACGCCGATGCCGAGTTCCCAGGCGCGATCGGGGAGTAGATAAAAGGCCTGCATGGGGACGAGGCTGACGTCGTGCGCAGCGAGCAAAAGGGAAAGCGTGCAGGCGATGAGGATGGTGGGCAGAACCAGGCGCGGGCGCAGATGGGCGAGCAGGGCAATGAGGAGGGGGATGACGAAGTAGAACTGCTCCTCGACGCCGAGGGACCAGGTCATGAGTAGCGGTTGAAGGTTGCTGCTGGGGTCGAAGTAGTTGGCGAAGTGCCAGAAGGAGATGTTGGAGGCGGAAAGGGTGGCGGCGAAGGCGTCGCGGGCGAAGGTGCGCGCTTCAGCCGGCGAGAGAACGACGAGCGCGACGGCAATGGTGAAGAGGAGAACGGTGTAGAAGGCGGGAAGGATGCGGCGGGCGCGGTGCTGGTAGAAGCGGAGGTAGCTGAAGGTGTGATTGCGGGCGTTGGCGTAGATTTGGCCGCCGATGAGGTAGCCGGAGATGACGAAGAAGATGTCTACGCCGGTGAAGCCGCCGGAGATGAAGGGGACGCCTGCGTGGTGGAGGACGACGGAGAGGATGGCGATGGCGCGGAGACCGTCTATGTCTGGGCGATAGGCGTGGCGGGGCGCAGTTGAGGAGGTTTTTGGTTGGGCGGCTTGAACGGCGGTGGCGGACACTGGGCCTCTCTCGCGATTGATGCGGAAACCAACGGCGGGATGAGCCGTTGCGCAGAGAGGGGTGGGAAATGGTGCAGTGAGACTTTAGAGAACTATAGCGCGGAGTGGAAGGTGTGCACAAACTAGGTCGCGGAGTAGGTTTTGCGGACGATCCAAAGAACGGGTAGGCCGAGGAGGATCAGGGCGGTGCCGAGGAGTGAGCCTTTTAGGTTGTCAGTGTAGCTGGAGATTAGCACGGCGGTGGCGCAGAGGACGAAGAGGGCGGGAAGAATGGGATATCCCCAGACGCGGTAGGGACGGGGCAGATTGGGCTGTCGGCGGCGGTAGACGAAGACTGTGGTGGCGGTAAGCATGTAGAAGAGCCACTCGGCAAAGACGGCCAGCTCAAAGAACTGCTGAAAACGGCTGAGGAAGAGGAGCAGCACGGTGGAGAGCAGGGCTTGAACGATGAGCGAGGTGGAGGGTGACTGGAAGCGGGGGTTGATGTGGGCGAATTGCTTGAAGAAAAGGCGGTCGCGGGCGGCAGCGAAGGGGATGCGCGCGCCGGACATGATGGTTCCGTTGAGGGTGACGAAGATGGAGAGAGCCATGGCTGCTGCGACGAAGCCTGCTCCGGCGGGACCTGCAACGATGGTGAGCGCGGCGACGGCGGGGCGCTCGCTGGCGGCGATGGCGGAGGCGGGCAAAACGTATTGGATGCCCGCGTTGGTGGCCATGAAGAGGAAGCCGACGATGAATAGTCCGCCAATGAGGGCGATGGGGAGCGAGAGCTCGGGGCGACGGACTTCGCCGGCAACCATGGTGAGGTCGTTCCATCCGTCGTAGGCCCAGAGTGTGGCGATGAGGGCGGCCATGAAGCCGGAGATGCCACCAACGGCGTTGGGCAGAGTGGAAGAGAAGTTGGCGAAAGAGCCTGACGCCGAGGCGAAGCAGAAGCCGGCGACAATCAGGATGAGGACGACTTTGAGGATGGTGAAGACGAGCTGGAAGTCGCCGGCTTTTTTGATGCCGATGTAGTTGAGACCGGTGATAAACCAGGTGACGGCTATGGCGATGAGCTGAGACCAGAGGATGGGGAGCGGTCCTCCGATGGCCTGGGTGCCGAGCCAGTGGAAGGCAGCGAAGAAGCCGAGGGTGCGAGTGAGGCCGGTGGTGACGGCGGCGATGGAGGCGGGCTTGGCGACGGCGAACCAGGTCCACATGTAAAGGAAGGCTGTGGTGTCGCCGTACGCGCCGCGAAGGTAGACGTATTCGCCGCCGGCGTAAGGGAGCATTGCGCCGAGCTCGGCATAGGTCATAGCTCCGAAGAGCGAGAGCAGGCCGCCGACGATCCAGGCGAGATAAACGAGCGGTGAGGAGCCGAGATCGACCATCATCTCGCGGGGGACGAGGAAGATGCCTGAGCCGATGATGGTTCCGACGACGATGGCGGTGGCCTGGCTTGCGCCGAGGACGCGGGGCAGGTCGGGTGGTTGGGCTACAGGGTTGGTGGTGGGCTGGGGCATTCGGTAGTGCGAGGGTAGCAGGGGGCTGGTTAGGGAGCAAGAGAGCGAGTCAGCTAGGCAGCAAGTCAGCGGGTCAGCGAGGCGGCGAAAAATAGTTAAGTAAATACTTGACAATTTAAAACGAGTTGGATAATACTCAAGTCAAAGCTTAACTATTAAGCGAATCGATAGCGCGGAAGAGGAATACGAAGATGGAGACGACACAGATGGGAAAAGCGACGACAGTTCACAGCACGTTTTCGTTGGAGCGGAGTTTCAAGGCGACGCCGGAGCGGGTGTTTGCGGCGTGGGCGGACCCGGCGAGCAAGAGCCGGTGGAACTACACGAGTGCGGCGAGCGAGCTTTTGCACCACGAGGCTGATTTTCGCGTGGGCGGGGGCGAGCGGGTAAAGATGAAGTTCGGCGCGGGGACGCCCATCGCGGGAATGACGATCACGCTGGAGTCGGTATACGAGGATATTCTGCCGAACCAGCGGATGGTGTGGGCCTACCGGATGGCGCTGGATGGAAGGACGTTCTCGAGCGCGCTGGCAACGGTGGAACTTGTGAAGACGAGAACCGGGACGGATCTGTTCCTGACGCACCAAGGTGCGTATTTTGAAGGGTCGGACGGGCCTGAGATGCGAAAAGGCGGATGGACGGATCTGCTTGAGAGACTGGCAAAGGAACTGGAGGGGTAGGAAAACAGTTTTCAGTTTTCAGTTCTCAGTCCACAGCGCGTTGGCGATTTGAGCATGTCTTGCAACAGCGCGGAGGAAGATGGGGAATGTGAGGAAAAAGAAGATCGACATCGACCGCATCTTTCATGCACTGGGGGATGATGCGCGCCGTGGGATGCTGGAGCGGCTGGGGCATGGGCCGATGTCAGTGTCGCGGCTGGGAGAGCCGATGGGGATGAGCCTGGCGGCGGTCGTGCAGCATTTGCAGATATTGGAAGAGGCCGGGCTGGTGAAGACGGAGAAGGTGGGCCGAGTGCGGTCGTGCAGGATCGATGCGGCGGGACTGGATGCGGCGCGGGAGTGGCTAAGCGCGCGTCGGCCGGAATGGGAGCGGGCGATGGACCGGCTGGGAGATTTTCTGGAGGAGACGGATGAGGAGTCGAAGAGATTCTGACGAATCGCGGGTTGTAGATCTACGAGAAACAAAAGAAGAAGGAGCAAGCATGTTGAATCTCACACCATTTCTGCTCTTTGACGGCAATTGTGCCGAAGCGATGGAGTTTTACCAAACATGTTTGGGCGGCGACTTGATGATTACGAAGATGGGCGACACGCCTATGAGGAATCAGATGCCGGCCGAGCTGCATAGCAAGGTGGCACATGCACACTTGAAGAGCGGTGTGATTGAGTTTTCTGCGACGGATTGGATGCACGCCACACGAAGACCGAAGCAGGGCAATACGGTGGCCTTGTATCTCAACGGCGGGAAGTATGTGGAGTTGAGAGCGATCTTCGATTGCCTTGCTGTGGGGGCAGACCCTGAGTTGCTTGACGATCTGCGGGAACTGCCGTTTGGCAGCTATGGGCATCTGGCTGATAAATACGGCGTGCATTGGTTCTTTCAGGGAGAGAAACAGGAAGCGTAACGGGGCGAGAAATATTCTCTTGGCCTGTGCCCGAAAATTAACAAGGCCGCGCATTGACACCGGTCCAATCGAGTTGATATCAACGTTCAGTTGACCGAATGCCGACATACTCACCTATCCGATAGAAAAAGGAGAACTCGCGATGTTTACGCCAAAAGGAAAGTTCAGCTGGTATGAACTTATGACCAGCGATACCCAAGCAGCGGGCAAGTTTTACTCAGACGTTGTGGGCTGGACGACCCAAGAGATGCCTGGAGGTGACGGCCCACCGTACACGACCTTCAACATCGGTGATGTTGGAATCGCCGGGATGTTAAATGTCGGCGGACACACGGCATGGGTAGGTTACATTTCGGTCGACGATGTGGATGCTCACATCGAAAAGATTGTGGAAGCGGGCGGTAAGCTTTGGAGACCTGCGACCGATGTCCCCGGAATGCTTCGTTTCGCGGTGATGTCTGATCCGCAGGGCGCTGCCATTGTGGTGTTCACGGCGAACCCTGCTATGCCTTCGCCGGTACGTCCGGAACCGCCGGCTCCCGGTACGATCGGCTGGCACGAACTTTACACAACCGACATTGATGCCGGATTCGACTTCTACAACCAGCTTTTTGGATGGACGAAGGTAAGCGATATGGACATGGGGCCGATGGGGCTGTATCGCATCTTTGACGAAGGCGACCACAAGCAGATGGGCGACGGCGGGATGATGGTCAAGGGGCCGCAAGTGCCGGTTTCAAGCTGGAGTTTTTACTTCTGCGTCGATTCGATCAAGGGAGCAGTCCAGCGTGTTGAAGCCGGTGGCGGAAAGGTCTTGCGCGGGCCTGAACAAGTGCCCGGCGGGGGTTGGATCATCCAGGGGCAAGATCCACAGGGAGCAATGTTTTCGCTCGTAAGCAGCGGTGAATAGGGCATAGCAAAAGCGTTCCTGGCCGTCCACACCTGGAGTGCGGGCGGCCATTTTGCAGAAATCTTGCCGGCTGAGAGCTTTAGTTGATGACGGCCTGAAGGGTGATGGTGCCGGTGTAGGTTCCTGCAGGGAGCGTGGGGACGCCGGAGAGATTGATCTCGAGGTTGAGGACGTCGGTGCGGGTGACGCCGAGGTTGATTGTGTCGGTTTCATCGTAGAGATGGAGGCCGCATGCCGCGGAGTTGAAGGGCGTGGTCTGGGTGAAGGCGGTGTAGGAGGTGGGCAGGCCGGTGGTGACCTGGCCGAGGACCGCGGAGGATGGGATGAGATCGGCAGGTGTGCGACCGTCAGAGAGTGCGTTTGTGGGCGAGGCGAAGAAAGCATAGAGGTCCATTGTGGTGCCAATGCCGATGCCGTTGAAGGTTGTGGTGATGGTGACACCGGATGAGCCGGCGGCGGTGCCGTTGTGAACGAGGGTGAAGTTTACGGCTGAGGGACTGGCGCTGAGAGAGAGGGTTCCGCTGATCACGAGCTCGGGTTTGGCGCGGGCGAGGGGATGAACACGGACGGCTTGTGCGGAGCCGATTGAGTTGGCTGTGCAGAGAAGCGCCAAGAGAATGAGAGGGGCCTTAATGCAGTTGCCGTTTTGTAAGTAGCGGATGCGCATTGGGGTTGGCAGAGTTACTGCACAGGATACGCTCCGGAGTCGAGTGCGCGCATTGGTGAGTGCGGAGAGCATCTTACTGTGAACCTGTGCCGCGGGGGGTGGTGTCGCCGGTCTTGGGGTTGGCCGCGTTGATGGGAATGCGGCGGACAACGATGACCGCACCGGGGTCATCGTCGCGGGTGGAGCTCTGGATGGTGTGGGGCATGGAGACAACTTCCCACAAACCGCCGTCAAGGAACTGATCGGTAACCACGCTGATGGTGTGTTGGCGAGGCTTGTTCTCGTGGATGACGACGGCGCCATCGGTGTTGGTGAAGACCGGGCGGGAATCGACGAGAAGGGCAGCACCTTCGACGGGACGGTGGTCGATATCGGCGACGAGGATATGGACGATGCTGTTGCCAAGAGAAGGCTGGCGGTAGGCGGGGTTGGAGTTGGATTCGTGTGAAGTGACACCATTGGCGGTTGCGGTGTAGAGCAGCTTGCCGGTGGGGCCAACGAAGGTTCCGCCGTGCAGGTTGACGCGGCCGAAGAGGTGAAGGCTCACATCGAGCAGGAGCGACTCCTGAAAAGGGTCGCTGGGCCGTGTGGGCACGTAAAAGGTTTCATAGTTGGCGCTGATGGTGCAGAGGTTGGTGAGCAGCGAACCACCGTAAAGCACGCTGGTCTGGCCGTTTGAGGTGCTGAAACTCTGGTTGACGCTGAAGCGCGGGCTCATGGTTTCAGTCACTGTAGTGAAAAGGCTGGTGGATTGGGCAGAGCCTTTGGTCTTGCTCACCATGTAGTTGCTCATGACGCGGATCCAGCGAGTGAACTCGCGATTGGCGGTAAAGGCAGCGGCATGGTTGGTCTTGCCTTCAAACGATGAGTCGTAGACAGTCCCACCAAGGACTGCGCCGAGGAGATGAAGATTGGCTGAAGCATCGCGCACGCTGCTCTGTTCTTCGAGGCCGGTGGTGGCGTTGGGAACAACATAACTCTGCGCGCCGCCGCTTATGCCGAAGGAGCGGATGGGTTTGAGAGTTAGGAGGAAGTTACCCTTGTCTGTTTCAGCCTGAATGGGAGAAGTAACAACGACGCGGCGGAAGTTAGGTCCGGCGAGGACGTAGCTGCCTATAAAGTCCGCCCACTTGCGCGACATGTTCATGCTTGCGGCAGCGTAAGGCTGGTTTGCTCCAACGCCGCCGGAAAGTGCAAAAACGAGCTTGCGTGCGGGCGTCCATTGCGCAGAGGCAATTTGAGTCATCTTGCTGGATATGAGGGTGTCGGAGATGATCTTCCACTTTGGGGAGATTGTTTTCTGCACGGAGAGATAGCCCATGCCGCCGGCGAAGTTTCCGCCTTCGAAGATTGGCGTCTCGTAGAGCGTGGAGATGGTTCCGGCGAAGGCCAGGATGTCGAAGCCGCCACGCTGAGTCTTCATGCCGAGGCCGCGGGCGTATACATAATGGCTGGGGTCGAAAACATCTGTCGGAAGGGTGAGTTGGATTTGATCGTCGCCGGCGGTGTAGAGATTCTTGCCGATTTGTTTTTCGAGTTTTGCGCCGTAGGCGAAGTGGCCAGCGATATAGCCGGCGCCAAGGGAGGCGTTGTAACTGGGCCCGTGCATGGAGAGCGAGCCGCCGGATGCCTGGTAGAGCGAAGAGTCGCCGCCGCTGAGCTCAAACACCTGTGCCGGTGCCTGTGCATTGAACACAAAGGCCGCACCGAGGGTCATGAACAGGCGAAATGTGCGGAACACTGCGGCATCCTCTTCCTGCTCGCGTCAGTTCGAGGCGACGTTGCCTGTTGAGGCTACGTTTATCGGCTTGTCGGTGAGCGGCGCCCTGAGGTCGAATCGATCGAAGTGGAGCGAGACGAACTCTGGGGAGCCTTTGCCGGTCCATGGAATTTCCAGGTGACGGGGACTGCCGGGCAGAAGCGGGAAACCGTTGGTTGGCTCGGAGTCTTTGCCTGCCTGCACGCTGACTTCGCGGACTCTTCCGTAGTTCTTGCCGTTGTTGGCGACCTCGCAGATTACCATTTTGGTGGCCGGGTCCCAAGTGGCCTGTGAGATATGAATATCGTCCTTGCGGAGATCGTCCTTTTGATAGAGGTAGACAGTGTGGGGCAGCATATAGCGCACGTTGAGGCCGGCGCCGCGCTGAACGGGCGAAAATGTGGCATAGATGGTGTACCAGGCGGGTAGCGCATCAGCGTGGGTTTTGTAGAAGATCATGTAGGACTGCTTCGGCTCGAGGCGGACGCTGGTTGTGGATAGGTCGACGTGAATGCCGGGGTCGAGCGGGCGGTAGGTGGCTTTTCCGTCAGGATCGATGCTGAAGCTTTGTGGCTGCATGAAGACGACGAGCGGCGAGAGAGTGTTGTTGGTTAGCTCGATCTTGCCTTCTCCCTTCTCCTTGTACTCAACAATGACGGGAGAGACGGTTTGGGCGAGTGTGCCAATAGCACCGAGAAGGAGAAACAGAACGCTCAAACGGAGTGAGTATTTACGCATAGTGGGTCTTCCTTGATCAATCTTGATCGATCGAAGCACAAAGCCACGGAACACCCTGAGCACGCGCCAATGTGCCGGATGTTTGGCTGATTGGGAAACAAGCTCAGCGCAAAGAGGCCGCAATTGAATTGGGCTGATTGCGGGTTTTGCCGCGTGCTTGCTGTGTGCAACGAGTAACCCTGGGGAGGAGCGCACAGCCAACTCATGGAGTCATTTTCTCGTCTCAAGCATTTGGTGGAGCTCGCCTGAAAAGGTCAAATGACTCGGAAAGGGTTGACTGTTCTGGTCCTCCCCTTTTTGTGAAGGGCCAGGTTACTTAGTTGGCCTGCGCCTGGAGGGTGAGTGTGCCGGTGTAGGTGCCCGCGGGCAATGTTGCCGGTGTGGCAATCTCAAGGCTCAGATTGTCGGAGCGGTTGCCCACCAGGTTGTTACTGGACTGCACGACGGCCTGTGTGTAGAGCAACAAGCTTGCGGAAGCAGCACCGAAGCCAGCGTTTGTCTGAGTAAATGCAGTGTAGGTGGTAGGTGTTCCAGTGGGTACTTGGCCGAGAACGTCAGCCGAAGGAATGTTGTCCGGAGTGGAGTAGCCGTCGGTCAGAGCGGCCGCGGAGCTGGCGAAGAATCCATAAAGCTTAATTGAAGTGCGGCTTGGTCCCAGGATCCAAGTGGTGGTGATTGGGATTGCAGCGCTGCCAGCAACGGTGGAACCCGGGACCAGCGTAAAGGACACGGAGCTGGCCGTGGTGGAGACGGTGAGCGATTCGGCGAGAGTGCCGTTCAGGGCCACTGTGGGGGCGTTGGAGTTGAGTGTTCCGGCGAATGCCGGGACTGAAATGAGCGAAGCGCTTACAACCGCTGCGGCTACGATGAATGCTCTGTTGATCCGGGAAATGTTCTGCATGTGGTCTTTCTCCTCAATCGATCGATTTTTCAAAGTTGAGAGCTAGTCCCGAGGTACGGACAGTCTCTTGTTCTCCCATACCTGCATGCCTGTGCCAGACTTCCGATTGGAAGAGTGGCTGGAATGAGCACAAAGTGGGGTTACAAAAAGAACGTAACAACCGCAGGTAACTTGTTCAACTACCAGTTTGTATATAAGTAATACACTTTTGGGTAATTCCTCTAGAACGAGGGAGTTAGTCGTAAGGAGACCCTGGAATGAGGATGGGGTTATTTACGATTTCGTCAACATTTGCGGGACATTTTTCACTTGTAGGAAAAACGATTTAGTAAATCGGGATGCTGTGACCTGTTGTGGGCAGGTTGATTGGCTGACAAGTAGCCGATGGTGCAGGCGGTCAGGGGGAGCTCTGTATGGCGTGATCAGTTCCACTTCTTGAGGGAGGGCCAGTCTTCTGAGAAGGGGCGCTTGCGATGGCGCAGCCAGAAGTAGTGACGGTGCTCGAAGTCCATGGTCCAGGGATTGTCGAAGGGGCCGAGATCGATGACCTCGTCGTACAAATCTTTGTAGTCGGCCGGATTGTTGCCGAGGGTGAGCATGGATTCGCCGGTGTAGTTGTTCCATCCCCAGTAGTAGTAGTTAACGTGGCCGCTTATGGCGGTGGGAAGACCGTAGGCGGGGCCGAGGATGTTTACTGCGCTCGCTTCGCCGTAGTTGGAGCAGAAGATGCCGGTTTTGGAGCGGAGGTCGGGTGGGAGCGCGTTATAGCGGGAAGCAAAGCCCTGGACCATCTGTGGCCAGCCGAAACGGTCGGAGAGGACCTGCGGCAGCGGACTGGTGAACTTTTCCATGCGGACGGAGTCAGGGGAGACAAGGCTGGTGAGGGCGTTATATCTGTCTGGCGGGAGGATGGTGAGGGTGATGGGAGCGGTAAAGAAGATGGCGACGCCGATGATTGCTGCGTAGGCGGTGATGTAGGAGTCGCGGCGGGCGAGTTGGGAGAGGCCAACAGCTCCAGCGGCAAAGAGGACTGGGTAGATTGGCGCCAGGTAGTAGTGCTTTGCGTTCAGCGCAATCATTGTGGCGAGGAAGACGAGATAGGTGATGGCCACGAAGCGCCAGACGCGGGCCCGTGCGGAGAAGCCAAGCCAGATGATGCCACCGATCCAGATGGGGAGGGTGGAGAAGACAAGGATCTTGATCTGCTCGTAGATAAATATGAACGGAGAGCGGCGGAGGTTTTTGTCGGACAGGCCAATGTTGTGGAGGAACTCGTATGTGGGGAAGTGGTTGGCCCACTGCCAGAGGAAGTTGGGCAGCGCAACGAAGGTGAGGATGGCAACGGCGGCGGCGCAATACCAGGAGGCGAGCAGACGGCGCTGGGGAGTGAGGAGCAGGCCTACAAGAATGGCGAGGAGAAAGAAGACGGTGGAATGCTTGTTTTCGATACCGAGGCCGGCAATGAAGCCGAAAAGGAGCCAGGCGCGCGGGTGAGCCGAGCCATCGGCAATGCGCAGCAGCACGAGCATGGAGCCCATCCAGAAGCAGGGCTCGAAGGAGTTCATGGTGAGGAAATTTCCGGTGCCGAGCAGGACCGGGGCGACGATGACAGCGGCCATGGCCAGGGCCTGAGCTGGACGGTGGCCGCCAAACTGCCTGGTGAGCAGGCCAGTGAGCAACACGGTGAGGCCATGAGCGGCAAAGCTGAAAATGCGTACGCCGGTGGGCGAGGTGCCGAAGAGAATTTCCGCGAGCCGCGCCTGGAGGGCGACCATCGGCGCCTGGTCGACATAGCCCCAGGCAAGATGGCGGCCGCAGACGAGGAAGTACATTTCGTCGCGGAAGAATCCGTAGCCGAGGTGCGCTCCCCAGAGGGAGCTGAGGAAATGGATAAGGAATATAGCCGCGGCGAAGGGAGCGGCAAAGATGAGGGCGGAGCGTATTGAGGTTCGCTGATTTTCAGGCGAATTTACGTCAGACAAACTCTTGGCTCCTGATGGGTCTTCTTAGTTTGATTCTACGTTGAAGGATGTCAGGCGTGGGGAAGGCGATGCAGTGTTTGCGGCCGGGTGCAGTTGATTCGAGATTGCGCGGAGCGTTGGTGGGCGGGCAGGGCTGGATTGTGCGCTAGAAGGGCTTCGGCTTCAGGGTCTTCATGATGCGCCGGCCGACATGGAGTCCGACGCGCTCACCGGGGCGCACATGGACGAGAAAGATGGCGTTGTTGCCATCGTAGCGTACGGGCTGCGGGTCAGAGTCGATGAACCAGGGCTTCTGGACGGGGTAGGAGACGACGAATACCACTTCGCGGTCGGAGATGTTGGTGAGCTGGAAGGTTTGCTCGACGACGGTAACGTCCCAACGGAGGAGTTGGTGGCCGTCAATGCGCTCTTCGTTATGCTGGCTGGTGTGCTGGCCCTCGATGTAGCAGATGGAGCTGTCGCGATAGGGTTTCAGGCTCTGACCGGGACGGGGGTGGAGCGGATCGGGGAGGATGCGGCAGTCCTGATCTACGTAGCCGCGGATTGGGGAGTCGATGGCGTCAGCGCCGTCGTAGGCAGGGCGGGTGGGGTGAGTGGGTTGCTGCGCGGAGACCGCCGTCAGCGTGCACAGGAATAAGAAAGCGGATAACGGCTTAATGGCTGCCATGGCCAATATCGTATCGCAAGGGCGGGGGTGCTGGTGTGTTCGGCGAGATTGAAATGAGGGCTAGTAAAGCTGGAAAATTACTTCGACCGAAATGTGGGTAGGTACAGGCACGCCGTCTTTCGTTGCGGGCTTGAACCTGTATTTACTGACGCATTCCAATGCATTCTCGTCGAGCCCCATGCCCAGCGATTTCACGACTTTCAAGTCGGTGGGGAGCCCGTCCTCTGTGACCAGGAGCGAGATGAGGACGTAGCCATTCAACTTTGCCTTTCGGGCGCGGTCAGAGTATTGAGCATTTGGTGCGTAAAGCGCGACGGGCGGCTTGTCGTACGGGCGCATTGGAGGGCCAGCGCTGCCGATTGGCCCGAGGTGCGAGAGGATTCTTGGATAAGTTGGGCGCTGATCCTCAGAGAATCGAGTCCGGGCAAAGATGCGGACGGGGGCTGGTCTGCCATCGACGGAACCTGGCTGGAATTTGGTTAGCTTGATGGCTTCGATTGCGGCTGCGTCGGAGGCGGCACCGTGGCTTTGAAGAACCTGGATGTTCGAAGGTGTTCCATCGGAGTCAATGACGAGGCTGAGAAGCGAAGTGCCATCGGTTTCACCTGGGGTTGGGTTGGACGGGTAAGTGACAGGTGCCCGTTCGACCACAATCGGGCTCACGACGCCGGGTCCGACAGCGTACACGCCGTCCTTGTCGGGCATGGGCGGAGCTTGTAGCGGTGTCTGAGGCGGATCAACGGGAAATGGTTGAGGCTGCTGCGCGCGGGCAATGCCAGTAGACAGCGCAAGCAATGCGACGAGGGTGGCGGGGACGCGCATTGAGAACCTCCTGAAAGGAATCAGGATGGGATCAATCTAGCACAGGCTTGCTTGTGATGAAGGACGCCGGGGGGCAGGGAATAGTTAGCGCGCGGGGTGGGGAGCCGTTGGGTCTTGTCGTCGTGCAGAGAGCAGCGCCGGATCCCATGTCCCGAAAGCGGGAAATGGGATCCGGCAGTCTTGTCGGAAGGTGCGGGTCAGAGATCTGGTGGGATTAGCTGGCGGCTTCGGTGTTCTTAAGTTGACGGACGGCAAGAACGTAATCGTGGAAGAGCTGGATGCGGAAGGCCTGAGAGATGAGGGTCTGGCGCACGGGGAAGGGCAGCTCCTGATTCAGGGCGTGGGTATAGGCCTTGATGGCGATGTGCTGGTCATTCTCTGCGGTCTCGAGGAGGGAGTAGTCGCCGCCGTCGATTTTTGCTTTCAGCTTGGCCCAAACGCGGTTGAATTTGGCTGAGGTGGATTCGCTCTCAGCGATGTCGCGGACGCCTTCGTGGTGGAGGATTGATTCGAGCGCGCCGCGAAACTCTGCGCGAACGAGAGACTCGTCGAGAAAGTAGAGCTTGAGTGTGGGGTCCTGGAGTTCCTCACCGATCTTTCTCAGGCCTATTTGGCCGTCGGTAAGGGAATCGATGACGGTGCGCAGGGAGTCTTCAAGATTAAGCAGGGTTGCAGAGGGGTTGGACATGGGTGTTGTCTCCGAGGTGCGGTTGAGGGGGTGGTGGAATGAGTGCCGAGAAAAGGAAAGGAGGCGAACCCTTGCGGCATGCGCAGGCGGCCCCGGCTCCGATCGGGACTCGTTGAAGGGTAGTTGGTTGTTACATGCCCGAGCTGGCCTTGCGATTTTTGGTGACCTGAAGGACGTTTACGACCTGATGGACGTTGGGGACAGCGCCGGCGATGGATTCAGCGCTGGTGCGCTCCGAATCGGAGTCCACCTCGCCGCTGAGGGTTACGACACCATTCTTGACTGCGTAGGAAACGTCCTTGTGCATCTTGTTCTGAATGAGGGCGGCGTCGAGGTTTTTCTCAATGCCCTGATCGAGGTCTGAGTTGACGGCGCTGACTTCCTTCCCTGTGCCAGGAGCAACAACGGCGATCTGATCGGCGACGACCTGTCCGCCGGCGAGGGAGTTGGTGATGGACTCGGCCTGGGCCTTCTGCTGGTCAGAGGCGACCTGCCCACCAAGCGTGACGATACCCTTGTCGCGATCCTGAGAGACGGTGACATCCTTGAGGCCCTGCTGGTCAAGGGACTTGCGGACAGCGTCAGAGACGTCAGGGGATTTTGCGCCGAAGTCTTTGCAAGCGTAGACGGGAACCAGGGTGAAGAGAACCACGGCGGCAACGAGCAGATGAGCGTTTTTCATGTTGGTCCTTTGATCAGTCGGGGCGGACAATCCCAGACTCATCTGAGTAGGCCCGAGCGGGGAACGATGTTAGCTCCCGGCTCGTGGGTCAGGTACAGCATCGACCAAGTTGTGCGGGATGCGCTGTGCAGAATCGCTCATTGCCCATGCGGTTGGGCCAACTGCCTTTGTGTTGTGCTTATTGACAGCTCAGGCAAAAGTTCGGGGTTGTCCCGTTGCTTCGAGGACGGTCATCCAGAGATCGCCGTGGGGATCGACGGTGTTGCGGTGACGCGTGGTGAGCGACATGGGGACGTGTACAAATCGGCCTCGCCATCTACCGATGACAGTTTCGGTTCGACCGGACATAGCGGCATGGACTGCGTTGTGGGCAAGGCGGACGCAGTAAACGCTGTCGTAGGGGTTGGCGGGGACGCTGCGAATCTGGTAGCTGGGATCGATGTATTTGAGGTTGAGCTCAACGTTGATGGATTTGAAATGGCTGGTGATGCGATCGCGCAGCCAAGGGCCAATGTCGGTGAGACGCTTGTTGCCGGAGGCATCGGTCATTGCCGAGGCGTTGGGAGCAGCGCCCGTGTCGAGCAGATCCTGTCCGGCCCCTTCAGCGACGACGATGACGGCATGGCTGCGCCTGTCAAGACGCCTTCTGAGGACGGCGAGGAGCCCGCCGTCGCCATCCAATTGAAAGGGAACCTCAGGGATGAGGACGAAGTTGACGTCGCTCATGGCCAGCGAGGCGTAACAGGCGATGAAGCCGGAGTGGCGTCCCATGAGCTTGACGAGACCGACGCCATTGGGCGCGCCGGTAGCTTCAACGTGCGCGGCTCGGATGGATTTGGTGGCTTCAGAGAAGGCGGTTTGAAAGCCGAAACTCTGATCGATGTACATGATGTCGTTGTCGATGGTCTTTGGGATTCCGACGACGGCGATCTTGCTTGCGCGCGATGATATTTCCTGGACGATCTTCATGGCGGCGCGAATGGTGCCGTCTCCGCCGATGACAAACAAAAGACTGATGCCCATGCGCTCAAGACAGTCGACGACGGCGGCAGGGTCCTGCTCTCCGCGGGAGGAACCGAGAATGGTTCCGCCGTGTTCGTTAATGTCGGAGACTACTGAAGTGGTGAGATCGAGCACGGGGCGCTGAAATTGCGGCACGAATCCCTGGAAGCCGTTGCAGAACCCGTAGACGCGCTGCACGCCGTAGCGCTGCAGCAGTTCGAGGGTTAGGCCGCGGATGACGTCGTTGAGGCCGGGACAGAGTCCGCCGCAGGTGACGATGCCGGCGCGGGTTTTGGAGGGATCGAAGTAGATTTTGCGACGCGGTCCGGCGGGCTCAAACCCTGGAAGGCCGGTGGGGTCGCAACCGCGGGCTACCGCGGCGGAGAGCGTGTCGTCGAAGAGGACGCGGTCGGATTCTTCAACGTAGTGCTCGGACTGCTCGTGCTGGTCGAGCAGCTCGCCGAGTGGAGAGTCGATGCGAGGAGGCCCTAGCGTATTGACGACCAGATCAGGGGAATCGATCATTATCGGCTCCTGAGAAGAGGTGCAATGCGGGAATAGGTTGGGTGCTGTTGATGGTACTGCGTGTCTGCGGTCAGTATAGCGGGAGCGGTGGCTTGACAGTGTGCCTCGTAGGGTGGCGGGGTAGGTCAAAACCAGTGCGCGTGCATGCGTTCCAGGAAATCCTTGGTGATCGGAAAGCCTGAGGCGGATCCAATAACGGAGTCAACTGGACAATAGGGGCATATGGCTGTTTGACCGTCGTCAATCAATTCAACAATCTCGTTTGGAGGAAAGATGGTTATGCAATAGAAGCACCCGCAAGTCTCGCTCTGTTCCAATTCGACGCGATTTATCGAGCAATGGACGTGCGCAAGCACGTGAGAGTTATCTTCGTCGCGAAATCGAGAAAAGATGCTCATTTTGCGATGTAGACGGGAACGCCGATTGCTTTGGCGATGGCATTCATTGCGGCATCTCGGGTCCACAACTGAGTTTCCGGAGTTATGAGACAAGATGCGACGATGTGGGCGTCGGTGAGGCCGATGCCCTTCGAGTAAAGAGAATGAGCCTCGATCATGTGGCGCACTTCACGCATCTGGACAACCTTAACTTTGCGCAGCGAATCCATTGCCGCGAGCTTTTGTTGCCGGTTCTTCAGGGAGCCGAGCGCGATCTCGGCAACGACAAAAGGGTGCATTACGATCTTCCCTCGCGCGAGGAGGATTGCCATCTGGGGGTTGGAGCCGCGAAGATATTCGATCCAGATGGATGTGTCGGCGAGGATCACAGATCGTCTACTCGCAAGCGTTTGATGTCCTCCAAATCGGGCTCAGATCCGCCGAGGAGCGCAAGCCTGCGTGACGCTTCCATGTGAATCAACGTCTTGAGTGCCTCGCGGACAAGGGCAGCCTTCTCGGTGATTCCAGTAAATTCCTGAGCTTTCTGGACCAAATCGTCGTCAAGTGCGATGGTTGTGCGCATATCGGCCTCCGAGCATCAATTATAGCATCGAATGATGATGAAAATGATGCCTCACTTCCTGGATGGCTGATCGGAATGAAAGTGGTGCCAGACGGCGTTTGCGGTTTTGCGGGGTAGGACGGCGGCGAGGGATTCGGCGGTGGCGTTCTGGATGTCGCGGAGGGAGCCGAAGTGTGTGAGGAGGCGCTGGCGGGTTTGGGGGCCGACGCCGGGAATGTTGTTCAGCTCGGAGTCGCGGTCGCGCATGGCGCGGCGCTGGCGGTGGTAGCCGACAGCGAAGCGATGGCTCTCGTCGCGAATGACCTGTATCAGGTGCAGCACCGGCGAGCGGCGGTCGAGGACGATGGGGTCGTCTTCCTGGCCGTAGAGGTAGATGATCTCTTCCTTCTTGGCGATGGAGGCGAGCGGCTGGGTGGTGAGGCCTAGTTCTTCAAGGGCGTCAGCCGCGGCATGGAGCTGGCCGAGTCCCCCGTCAATGAGGATGAGCGAAGGAAGTGTGGACGGCTCCTTGTCGGCGGGCGAATGAGGTGTTGAGTTCGATTTGGATTTCGAAAGTCGTCCCTCGGGGGCTAAAGCCCCAGGTTCCGAATGATGGGCGTTTTTGGCACGACTGAAGTCGTGCCCTTTCAAAACGCGCAAGCCGGGGTTCGTTGATTCCCAGGTCTGAGAATCCAGACCTGGGGCACCCGCGAATTCTGGGCCGGTCGGGGTTGATACCGCATTGATCGGGATGAACCCCGAAGCACCCTGAGATTGCGGTGCGGACTCTTCGTTGATTTTTTCGAGGAGGCGGCGGTAGCGGCGGTAGACGACTTCGCGCATGGAGGCGAAGTCGTCGACGCCTTCGACGGTCTTGATCTGGAATTTGCGATAGAGCTGCTTATTCATCTTGCCGTCTTCCCAGACGACGAGTGAGGCGACGGTTTCAGCGCCCTGGATGTGGGAGATGTCGAAGCACTCTATCCGGCGGGGCAACTCGGGGAGCATGAGGGTGTCGGCGAGCGATTCCTGAATGGCCTTGCGCGAAGGCTCGAGAACGCGGAAACGCTGTATATACGATTGCTTCGCATTTTGGCCGGCGAGATCGACGAGGGAGCGTTTTTCTCCGCGCTGCGGGACGGCGATTTCGATGCGATGGCCTGTGCGTTCGGTGAGTAGGGCGGCGAGTGTTTCGCGGTCAGCGAAGTCGACGGGGACGAGGATAGTGCGGGGGACGTAGTGCTGGTCGATATAGAGCTGTTTTAGGAGGGCGGAGAGGACTTGGTGGGGGCCGGATTGGTCTGACTGAAAGGACGCACTCGAAATTTGATTGGGTGAAGGTTCCTCGTCTTCTTCATTTGCCGAGAAAACCTGCGGAACAGATGGAGCATCGGAGTCATTTGTGGGCTCGAGCAATTCGGGCAGTTCGTCCCAGAAGAACTCGCGGCGGTCGACGATCTTGCCCTCGCGAACATGAAAGAGATTGACGGCCAGTGAGCCGGCTTCGAAGTGATAACCGAAGACGTCGGCGTCGTCGCTCATTTCGGCGGTGGCGACGCGCTGTTTTTCCTGTAGCTGATGAACGGTGGAGAGTTGATCGCGGAGACGGGCGGCGGCTTCAAACTGCTGCGCTTCGGCGGCAGCTATCATGCGCGCAGTTATCGTGCGCTCGAGGTCAGCGGCGCGGCCTTCAAGGAAGAGTTGTGCGTCGTGTACGGCCTGGGCGTATGCATCCGGAGTGGTGAATCCTTCGACGCATGGGCCGAGGCAGCGGTGGATGTAGTACTGCAAACAGGCGCGGGGATGATAGCGAGAGAGATCGACTTTGCAACTAGGGATGAGAAAGCTGCGATGAATTAGCTCGACGATCCGGTAAGCGAGGTTGCCGGGGAAGTAAGGGCCGTAGTAGGCCGAGCCGTCTTTGCGCAGGCGGCGCGTGACGAAGACTTTGGGGTAACGGTCGGCGAGGGTGAGCTTGACGTAGGGGTAGGTTTTGTCGTCTCGCAGCAGGATGTTGAAGCGGGGATGACGCTGCTTGATGAGATTGTTTTCGAGGGCGAGTGCTTCGTGCTCATTGGCGACGAGGATGTATTCGAGGTCGACGGCCTCACGCATGAGAGAGCCGGTTTTTACGTTGGCCTGCGAGGCTTCGAGAAGATAAGAGCGCACGCGGGAGCGAAGGTTATTGGCTTTGCCGACATAGATCACTTCACCCTCGGCGTTTTTGTAGAGGTAGACGCCGGGCTGGGTGGGGAGCGTTCGGATTTTCTCGTAGAGGTCCATTGTGCGGTATGGGGTGAGAATCAGCGGCAGACAGGCCAGTAACTAGATTATCGACTCGGAGCGAGGGAGTTGGATTGCAGATTGTTGAGAGGGTCAAAGTTTCCGGCGACGGGTAAGAATTACACGGCCCAATGCGGTGGCCGGCAGCGCGGAGCATCTGGCAAGTGGCCATTTTTCAGCGAGTTAACAGCGGCTTCGCAGGAATGGCAATTCGGTTGCGAGATTTAGAACACAGGCATGAAGGTTGCTTGATAATCCCCGGAGGGAAAAATGAATAAGGAACAAATTAAGGGAACGATCGATGATGTTGCTGGACGCGCCAAGCGCCAAGTGGGCGAATGGACCGGCGACACAAAGGCCCAGGTGGAAGGACTGGGGCAACAGGTGAAAGGGAAGGCCGAGAAGGCATTGGGCACTGTGAAGGATGCGGTGCGTGAAGGCCACGAACAGGTGAAGTCGCAGGCTGGAAAGGCTTGGGAAGACACCAAGGATGCTGTTCACGAGGGACAGAACCAGGTGAAAGGGCAGGCCAAGAAGGCCTGGGAGATTGTTCCGGATTCTGTTCGCGATAGAGAAGATGAAGCCGAGCGGCGACGCCAAGCGGGCCAGATGCGCGATGAAGGCGACCTGGATCTTGTGTATCAGAGCGGTGATGGGGCTGAGAAGTCTCATAGTTCTCAACGCTGATAGCCGAGCGATGCATTGGGTCGCGAGAACCGCGACCCAAGCGAAATTGACCAAAAGTGAAAAGAGGAGAAATGAGATGAGGAAAGCGATTCTGACTGCGTTGTTTCTGAGTTTGACCGGGATTGCCTGGGCTGGATCGCGTGAAGCAACCGAGGACCGGTTGGATCATGCTGGCGCTGTGTTGCGCGAGATTATGGCCGCGCCGGACAAGGGCATTCCGGAAGAAGTGTTGCAGCATGCGAAGTGCATTGCTGTTGTGCCGCACTTGTTGAAGGGCGGTTTTGTGATCGGCGCAGAGAATGGCCGAGGGGTTGCGACATGCCGGACTGAGAGTGGCTGGAGCGCACCCGCATTTTTCACGATTACCGGCGGCAGCTGGGGATTGCAGATCGGTGTGGAAGGCGTCGACCTGGTGATGGTCCTGCAGGGCGACAAGGCACTCGAGCGGCTGATCAGCAGCAAGTTTGAGATCGGCGCCGACGCATCAGCGGCAGCAGGACCGGTGGGCCGGCATGCGTCCGCGGACACCGACTGGAAACTGAACACCGAGATACTCACCTATTCGCGGGCCAAGGGGATCTTTGCCGGCGTGACACTGAATGGAGCCGCGATTCGCCGTGACGACGATTCCACGGAAGCTATCTATGGGCATGAGATCTCGACGCGCCGCATCCTGATGGGCGAGGTGGCACCTACTCCTCCCGCGCGGCCGTTCCTGGATGCAGTGATGAACGCGAAGGAGCAGGCGCATAACGCTGAGTAGCCGACGAGACTCGGTGCTGACTGACATACTTCGCACCTGAGAGGCAGGGGCTTGAGGCAGATTGCCGCACTCCTTCCCCTTGTTTTCAAACCCTGAAATCGAAAAGGAGGAATCATGCTTTGGACGATATTTGTGATCATTTTGATTTTGTGGCTGCTCGGTTTCAGTTTGCATGTTGCCGGTGGCCTGATTCATCTGCTGCTGGTTGTTGCGCTGGTTGTTTTGCTGGTTCAACTGATCACCGGCCGCCGGGCAGCGCTTTGAATTGACGATTGCCTGAAGCGGAGTGCCTTCCCTTTGACGAGCGGCGGGTGCTCCAGCGATGGAAGTTGTTGTGAGGTAGTTCCAAACGTTGTCGCCGGGACTCCCGGATGCGATCGGCTCGGATTTGGAACGCCTTTGTTCGACGGCCCCCTTCAGCGCAAGTGGTGTTACTCCGACGACGAAGTCCCGTCGCCGAGAGCCTGGAAAACTGCCCATTGAATCAGGGATGGTTTAGGAAGCCGGCTGGAGAGAACTCTCCGGCACGGGTTAGTCCGGTTCGATGATTTCGGGGTCATGCCAATAAGAATTCACTGCGGATTCATTCCCCTGTATGAAGCAACGAAAGTGAACAGACCGAAACAAGGAGAAAAAGTTATGGACTCGAGGAGCGATGTGCCATTTGATTGCGCTGCCTTTCTTTTGAGCGCCGGGCTTGACCGGAGAACTATTGAATTGGACCAGGACGAGAGGTTCTTCACGCAAGGCGATTCAGCTGACTATGTTTTCTATCTTCAGAAGGGGCGCGCGAAGTTGAGCGTTGTTTCTGGTGAGGGAAAACAGGCCACAATCTTGCTTCTGTTCCCCGGAGATTTCTTTGGAGAAGGGTCATTGGGAACCGAGCCTGGACTGCGCCTGGCGACGGCGATCGCAGTGGACCGATGCAAGGCGCTCAAGATCAGGAACGACGAAATGCTTCGCATGATGCATCAGGACCATAGATTCTGCGACTTTTTTCTGTCGTATCTGCTTGAACGCAGCAGGCGCGCCCAGGCTGACCTTGCGGATCAGATCTTCAACTCGAGCGAAAAGCGGCTGGCGCGCACACTGTTGCTGATGGCGGAGATTGGCAAACCGGGGGAAACGCAATCCATGATTCCTCCAATCACACAGGAGACGCTTGCAGAGATGGTCGGCACGACACGATCGCGTGTGAGCTTCTTCATGAATCGCTTCCGGGACCTCGGCCTTATCAGTTACAAGGAACGGATTCGGGTGCATAGGCCTCGGCTTCAGGCGGCATTGCGGGGCCAGTTTGCGGAGGTGTAGATGATTGAGCGGTCGCGTGCGGCGAGGTTGATTGGTGAAAGGGGTATCCAGGTTCTTGCTGCCCGACCTGAATGAATCGATTCAAGATTCCTTCGCTGGACCATGCTGGCAGTTGCGATCATCTGGTCGAAATTACCTGCATTCTTTGGCGGGAAGGTAAAAATTACACGGCAACAGGCGAGGGTGGAAATGGCCGGACTCGCCTGAAGATCTTTTATTTCAGCGAGTTGGGTTGGCCTATCATGGTGGCCACAAAATTGCGAGCCACAATACAAGGCTGGACCGGAGCCTAGCGGCCAATCCCGGGAGGTAGAGAGATGAACGAAAGCCGAGGGCAGGGAGCAGTCGAGGATGTTGCCGGTTACGCTGAGGACCAAGTGAGCGACTGGACGGGCGAGACCAACGCTCAGTTGGAAAGGCTCCGGCAACAGGCGAAATGGAGGGCCGAGCGGGCGATTGGCTCTGGCAAGGATACGGTGCGCGAGGCGCAGACTAGAGTAAGGGCGAGGGCCGACGCGTGGGGCAGGTTTGAGGAAGCAGTACGCGAGCGCATGGAGGAAGCTGAATTCCGGCACGATGCCCAGCAGCCGATCTATGCAGCGGACATCGATCCATTGCGTAGGAGCGGTAGTTGGGTTGAGAGGATTTATAGCTCCCATCGCTGATGGCGGGGATGTGCTTGTGCATTCGCCGCCGGCGCAGTGTATTCCGAGGTTCGTGCGGTTGGGGAAATAAGAGTCATCGCATCCCATCCAGTCCGCAAAAAACACAGAATGGATGGCGCACAGAGCGGCGTTGGTTATGACGCCGGCGCAGGCTGTTTGATTTTTTCGGTGCGGACGTCGTTCGCGGTAAACAGGGATAAAAACGGAGCGCCACCGGCGGCCGACTCGACAGCGGGTCGGCCGTTTGCTTCCTGGCGCTCGACGATGCAGACTACAGCGGCGATGATCATCCCGGCTTCGCGAGCGGCTTCGATGGCGGTGATGGTGGAACCGCCGGTGGTGCAGACGTCGTCGACGATGATGACGCGTGCGCCGGGTTGCAAGAAGCCTTCGATGCGGCGGGCTGTGCCGTGAGTCTTTTCGCCCTTGCGGACGAGGAAGCCGTGGATGAGCGGGGCGGCGGGGTTGGTGAGTGCGCGGTTGGCGCTGGCGGTGGCGACGTTGGAAACGATGGGATCTGCACCCATGGTGAGACCGCCGACGGCTTCAGCCTGGATGTTGTGGGATTCGAGAAGCTCAAGGATGGCGTGGCCGGTGAGGCGTCCGCCCTCGGCGTGGAGCGTGGTGGTGCGGCAGTCGATGTAGTAATCGCTGGTAGCGCCGGAGGCGAGGGTGAATTGGCCGAGGCGGAAGCTCAGGCGGGCGAGAAGGGCGAGAAGTTTTTCTCTATTTGTGGGGGCGGTCATCACCGTTGATTGTAGAAGATGGGAGGCAAGGCAATAGGCAAATGGGGAACAGGGGAGATCAAGTGGCGGGCTTGAACTTTCGTGGGCGTGTGACGCGGTAGATGACGAATCGTCCATTTTCCTTGACGTGGTAGTAGAGGGATAGTTCATCGGGTGAGAGGGTGGGACCTTCGGCGAAGCCGGTGATGGCGGCGATGCGGAGGGGGGCCTCAAAGGGAAGCGATTTGTTGGCTCGCTTGGCAATGTAGTTGACGGGCCCTGAAGCATTCGCGCGCGTGAAGAAGATCTCGCACTCGGAGGCGGAGGTGGCGGGGGCGTAGTTGAGGCCGTCGGAGTTGATGTTCTTCATGATTGCGGCGCTTGCATCGTCGCGGACAAAGCTGTTTCCGTTGCGGTGGGCAAAAAGGATTCGAGCGGATTTGGGCTGACCGAAGATGCTGAACTCGCTTTCGACAAAGTAGAGAGTGTTGCCGTCGGCGCTGATCTCTGCGTCGAAGTTGACGATGCCGGGCTTGGCGAGGGATATGCCGGGGACGAGTTCGACGTCGGTGACGGCGCCGTTGGCAAAGTGTGCGCGATAGAGCGTGGACGCGGTCTGGTCGTAACTGCGATTGGAAACGAAATAGAAGTTGCCCTGGCGATCCATGGAGGCGACGCCTTCGAGGGCGGGGGTGTTTACGCCCAGAATCTCGCCACGATACTTGAAGTGCAGGTCGTCGATGCGCTCTGCCCAATGGAGATTGGTGTTTACTTTTGGATCGTTGAGATTGTTGAAGAAGAGGTATTTGCCGTCACGGGTGAGGAATGGCTCCATGGCGTCGTCGTTGTAGCCATCGATGGTTACGCGCTGGGGGTTCTGGAAATCGGTGGAGGGCGGACTAGGTGGGTGTTGAGCGGAGGGTGTGGGGCGGCACGCAATGAGAAAGCAAAAGAGAAGGGAGAGATAGCGGTTTAAACAGGCGGAGATGCGGGGAGCGGTCATCAGGGTCGATTGTACGTTTGATTTTCCCTCATGACCCAGAAGCGAGGGACAATAAGGAATCGGATTGAGTGCGCGTCCCGACGGGACTTCAAATTTAAATTGCTCGCCCTTCCCCACGCTGAAGCGCGGGGCTAAACAAACGCCGCGCCGACGGCGCCCGGAGCTTTCCGATTACATCTTGTCCAGGTGTTTGAAGCCGCCGGTGCCCCATAGCATAAGGGCGAAGAGGAGGAAGTTATAGGTGGCGTGGAGGAGGGTGCTGGCGGCCAGGGAGCGGGTGGCGAGGCGGGCGAAGCAGAGGACGAGGCTGACGCAGTAGAGGAGGATGAGCGGGCCGATGGAGTGGGCGATCTGGTCGGCGTGCATGGCGGCGAAGGGAAGGCTGGTGAGGAGCGAGCCCAGGATCATGGCTGGGAGGGACCATTGCGGATGGCCGTTGGGGTCGAGGGGCAGCATTGGCTGCCTGACATGTGTCGAAGCCAGGAGTGAAGCAGTTGGCTGGGTGCGCAGGTTCACGGCCCAGTCGATGGTGGTGCAGAGGGCGGGCAGCAGGAATCCGCGGAAGGTCATCTCTTCAAAGAAGGGTGCGACGGTGACACCGAATGCGAAGAGCAGCCAGGCGGCAGAGGAGTTGGAGAACAGCTTGTCGATGGGCGCGTTGGTGGGGCCAGGGAGGATGAGCTCGTCGACCATGGCGAGTATGAAGCAGAAGAAAGCTGCGCCGAGGAGCAGCCCTATATGACGGCGGGCGCCGGAGGCGTTCCATTGCAGGCCGGCGAAGAAGGGTTTGTGCCAGATGTAGGGGAAGAAGAAAAAGGCGATGGCGAAGGCGACGATGTAGAGAACGGCCATGCTGGCCAGGGTGTAGTGGATGTCGGTGGCGGCCTTGTCGAGTGTTGTAACGCCCCAGAGATGGAGATGGAAGGCGATCTGGACGAAGACTGCGGCGGCAAGGAAGCCGAGAGACGCGATAACAAAGAGGATGCCGAGATGACCGAAGTTGGGGATGCGGGTTACGGGCTCGGGCTCGAGGCGAAAATTGGGCGGGGCGATGGGTGTGATGGGGAAGTCTGGCGCAGGATATTGTTCGAACGCGGGGTCTGTCTCGATCTCGGAGGCGTCAGGACGAATTGCGTCGGTGAGGCGATCAGCGCGTGTGGTTGCAGAGGCGGGTACATTTGGATCGGATGTCAGGGGCTTTGCGAAGAGCTCAGGGTCGAGGTCATCGGGGATTTCCCTGCGCTGAGCTGGCTTTGGTGACGTATGGCGAAGTGGGTCGCGGACAAAGTCGAGCAGGTCATCGCCGGAGGCGAGGATACGGTTGGCTGGGGCGTTGATTCCTCGGGTTGGTGCGATGGGGATGGCAGGGAAATGGAAGGCGGGCTCGTCGGCTAGATCATCGGCTGGCAGGTCGGTACTTGGAGGGTTTGTATTCGGAACGCCGGCACTTGGCACGGATGGGCTCAGTGCTTTTGAGTCACGCAGATCACCGCTTGGTAATTCCTCGTTATGGATGGGGTCCAGCTCGTCATGGCCGCTCATGCGATACCTGTTTTCTTTTTGCGCGGACCGCGTGGCGTGGAGGTTGCGTCTTTTGCGGGTTTCGCTTTAGCGGATTTCGATGCTGGGCGGGTTGGGTCGGTGGGAGCGGTTTCTGCGTCGGAGACGAAGTGTTCTTCTGGATCAGCGGCGGCTGCATCGACCACTTCAAGCCGGCCGCTGGCGCTGGTGTAATAGCGCTGGAGGAATTGGCCGGTGTAGGAGCCGGGAGTAGCGGCGATTTTTGCTGGACGGCCATGGGCGACGACGCGACCGCCGTCTTCGCCGCCTTCGGGGCCGAGGTCGAGGATCCAGTCGGCATTGCGGATGACGTCGAGGTTGTGCTCGATGATGATGACGGAGTTGCCGAGATCGGCGAGACGGTGAAGGACTTCGAGGAGCTTGCGGACGTCGTCGAAGTGGAGTCCGGTGGTGGGCTCGTCGAGGAGATAGAGTGTGCGGCCGGTTTGGCGCTTGCTGAGTTCACGGGCCAGCTTCATGCGCTGGGCTTCGCCGCCGGAGAGCGTGGTGGCCGACTGGCCGAGATGGACGTAGCCAAGGCCGACATCGACGAGGGTCTGAAGTTTCTGGCGGACGGTGGGCACGTCTTCAAGGAGGATGAGCGCGTCTTCGATGGTGAGGTCGAGAACGTCGGCTATGGAGTGGCCCTTGAATTTGACGGCGAGAGTTTCCTGGTTGTAGCGGCGGCCGTTGCAGACCTCGCACTGGACGTAGACATCGGGCATGAAGTTCATCTCGATGCGGCGCTGGCCACCCCCCTGACA
>Ga0182016_10001422_pt1 | contig 29141 bp, 20 predicted proteins | sample 712S2MmetaG_FD_120491 | JGI IMG/M metagenome (GOLD analysis project Ga0182016, IMG submission 120491) | Permafrost microbial communities from Stordalen Mire, Sweden - 712S2M metaG | ecosystem: Environmental > Terrestrial > Soil > Wetlands > Permafrost | place: Sweden: Stordalen | collected...
AATCTCGCTGTCGTCGATGGAGGGAAAGTAGGAGCGGCCGTCGGCGTAGATATTCCAGCCGGCGCGCTTGAAGAGAGCGATGGTGGCATCCTGCAAACTGCCCTTGGGGATGCCGAGCCTTAACTTGTTAGCCACGGGATTCCTCTTTCTTGTCGTCCTGGTTGGCCGCGCCCACGGGCAGCGGTTTGGTAAAGCAACTGACAGTGCCCTCGTGGCAGACCAGTCCATCGCCCTCCACCTCCACGCGAAACAGCAGCGTGTCGTTGTCGCAGTCGGTGGCGGCGCTGATGACGCGGAGCCGGTTGCCGCTGGTTTCGCCCTTCATCCACAGCTTCTGGCGCGTGCGGCTCCAGAAGGTTACAAAGCCGCTCTCCAGGGTTTTGGCATAGCTCACGGGGTTGAGAAAGCCCAGCATCAGCACCTCGCCGGTGCCCGCATCCTGCACGATTCCGGCCACGAGGCCATCCATCTTGTCAAAGTCGATTGTCGGTGTCGTATTGCTCATGCTTTTCCTTGTCTTGAATTTTTCAGTTTTGGTTTGGAGTGTGTGTCCGAGCGTGAAAAAGCCCGCTGGCTTGATTCGCCGGCGGGCTTTGGGTGATTCCTGAGATCTCTCTGGCCGTTTAGTTCAGGCCATGGCAGTCCGCCGGCATGGAGGTTCCATGATGGTGGTGATGACCGTGATGGCGGTGGCTCTGCATCACTTTCAAAGCTAAGGGAAAAGCCCGCGGCGTGTCAAATCTTTAGCTTGCGGCGGGCTTTGCTTGCGATGGGCGGAATTGAGGCGGAAAATGAAGCCGTGCGAGCGAGAACGCGATTCACGGTCTGGACGATTTCATTTCTGTGCGGCTGTGCGGCTCTGTGCGTGTGCCTGGCCGGGATGGCGCAAAACCAGGACCGGGATACGCGCGGAGTGCCAAAGACCTCGAAAACTGCCCCTCCGCCTGAGGCGCGGGTCGACATCAACCACGCTACTGTGGACGATCTGCTGAAGGTTCCCGGCATGACGCGCAGTTGGGCGGGGCGCATTGTCCGCTTCCGGCCCTACCGGACCAAGCAGGATCTGCTGGATAAGGGCGTGGTAGACAGCGAGGTCTACGACCGCATCAAGGATTACGTGATTGCGCACCGAGAAAAGCAGTGACAATCCTCTCTATTCCTGGGCCGGCTCCTGACTCGTGGCTCGGTCGCGCCCGAGCAGCCTGCTCAGAATCACATAAAGCACAGGAATAAAGAAGAGGTTGAGTACCGTGGAGAGCAACATGCCGCCCACGATGGTGGTTCCCACCGAACGGCGTCCCAGCGCGCCCGCGCCGGTGGCGAAGACCAGCGGCAGAATGCCGAGGATAAAGGCAAACGAGGTCATCAGAATGGGGCGGAGACGCAGTTCGCCCGCTTCGATAGCGGCGTCTGCAATAGAGCGGCCCTTGCGGCGCAGTTGCTCGGCAAACTCGACAATCAGAATCGAGTTCTTTGCCGAGAGGCCGATGAGCATTACCAGCCCGATCTGGCAATAGACGTCGTTGGTGAGCCCGCGCCACCACACCAGGCCCAGCGCTCCCAGCACCGCCATAGGCACGGCCAGCAGGATGATGAAGGGCAGCGCGAAGCTCTCGTATTGCGCCGAGAGCGTGAGATAGACCACCAGAATTCCGAGCCCGAAGATGATGAGCGCCCTGCCGCTGGACTCGATCTCGTCCAGGGTAAGTCCCGTCCACTGGAAGGTCATGCCCGGCATCTTGTTTTGATCGAAAAGTTTCTCCATGGCCGCCAGTCCCTCGCCGGAGCTATGGCCCGGCGCGGCGGAGCCGTCTATCTCGACCGCGCGGAAGAGATTGTAGTGCGTAATCACCGGCGGTCCGGAGCTCTCCGAAACGGACACCAGATTGTCCAGCGGAACCATCTGGCCAGAGTCGGAGCGCACGTAGTAGTTGTGCAGGTCTTTGGCCGTCATGCGGAAGGGCCGGTCCGCCTGCACGAAGACGCGATAGGTGCGGTTGTTGTAGTCGAAGTCGTTGATGTACTCCGAACCCATGAAGACGCTCAGGGTGCTGGTGATCTGCGAGAGCGGAATGCCCATCACTTTGGCCTTCTCGCGATCGATGGTCACCAGCATTTGCGGGTCGTTGGCGGAGAAGGAGGTGTAAAGGCCGGTGAGATCCTTGCCCGCATTGCCCACGCCCACCATCTGGTGGGCAACGCGGGCCAGATCGCTGAGCGTGTTGCTTCCCTGATCCTGGAGCATGAATTGAAAGCCGCCGAAGCTGCCCACGCCGGAGACCGCAGGCGGCTCGAAAATGGCCACCAGCCCTCCATTGGGAGCGAACATCAGGCTTTGCAGCTTGGGCGTAAGGTCGGTCACAATGTCCGCGGTGGAGTGGCCCTTGCCGCGCCGCCGATCCGAGGGCGTTGTCGAAATAAACATCATCCCCTCGTTGGAGGCGGCTCCGGTAAAGCTGAAGCCCATCACGGAGAAGGCGCTGGCGATATCCGGATTCTGGGCGATGATTGCGCCGGCGCGGTCCGCCAGAGCGGAAGTGTAGGCCAGCGAAGAGCCCGGCGGCGCCTGCACAATCACCATCAGGAAGCTCTGATCTTCCTGAGGAATGAAGCCGGTGGGAACGTGCTCGTAAACCCACACCGTGGCGCCCATCCCTGCAAAGAAGACCAGCAGCAGCAGGTAGCGCAGTTGCAGCGCGACATGAATCATCTTCGCGTAGGTGCTGGCCAGCCAGCTGATCTGGGCGTCGGTCGAATGTATGAAGGCGGCGAAGAGGCGGGAGACGGGACGAATGTGGAGGAAGTCCAACTGGTTGGGACGATCCTCTTCGCCGCGCAGAAACATCGCCGACAGTGCCGGCGAAAGCGTGAGCGCATTGAATGCCGAGATGGCGATGGCGAATGCGATGGTCAGCGAGAACTGCCGGTAGAGGATGCCCGTGGTGCCGGGGAAGAATGAGACCGGTACGAAGACGGCAATCAAGACCAGCGACGTGGCGATAACCGCGCTGGTCACCTCGGCCATGGCGCGCGAGGTGGCTTCGCGGGCTTTCGAGTGCTCCATGGCAATGTGCCGCTGCACGTTCTCGATGACCACGATGGCGTCGTCCACCACCAGTCCCGTGGCTAGCGTAATACCGAAGAGCGTGAGCGAGTTGATTGAGAAGCCGAATATCTTGATGAAGGCGAAGGTTCCGATCAGCGAAACCGGAATTGTGACAGCCGGAATGATGGTGGCGCGCCAGTCAAGCAGAAACAGAAAGATGACGGTGATCACGATGACGATGGCCTCGGCCAGCGTGACCAGCACCTCGCGGATCGATTCGCCCACCACGGTGGTAGCGTCGAACGCGATGGCGTATTTGAGCCCCGGCGGAAAGCTCTTTGAGAGCTCGGCGAGCGCCGCTGTCGCCTTCCGGTCCACATCCAGGGCGTTGGCGTTCGACAACTGCTCCACGCCAATGCCATTGGCCTCGTGTCCCATGTATTTCAGCGACGAGCTGTAATCCTCGGCGCCTACAACCGAGTGGCCCACATCTTTCAGCAGCACCACTCCGTTGGGGCTGTTCTTCACGATAATGTTGTCGAATTCGGCGGGACTTGTGAGCCTGCCCACCACGCGCACGGGAATCTGGAAGGACTGTTTCTCATCCGACGGCGGCTGGCCAAGCTGGCCCGCGGGGATCTCCACATTCTGCTCGGCCAGGGCGTTGACCACGTCAGTGGCCGTAAGTCCCCGGGCGGCCAGCCGCGCCGGGTCGAGCCATACCCGCATGGCGTACTTGCGCTCGCCGAAGATGATCACGTCGCCGACGCCCGGAACGCGCTTGAGAGCGTCCTTCACATAGACATCGAGATAGTTTGAGATGAACTCCGGCGAGTAGCGCCCGTCCTCGGTATAAAAGCCCGCGCCGAAGACGAAATTGCTATTGGACTTGGTGATGCTGATGCCGGTCGCATTCACCGCCGCGGGCAGTCGGCCTTGCACGCTGGCCACGCGATTCTGCACGTCCACCGCGGCTATATCGAGGTCGTAGCCGGTATTGAATGTCGCGGTAATCGAGCTGTTTCCGCTGTTAGTGCTGGACGAGCTTATGTAGCGCATCCCCGCGACACCGTTGATGGCTTCTTCGAGGGGAATCGTTACCGCCTTTTCGACCGTGTCGGCGTTGGCGCCCACGTAGTTGCAGTCCACCTCCACCTGCGGCGGCGCGAGCGTGGGGTACATGGCAACCGGAAGGTTGGGAATGCACACCGCTCCGGCCAGAATGATCAGCAGCGCGCACACCGTGGCGAAAACGGGCCGATGAATAAAGAAATCTACAAACAAGGGTTGCCTTCCTTTTCGGTTGCAATGGGCGTGCTATCGCAGCGCGGCTCCCGCCTTTGTCTCATTACCGGTAGCGCATTAAGGCTTGTTTTTACGCACCCGGCAGCGGCATTACCGGCATGCCGTTCACCAGGAACTGGGTAGCCGATACGATCACCTTGTCTCCCGCATTCAGCCCCGATGAGATGGAGTAGCTGTTGCCCACCGTGTCGCCCAGCGTAACCGGCGTCTGGATCGCAAACGTGTGCCCATCCTTCTGTTGCGCGACAAACACAAAGCTCTGCCCGCCCTGGCGCGTCACCGCCAGCACCGGAACCACCACCATGGGCTTGATGCTCCAGATGACCCGCGCCTTGACCATCTGCGCATTGCGCAGAATCTCCGGCGTGGCGTGTACAGGAGCCTTCACGAGAATCCCCTGTAGCGTGCTGTCCACCTCGGGCGAAACAAAATCGATCTTTGTCTTCTCGAGCATATTTCCACTGGTATCGGTCAGATCCACACCCAGTCCCATCCGCACCTCGCCGGCGCGCTCAGTGGGCACGTAGATATAGGCTTCGAGATCCTTGTTCTCGTCCACCGTGGTCAATACCGAAGGAGGGGAGTTGAGCGGAGAAGCAAAGTCGCCCACATGCACCGGAATGTCACCCACCACGCCGTCGAAGGGAGCGCGGATGGTGTAGTAGGCCAGTTGCTCCTCCTGCGTCTTGCGCAGTTGCACGGCCGACTCGTAATCCGCCTTGCTGTTGTCAAAGGCCTGCTGCGCCTGCTCGAAGACATCCCGGCTGGTGATGCCTGCGTCAAAGAGCTTGCGCTGGCGCCCGATCTCCGACGTGTTGTAGTCGTAGAGAGCCTTTTTTTGCCGCTCCGTGGCGCGAGCTGAATCCACCGTCGCCAGTTGCTGGCGCGGATCGATCTCCATCAGCGTCTGGCCCGCTTTCACATGATCGCCCGACCGAACCAGAATCTGCGTGAGGATTCCGCTGACCTGCGGCAGCAGCGTGGCCGAGCGGCGCGACTTGATGGTCGCCACGTATTCATTGCTCTGCGGCACCGGCGCCATCGCCGCCGCCGCCGTCTGCACTGGCAGGCCTTGCATTCCGCCCCCTGCCGGCGCGGCTGGCTTTTGCTTGCAGCCGGCAGCCGCCAGTCCCGTCACAACAAGACAGACCATCCCAAGAATGCGTTTCGACGTCCTGATTCTCACTCGATGTTTCCTTTGGCCAGGCTTGGTGTGCCTGGGATATTTTCAAGCTGAGCTACGGATTGATACGGAATTAATGCTTGGTTCGGTTCCAGGATATTGCCGCCTGCTCCAATTTCAGTTTAGGGGTAAAAACCCGGCCGGCAAATGAATTGGCGCCAGATGCGGAAAATCGTGATTCATAAAGAACTGTCTCCATTTTGACGCTTGGAGCCTGCCGAGTGACGCAAAAAGATACGCCCCCTCTCGCGGCTTGCCGCCAGCGTTCGGCTTTCCTCCAAGTTTAACTCCGAGTTGCCAGCATATCGGCGTGGTCAATCTCCTGTTGACAAAGCCTTGCAGGGAGCCTAATGTGGGACCGCTTTGGTGAAAGGAGAACTCGACCCATGGCCTACTTTGAGCTTCAGCCTGTGGAATCGGATGTTCAGCAGTTGGCGGATCAGTACTGGAAGGAAGCCGGAGAAAGAGAGCAGCAGCTCGAGCAAGCTGCCTTCGAAGCCGGGGAAGCTATTCGAGGCGGCGAGCACACGCTGCCCAATCTTGAAGCGATCGTCCGCTGGAAATCGGAGCGGGTTGTTCATTACCTCATTGGGAACAGCAGTGAAAACATCCGAAGCGCCCTGGCGATAGCCGCTTCGCCCGACGCCAAAACCGAGGAGGCGGTGAACGCGCTTATCGGCCTGCGCGGCGTTGACATCTCCATAGCCACCGCGATTCTGGCTGCAATCTACCCTGAGCGCTACGCGGTTCTGGATTATCGCGCTTTGGAGGCTCTGGGCCATGCGCGCCACAACGTAGGCTTCTATCTGGAATACAACGCTTTCTGCAAGCGGCTGGTCGAGTGCGGAATCGTCAAAGCGCAGCAGGGCCTGCCCGCCCCGACCCCGCTCCATGCCCTCGAACGGGGTCTGTGGCAATGGTCGAGAAACCATGGGAACTAGACGGTCTTTTGGGAATTGGGGGGAAGCCGGCAGAGTAAAATCGCCCTTGTGAGCAACTCCTTTGAAATCGGGCCGGTGCAGGTGGGCGCGGGCCGGCTTTTCCTCATCGCCGGTCCATGCGTCATCGAGAGCGAGACGCATGTGCGCGCCATGGCCGATGCGCTCCAGCGCATCGCCTCGGGTCTGGGCATTCCCTTGATCTTCAAGGCCAGCTACGACAAGGCCAACCGCACCAGCGTGCGCAGTTTTCGCGGTCCCGGCCTGGTCGAGGGCTGCCGCATCCTGGGCCGCCTGGCCAAAGATACCGGGCTGCCGGTGCTCACCGACGTTCATGAGCCGGGCCACTGCGAGATCGCGGCCGAGGCCGTGGATGTTCTGCAGATTCCGGCCTTCCTGTGCCGCCAGACCGACTTGCTGGTGGCCGCCGGCAAGACCGGCCGGGCCGTCAACATCAAGAAAGGTCAGTTCGTCGCGCCCTGGGACATGGCCCATCCCGTCGAGAAGGTTCGCTCCACCGGTAACGAGCGGGTCTTCCTCACCGAGCGCGGGGCGAGCTTCGGATACAACACCCTGGTGGTCGATTACCGCTCCCTGCCGGTCATGCGGCAAATGGCGCCGGTGGTCTTCGACGCCACCCATTCCGTTCAGCAGCCTTCGGCGGCGGGCGGAGTGAGCGGCGGCCAGCCTGAGTTCATTCCCCTCCTGGCGCGGGCGGCCGTGGCGGCGGGCGTCGACGGGATATTTCTCGAAGTCCACGACGACCCGCCCAACGCCAAATCCGACGGCGCCAACGCCCTCGACCTGAGGCTGCTCAAGCCGCTCCTTGGAAAGCTGCTGGCGATCCATGCCGCCGCGGAGTAGAGCCAACTCGCAAATAATCTGCAAGGTTTTGAAAATATGGGAGGGGGGTGGGGGTATTAATTAAATGGTAATGGGGGTTGGAAGATGGCTGGGCGGGTTTCAGGGCATCTCGCAGCTTCTCCGCCCATCTTCTTTACCAGTATGTACGAGGGGGAGATTATTTTCTGCAATGAGTTGACGCGGAGGTTCGTGGTTTTCCAAAAGCGGGACCTTGGGCACGAGGGGATGGTCGAGGTCTGTGGTCTCCCATGTCCCCAAATGCGAGGGACATGGGGCACCCTCATTGTGGCCGGAAAAGGTCACCGGTACCGGGGACCCGCCCCAATAGAATTGAGAAAGTCCGAAAATCCTACCCTTTTGAGTTGTCGCTTGGCAGCCTCCAGAACCGTTTTTTTAGGAGGATCAATCTGTATTCTGAACTCCCCATGGATCCAACGCGCCTTATCTTGACGAAGTTCGGTGCGGTCCATGAAATCTGTCAGATAACTCGGTTGAGTTACCGGAAACCCAATCTGTGGGTCGCTATCAAATACGACCATCCCGTCTTTTCCAACGTGAAACTCTCGTAAGATCTCACCATATGGCAGGTTCCTGTAAATGACTTGACCTGCACCGTCATCCCTTAATTGAGGGTTGATATATAGGGGTAGCATAGCCGATCTGTCCGTCGGGTTTTTAGTAGTTGTCCCAGCAAAAATATAAGAACTTTCTTGAGAATAATCATATATTTCGTCTGTAACTGCCAAGATGACGGCCTTTACCTGTTCGCTGGTAAGCGTTTGTAACTGCGGACGGGAAGTTTGTGACCGGTTCTGTGCAACACCTGATCGATTACCGAGTATCACACTTAATACAAGAATAACTTTTGCACAGTACATGGCAGTTGCCGATGTTTTCATGACGTCTCCGTTAAGGCGGCGGGTGGCCCCAGTCTCGTGCAGCATTTTATCAAGTCGGGGCACCCTCAGCGTGGTTTGGAATGACCATCAAGGCCGGGGCCACTCACCGCTTACTATGAAGGACAGAGGCAAAACTGTACATGTTTACTCCGCAGCCGATTGGATTCGTTGCCAGCCCCTTCACGGATACAGCCGCGATTCCGAAGGGTCTTGGCGCAAAACACGAGGCAGAGGGCGCGCTCAATATCCTGCCTGCGTTTGAACTCGGGCTCACCGATATAGAAGGGTACTCCCATCTCATCGTTCTCTGGGCATTTGACCGCGTCGATGGATTCGACTTGATGGCAGCGCCGCCATCTGACACACGCGCGCACGGCGTCTTTTCGACGCGATCGCCGCGACGGCCCAATCCAATCGGCCTTACGGTTGTGGAACTGCTGGGCCGCGAGGGTGGCTCGCTGCGCGTGCGCGGCGTGGATATGCTCGATGGAACGCCCATTCTCGACATCAAGCCTTACCTTTCCAGCATTCCCGCGGAGACATTGCGCCGTGGATGGCTGGCGAAGGCTGAGGCGCGCAAGCGGTGAGGTCAGGCGCGCCAAGGAGGAGCGGCCCTAACAGAGAGGTTCACCTGAGGGCAATCGCACGAACGTCGTCTTGATGCCAAATTCGCCATTTCCGTCGCCCCTCCGGGGCTGACTGCCGATTGTTTGCCCCTTTCCCCACGCTGAAGCGCGGGGCTAACAACCGCTGCGCCTCCGGCGCGGTTGAAATCGGAATCAATCCGGTGAACAAAATGGATTCAGGCGATCGCCCTGGGTTCAACTCCGCGACTGTTCCTTGCCCAAGTTGTTTCGGTAGACTTGAAAGGACGATCAAGTACCCGGAGCCCCTCTTGCACACCGACACCGAAGAACGCCTTATCCGCCCTGCCCGCAATATCTACGGAAGCCTGCGCCTGCCCGGCGACAAGGGGATCAGCCACCGCTACGCCATGCTCGGCGCGTTCGCGGAAGGAACCTCGCGCTTCACTAATTTTTCCACCGGAGCCGATTGTGCCTCCACACTGGCCTGCATGGAAGCGCTGGGCGCCAGGATCAAGAAGATCGGTGAGGGCGCAGTAGAAATCACCGGCATCGCCGGCCGCGTGATCCCCGCCAGCCAGGCCCTCGACTGCGGCAATTCCGGCTCGACAATGCGGATGATGTCTGGCCTGCTTGCGCCGCAGCAGGGCAGCTTCACCCTCATAGGAGATGCTTCGCTCTCGCGCCGCCCCATGGAGCGCATCCGCAAACCGCTAGAAGCGATGGGCGCCAAGCTCACCTTGACCGAGGGGCATGCCCCGTTGACGATCCACGGCTCGGTGCTACAGCCAATCGACTACACAACCCCGGTGCCCAGCGCCCAGGTCAAGACCTGCGTCCTGCTCGCCGGACTGCAAACTGCTGGAGCGACAACGGTGCGAGAAGCGCTCCGCACCCGCGACCACAGCGAACTTGCGCTCCGCGCGTTCGGCGCCACGCTGACCCGCAGCCTCGACTCTGTGTCGATCACCGGCCCGCAGAGCCTTCACGCCATCGACGCGGTGGTTCCCGGCGACATCTCCTCCGCCGCGTTTTTCCTTTGCGCCGCGACGCTCTTTCCCGGCTCCAGCCTGGTGCTTGATTCGCTAGGACTGAATCCAACACGCGCCACACTCCTCGATGTCCTCACCACGCTGGGCGCGCGCATCAACGTCCTCAACCTTGAAGAGAAGAATGCCGAACTGGTGGGCACGGTGCAGATCTCAGCCCCGCCGGAGGGACTGGGAGCGGCCGAGGTGAGCGGCGCTCTTGCCGCGCAGCTTATCGACGAGCTGCCGGTGCTGGCCGCCATCGCGCCTTACACCAGCGGCGGCATCCGCATCCGCGACGCCAGGGAGCTGCGCGTCAAGGAGTCCGACCGCATCGCGCTGGTGGTCAAAAATTTGCGCGCGATGGGCGCAGAGGTTGAGGAGTTCGAGGACGGCCTCGACGTTCCCGGCGGCCAGACCCTGCACGGGGCAACCATCGATTCCGGCGGTGACCACCGCATCGCTATGGCCTTTAGCGTGGCGGCTTTGCGGGCCGAGGGCGATACGGTGATCCAGGGAGCGGAATCGGCGGCGATCAGCTTTCCGGAGTTTTTCGATCTGCTCGAGCAGGTTGCGGAGCGGTAAGCGACGAGCGCCAAATATCGCTGCAATGAAAAAGCCTGTCCAGTTTTTCAGAAACCGGACAGGCCTTGTTGGTGAATTGGATTCACCGCTGTTATTGCGCGGCAGGCGGAGCGGTGGTGGGCTCGGGCCCCTTCTTGGCGGGAGTCAGTCCCGGCACCACAGGCGCCGTATTCACATTCCCCGTCGCGGCCTCGCCCAAGTTGATGCCGTAGTGCTGCAGGGTTGCAGCCAGTATCTGATACAGGCCCGCGCGATCTTTTGCATAGGTTGCCTGGGCCGCGATCAGAGTGTCTTCCGCGGAAGCCAGGTTGCGCTGCTGTTGCAAGACGAGCGCCGTGGTAGAAGCGCCCAGGCGCAATTTTTTCTGCTCGTCCTCGAGGCTCTGCTGGTTATAGTCCCGGGCCGCGGTCGATGCCAGAACCTGCGCCCGGTCGTTGGTCAGCGCGAACTGCTGGTTCACGACCTGCATACGGATCTGCGTGTAGAGCTGCTCGAGCCGCAACTCCGCCTGGCGATACTCCATCAACGACCGCGCCTGGACCGACTGCGCGAACTTGTTGCCAATAGGAATGTTTATGTTGAAGCCAACACCTTTGTCGGGCGCCGAGTTGTTGAAAGCGTTTTGAAGCGCCGTTCCATAGCCGGTCGACATTCCCGATGTGCATTCCGATCCGTAGAACTGCGGACTGCAGTTCGGGTTGATCGATCCAGCGATGCCCGATCCGGTCAAATACGCGTAGACGTCGACTTGCGGCAGCAGACCATTCCGCGCGCCCTTGAGCGTGATCTCGTCATTCCGGAGTGTCAACACCGCCTGTTCGAGCTCGGGCCTCTGCTGAAATGCCTCCTGCACCAGGGCCTCGATTGGCTGCTTCTCCTCGGGAATCTCCTCGATGCTCACGCGGTCGGTGGGAATCACGGCCGCGGCAGACAGCGCCGGATCGTTGAGATTCCGCGCGATTGCCTGCTTGATGATCTGTTGCTGGTAATTCAGTGCGAGCTGCGAGCTGATCAGGGCCTGCTTATCCAATGCAACGGACTGGTCGGCGTTGAGCACGTCGAGCGGCGCCATGGTGCCGATCTCGAGTTGCTTGCGGTTGTCGCTCGCTACTTTGCTGCTCTGCTCCATTGCGTGCTGCTTGGACTGCACGTCCTCATATGCCTGCACCAAGCCCCAGTAGATGGTCTCCACCTGATTGACGGTGTAGATAATCTGCTGGCGGAACGATGAGTCGACGATGCGCCGGTCGTTCAGCGCCTGGTACATGTAGCGCTTGTTCACCCAAATACCGGCTCCGTAGAGCAGGCGCTGGGTCACCTTGGCGTTGAATCCGGAGCTCAACTGCGGGCTGAAGAGCGTGGTGCCGTTGGTATTTGTGGCGTCGATGTTGTTGAAGGCAAACTGGAATGCCGTACCTGTCACGAAGCCCTGGTTGTAGGTGAAGTCGTAGGTGTTCGTCCCAGTTTTTCCACCCGTAAAGAAACTGGTGGATGGGGTGGTCGCGCGATCGATCTGGATGGTCGATGAAACGGAGGGTTCGAGGGCCTCCGGCACCGGGCCCGCGCCCTGCGTGGTCAGCGACAATCCGGCCGTGCCGGAACCCGCGCCACCCGAACCAACCGTCGTTCCGCCGGGACCGCCGCCTGCTGTCAACGTGGAGGAGGAGCCACCCAGAGTATTTTGAATAAGGCCAGACGGCGCGCCAAGGGGCGCCGCGCCGGTCTTCGTGCGCAGAATATCCGTGTCGGCGATATCCAGATCGTAGCGGGCTATTGCGATATCGTAGTTATTCTCCAGCGCCAGGGCGATCGCGTCGGAGAGACTCAGATAGATCTTGCCGTCCTTGACCATGTCGGTGAGCCGCACCGAATTGGCAAAACTGGCCTTGGGAATGGTCGTGGGCCGGAACAAATTGATTGGGTCTCCTAGAAGTCGGCCAGCCGGCTTGGAAAAATTCCGCGCCGAGGTGCGCAGGTCCAGGGGCTGGGTCGGCATGGGCGCAGGCACCGAGGGCAGATCGGATGCCGCCTTGTCCGGGGCCGAAGCCCCGGCGCCCGCTTGCTGGGCAAATCCGGAAGGCGCACCCGCCGCCAATGTAAGCACGACCGCCGCTATCGCGCGCAGCCGTTTGCCTGTCGTCTGCCCGCGCCCTGCCTGTACGTCCATCCCGGACGCGGTCTCGTCCTGCTGGTCAAACACACGTCTACCGATCAATTGCATGATTCCTCTCCACGAATTGCTGAGGCATGTGGGGTGCCATTCTTCAAGACGCCCAGAGAACCTCTCCGGACGCAAATTTGTGATGCGCCTGGGTGATTATCGCTTGCAGCCCGGCTTGCGGGCTCCCTGTGCACTACGCACGCCGCGGCCAGTTCGTTCCAGCCAGTTCGTTCTCAGAATATCCAACTTCACCGTTCCCGGCGGACTTACCGTGTTTGGTTGCGGAAAACTGAGTATAACCCACTCCCACTCACCGCTCCGTCGGGCGCCTCAGTCGGGTAACCTGAGGATTGGACTGAATCCTGTGGCCGATAGCCCCCAATCCGCATCGCATCTGCAAACGTGGAAGCTCACGCTGGCCTACGACGGCACCGATTTCCGGGGCTGGCAGGTGCAGCCCGGTGAAGCAACCATCCAGGGCGAGTTGCAGATGGCCCTTGGCCGCATTACGGGGGAATCGCCGCTGCCCCAGGGCTCGGGCCGCACCGACGCCGGGGTACACGCCCTGGCTCAGGTAGCCAGTTTTGTTCTTCAAGCCCGCATTCCGCCGGAAAACCTGCTGCGCGCCCTCAACCGCACTTTGCCCCCATCCATACGGATCCTGGAGACGAGAACGGTACGAAGCACCTTCCACGCGCGGCATTCGGCTGTGGCTAAAACCTACGAGTACCGGGTTTTCCGTGGGACTCTCTGCCCGCCTTTCCTGGCGCGCTACGTTCACGCCTGCCCCTGGCCAATGGACGTGGAAGCTTTGCAAACGTCAGCCCGGCTCTTTGAGGGCGAACACGATTTTCTGAGTTTTGCCGCCACCGATCCCGACCTGGCAAGCCGGGGCGTCGATCCAGATGCGGAGCCCGATCCGAGGCCGCTGCCGAGGCCGGACTTTCAGGTTGAACCGCCCACGGCTTCAACGGTCAGGAGGGTTTTCTCTTCATCGTGGGAAGAGCGCCGCTGCGAGGCCGGCGATCTGCTGGTCTATCGCGTGCGGGGCAACGGTTTCCTGCACCACATGGTCCGAAATCTGGTGGGAACCATGATTGACGCAGGCCGCGGCCATCTGCGGGTGGAAGAGATTTCGGGAATCATTGCAGCCCGCTCCCGCTCTGCCGCCGGCCCCACCGCTCCGGCGCGGGGGTTGTTCCTGCATTCGGTGGAGTACGGCGAGCAGGACTGCATCGATTAACTCAACAAGGACTTGATATCGTATTAAATAAAGACTATATTCAGTACGATAAAGAGTATTCAGGAGGTTTTCATGCGCTATTCCACTCAGATCAAGCCCATTAGTTACGTCAAAGCCCACGCAGCGGAACTGCTCGACCGGATTACCGAGGAGCGTGAGCCGATCATCATCACCCAAAACGGCGAGGCGCGGGCAGTGTTGGTGGATGTGGCCAGCTACGAGGAAATGATGCATGAAACCCAGGTGCTGCTCAAGATTCTTGCGTTCGCAGACAAGGAAATTGAGGCCGGAGAAACGGTCCCCATCGAAGAGGTTATGGCGGAGTTTGGCGTAGAGGCCGTGCAAGCCTGATGGCGTTCAACGTCCGATTCACCGTGGCCGCGCGAGAGGATCTACGCCAAATTCATGGATATATCGCGCAACATGACACGCAGGAAAGCGCCGATTATGTTTCAAGGGAAATTGTTCGCGCGGCTTTGACTCTGCGAGATTTACCCAGCCGCGGGACACACCCGCCGGAACTGCTGGCCAAGGGCAACCGCTCGTATCGACAAATATTCTTCAAGCCGTACCGTATTCTCTACCGGATTCGCGCCAATACCGTATACATAGGCGTTGTTGCCGACGGGCGGCGCGATATGAATTCACTGCTGGCGCGGCGATTGCCGGGCTGATGTATCGAACGCAGCGCTTCATGCGCATTCTGTCGATCATCCTGAGGACGCGGAAGTTCGGGTGTGCTTCCCTGCTACCCTGAAAGCATTCGTATGTCCTTGCTTGCCTCCAGCTCGGCCTTTTCACGCGTCACTACGCTGGCCGCGCAGCGAACGGTGCACGCGGCCTTTGCCTGGCTGCATGGGAATCCAAAGAAGATCATGGACTGGCAGGTGGAGCTGGTGGCCATTCCCGCGCCGCCCTTCGGAGAGCAAGCCCGCTCGCAGTGGATGGCGGCCCGGTTTGCCGAAGCCGGTCTCAGCCAGGTGCATACAGATGCGGTCGGCAACGTCTTTGGCTCTCTGCCCGCAGCCACACTGCCGCCCGAGAGTAGCGGGCCGGTGGTCGTGCTCTCGGCGCATCTCGATACAGTATTTCCCGCCGGAACGCCCTTGGGTCCGGCGGTGGACGGCGACCGGCTGCAAGCTCCAGGGGCCTGCGACAACGGCGCCGGCGTGGTTGGAATGATGGCGATAGCCCATGCGCTGATCCAGTCCAGGACCGAACTACCCGCGCCGCTCATCTTTGTGGGCAATGTGGGCGAAGAAGGCGAGGGCGATCTGCGCGGCGTGCGTCACCTCTACAACAACCAAAGCTCGCTGGCCGGACGCATCGCGGCACACATAGTCCTCGATGGCGCGGGAGCGGAGTCGGCCGTTACCCAGGCCTTGGGCAGCCGCCGCTACCTGATTGCCGTCAATGGCCCAGGCGGCCACAGCTTTACGGACGCGGGCACGCCGAACCCTATCGCCGCGCTGGCCTCGGCACTCGCGAAGCTGGCGGAGACCTCACTGCCGGACGAGCCCCGAACCACGCTCAATCTGGGCACCATTCGCGGCGGCACCAGCGTGAACACGATTCCTGAAAGCGCCCAGGCCTCCGTCGACTTCCGCTCCACCAGCGCCGAGCAACTCCTGCTGCTTGAAGTGGCGCTTCATCGCGCCGTGGAAGACGCTGTAGAGCACGCGAACGCGGCGGCAAAGACACGCAGCCGCGGACTCCTGTCCTTCACCATCTCCAGAATCGGCGACCGCCCCGCCGCCCACCTGCCCGGCGATTCCCCGCTGCTTGAGACTCTGCGCGCCGTGGACCGCCATCTGGGACTGAAGACCGAGGTTCGCCTCGGTTCCACCGATGCCAATATCCCGCTTTCGCTTGGCATTCCGGCCTTATCCATGGGCGCAGGGGGCGAGGGCGGCGGCGCGCATACACACGCCGAATGGTACTCCGCCAGGGATCGCGAAGCGGGCCTCCGGCGGGTACTGCTGCTGACCCTCGCGATGCTGAGTTGGACGGCGGAGCAGTAATTCAACGTCTGCTGACCACTGGCAGCACTACGGCACGACCAAACAGGCTGCGGAAATAGGGCCGTTCGGGGTGGAAATCGAGATTGAGTGCAGCAGGGGTTAAAGCCCAACATCCATATGATTGGCTTTATCGGCCCGACTGAAGTCGTGCCCTTATTACAAAGCCCTTCAAAATCGATATCCAAACGAGTTTTTCGGCAGCCTGTAAAGTCGTGCCCTAAAAACAAACAGGATTCCCGTTTGTTCCGCGAGTTGAACAATCTCAACAAAAGGGCCGGATAACGATCGAGTATTTTGGCAAGTTAGCCCCCGCTGCGCGGGGTTAGCAAGTTGGCAAGTTAGCGAACGACAGCGATGGACGCAGTTTCATCTCCTGTGGGTCGGCTTCGCCGTGGATGACCGACACAGTACCACGTCGCTGAAGTACTTATTTATGCACACTAATTAACCGGCGAATTGCGGGAAAACTACCCTGAAGACCGTTCCCCGCCGCTCTTCGCTTTCCACCGAAAGATCGGCGCGATGGATCTCCGCGATCCACTTGGCGATCGACAAACCCAATCCGCTGCCCTCGACCTGGCTGCGCGATGGATCGGCGCGGTAGAAACGCTCGAAGACATGGGGAAGATCGGCTGGGGAGATTCCCATGCCGCTGTCACGCACAAGCAGTGTCGTTCCACCCGCAGCCTGACTCAGAGTTACGTCGATCCGGCCCGGCGCGGTGGTGTATTTCAGCGCGTTGTCGAGGAGAATCCAGACCAGCCTGCCCAGGCTGGGAGAGTCGCCCAGCACCTTTGCCCCGTTTGCCGCGCTCATTGAAACAGACAGAGCAAGATGCCGCTCATCGGCCAGCGGCCGCGCCTTCTCGCAGGCTTCCTGGACCACGGCAGCCAGATTTACAGGTTGCAGCGCGGTACGGGAAGACTCCGCATCGGCGCGGGCCAGCGTGAGCATATCCTCGAGCAAGACCGAGGCCTTGGCCGCTTCTTCGACAATATCGGTAAATGCCTGGCGGCTGAGCGCATCGGCGTGGGGATTGCGCAGGGCCACCTCGGCCACGGTGCGCGTAAACGACAGCGGGCCGCGCAACTCATGGGATGCGTCGGCGGTGAATTGCTCGATACGCTTGACCGCCGACTCCAAGCGGGCCAGCATGGCATTGCAGGTTTCGGCCAGCCTTTGCAACTCATCGCCCGTCTTCTCCACCGGCAGGCGTTCAGAAAGATTCCGGATGCTGATGGAGCGGGCCGTTGCGGCGATCTTGTCCACCGGCTTGAGCGCCTTGCGGCTGAGCCAGTAGCCGCCCGCGGAGGAAATCAGCAGCAGGACCGGCGCCGAGGCCAGCAGGCCCTCCCAGAAACGCCCGAGCACAAGCAGATTTCCCGCCTCCGGAGCAGCGGCCAGCAGATACACGGGCTGGCCATCGAGCGCATACTTGCGCACCAGCACCCAGTAGGACTGGCCCGATGCGTTGACGTGCAGGAACCGCTCCGAGTTTAGGCTCTGAACAGCCGGCCATGGGAAGCTCTGCGCCGCCGGCGAGGGCGATGGGAAGGCGCGGCTGCCATCCGCGCGAACGACCTCCGCGAGGCCGTTGCCGGTTGCATGGGCAAAGTCCTTGAAGTCCTGGGAACGATCGGCCGAGCTTTCGCCCTCGGTTTTTTGCAACAGCTCCTGCAACCGGTCAACGCGCTTGGCAAGGGTCTGGTAGCGCTCTCCGGTCAAGGTTGTCTTCAGGTTGAACCACATGGCTGCGCCGAAGAGGACCCAGCCCAGGAAGAAGATGCCGCCAAACCAGATTGTGAGGCGAAGCGAAATTGATGCGCGGCCAGTCAGCACGGCGCGCTCCGCAGCGAATAGCCCACGCCGCGAACGGTGTGCAGCAGCTCGGGCTCTCCGGTGGCCGTAATCTTCGACCGCAGCGCGCGAATGAAGACATATAAGCTGTCAAAGCTCACGTCGGCGTCGGCGCTCCAGCCTTCTTCGATCAGCACTCCATGGGGAACCACGGACTGCGGCCGCCGCATCAGGATCTCAAGCAAGGCGCACTCGGTTTTGGTCAGCGTGGCCATCCTCTCTCCCCGCTGCAACTCGAACTGGTGAGGGCGCAGAATGAGGTCCTCAAATTGCAGCGACTTGGGCTGTTGGGACTGGACGCGGCGCGCGGCGGCCCGCACTTTGGCCAGCAGCACATCGAGCGCAAAGGGCTTGGTCAGGTAATCGTCCGCTCCGGAATCCAGGCCGTGGACGATGTCTCCCATTGAGTCGCGCGCGGAGACGATAATGGCTTGCGTGCGCAGCTTTACCTCGCGCAATTTGCGGATGACTTCAAACCCGTCCATGCGGGGAAGCATGATGTCCAGGATCAGCACGTCGAAGTCGCCGGTTTTGGCGAGGCGCAGCCCTTCCGCGCCGTCGTAGGCCAGCGCGACCGAATAACCCTCACCCTCCAGCGCGCGGCCAATGTGCCCGGCGAGGCTGCGCTTATCCTCGACGATCAAGATCCGCATGATCGCAATCGTAAGCGCCCTTCGTAAATTCTCAATGAATACCGGGGGAATCGTGGGGTTTCTTTAGATTGGGCTAAGAATCGCCTGCCATACTTTGCTCAAATCTCGACCCCTGCCATCGAGCAGAAATCCTACCTGAATGGAGGCGTTATGCTTTTCATTAGAGACACGTTACGCTCTCGCAACATCGTCTGGCTTATCCTGGGTCTGCTGTTTGTTTCTTCACCGGTCTTTGCGCAATCCGCCAAGGGCATTCTCATGGGGCGGGTCACCGACAGTGCCGGAGCTGTGCTTCAAGGCGCCCAGATTCAGCTCGTTCCGAGCGCAGGCGCCATCGTCTCAGATAAACAGGGAGAGTTCGTCGTGCCCAACCTCGCGCCGGGTTCGTACGAGGTGAAAATTGCCTTTCTTGGCTTTGCTCCCTTCACGAAGACCGTCGCCGTCACAGCGGGAGTTCCGACATACCTGGACGCAGCGATGAAAGTCGCATCGGCAGCGCAAGAGATTATTGTGACGTCAACCGACGTGCATGGGGATGCGGAATCGATAAACCGCATCGACACATCGGAGAATATTCTCAATGTCATCACCAACGACCAGATCATGAGCCTGCCCAATGCCGATGTAGCGGATGCGCTGGGCCGGATGCTCGGCGTGACCCTGGAGCGCGACGAAGGCGAAGGCAAATATGTGCAGATACGCGGCACCGAACCGCGCCTGAGCAACACCACCATCGACGGGGTGCTTGCGCCATCGCCGGAGGCGAGCGTCAACCAGATCAAGCTGGATACCATTCCCGCCGACTTGGTGGAATCTGTCGAGATCAACAAAACCCTCTCGGCCAATCAGGATGGGGACGCGATCGGCGGCTCGGTCAACCTGGTCACCAAGACCGCCGGCAATACGCCCAGCATCACCGCTTTCGGCAATGGCGGCTACACGCCAATCGTAGACGGCCGTCATGCCAGCCAATATGGCGTCACGGCGGGTAAGCGCTATTTCGACAACAAGCTGGGGATTCTGGGCAACTACACTTACGACTACAACGGCCGTGGCATCGACGACATCGAGCCTTCGGTCGATCCGGGGACGCTGACTCCGAGCTACGACAGCATCGATCTGCGCGAATACCGCTACGACCGCACCCGCTGGGGCGCGGCGAGCAGCTTCGATTACAAGCTGTCAGAGGGTTCGCTGCTCTATGCCAAGACCTTCTACTCCGACTTCAAGGACTACGGCGACAAATGGGTTTACACGCTCAACGACGATGTTTCGCCGGCCAGCACCCCCACCGGCGATCCCGCAACCTTCGGCGGCGATGTGCCGAAGTACAGCACCTCGAAGCGCGCTCCGGATTACGGGCTGGGGCTTCTGACCATCGGTGGAAATCACCTGTTCACTAACTCCTGGTTCAAATGGGAGACAGCCGTCTCGCGCGCCCGCCAGCTTGCCGCGGCAGGCAATCCAGGCGCGAAATTCAAGGTCTTGAAGGCCAATAAGGGCGATGCCTTCTGGGGCAACAACTGCGCCTATGACCCAGGGGTGAACCCGAGCCAGTATCGGCCGGAGTGGCAGCCTGCCTGCACGGCGGCGGGAGCGGAAACCTACAATCCGGACATTTATCAGTTGTCGGAACTCGATCTGACCAGCGGACAAACCACGCAGATCAACTTGCAGGGCTCCGCAGCTTACGCCTTCAACTATCACGCTGGCGGGCATTTCTCGACCTTTGAGATAGGCATCAAGGAGCGCAACCAGCACAAAGGCCAGTTTGCCTATTCTCCGACCTACGACAATGTTGGCGGAAAGTTCCTAATGAGCCAGTTCCTCAGCCCCATCCACAACAGCAACTATTACGACAAAAGCTACAATATCGGACCGCTCACCGACTTCGACTCGATCGTTGCTTTTGCCAGCGCCAACGCCGCTGCGTTCCCGCTGGATGTGGATGCGACGCACATCGGCTCGGACGCCAGCAACTTCAACCTAGACCAGCGGATTACCGCGGGTTATCTGATGAACACGACACAGTTCGGCAAGTTGCATCTACAGGCCGGATTGCGTTTTGAAGCGACCAACCTCAAGACCACCGGTTATCAGGTGACCACTAACCCCGATGGAAGCTGGGGCGGTACGACGCCGGTTAACGGGGCGCAATCCTATCTCGACATTCTGCCCAGCGTGCAAGCCCGCTACGCCATCACCAATAACTCCGACGTTCGCGCCTCGTACGGGCGGGGGATAGCGCGTCCCGATCCGCAGGATCTCATTCCGTATGTCACGCTCGACACGTCGCAGACCCCATCTCTGCTGGGCATCGGCAATCCCGCCCTTGTTCCCGAACACGCAGAGAACTTCGATGTGCTCTACGAGCACTATCTGAATCCGCTGGGCCTCATTCAGACCGGATTCTTCTATAAGTCGCTTTCGGACCCGCTTACCCAGGAAACGCGCATTCTCACCTCCGGCGCTTACACCGGATTCAAGCAGACTCAGCCCACCAACGGCGGCAGCGCCTGGGTCTATGGCATCGAGATCGGCTATCAGCAAAGACTCTCCTTCTTGCCGGGTCTTATGAGCGGGCTTGGCTTCTCCGGCAACTATACCTATAGCAACTCCCAGGCGCAGGGCGTCGATCCTCTGCGTACCGACAGCCCCGCCCTGCTGCGCCAGACCCCAAACACCTGGAATCTCGGTCCCAGTTACGACCATGGCCGCGTCTCTGTCCACATGGGCTTCGAGTACAACGGCGCCAGCATCTACGCCTATCAGTACGAGAACCTGACCTACGCGACCGATGCCAACGGCAATCCGGTCTACAATTCGAACGGAACGCTGCAAACGGTGGCTAACCCGCAGATTGGAAACACCGCGGGACCGGCCGGCGACAACTACCTGTACGCCCACCTGCAGGTGGATGCGCAAGTCAGCTATCGGCTTCACAAAGGATTCGAAGTATACGGACAAGGGCTGAACCTAACTAACGAGGTATTCGGGTTCTACAACGGCAGCCCGCAATACGTAGTCCAGCGCGAGTATTATCAGCCTACCTACGGAGGCGGGATTCGCTGGACTTCCCATCACGAATAACAATCTTTGCATCGCAATCGGTCGGGATGCACTCACTCGGCCAGCCTCGCTCCCACTATCGGAGCGAGGCTGGCCGCAACGCTCACCTGTGAATTGGGAAGAGGAGATTCTTTGAAGACGATCGGCATCAACCAGCACAGAGCCAGTGAAAGCTCCGGCTATCTGGCCGTCTGCAAACTAGGCGCTTTGATCATTGTGTTTGCGTCCGGCTTACTTTCAAGTGCGGCGGCTGCGCAGACGCCCGCGCCAGCGTTGCAACTTTCGAGAACCATTGTGCTGGCAGGCGCGGATGGAAAATTTGACCACCTCGCAATCGACATCGCAGGCAATCGCTTGTTTATCGCAGCCACTACCGGCCATGCTATCGAGGTTATCGACCTGAAGACAGACAAGGTGCAGCAAGCTATTTCAGGACTGGTGAAGCCGCATGGGTTGGCGTGGGTGGCAGCTACGGGCAGTCTCTATGTTTCGGATGGCTCACTCGGTGAACTGAGGGTTTACAAAGGAACGCCGCTCGCTTTGGCCGGAACGATCAAACTCTCAGACGATGCGGACGACATGGTCTACGACGAAGCCGGCCAACTGCTCTTTGTAGGGCATGGCACGGGCGATGCGGCCAATCCCACCAAGGTCGCGGTTGTAGACACTCAGCACTTCAGCCTGGTTGCAGATCTTCCTGTCGCAACGCACCCGGAGGGTCTGGCCATCGATCCGCAGAGCCGGCGCGTGTTCGCAAATATCGCCGATTCGAATGAAATCGCAGCCATCGACACAGCCGGCCGCGCAGTTACTGCTAGCTGGAAGCTGACAAAGGCGGCCGACAATGTTCCGATCGCATTCGACGGCGAACATCGGTTGTTGTATGTGGCCTGCCGGAAGCCGGGAATGGTGATTGCTCTCGATGCGGCAACAGGCAAGGAGTTATCAGGCGAATCCGCCGCCGGCGGGGCCGACGATCTGTTCTACGATCCAGCGCTTCGCCGTGTGTATGTGATCAGCGGGGCAGGCGAGGTGGATTCATATCAAGTGGATGCCGCCAAGACACTTCATGCGCTGGGAGTCACGCATACCGCAGCAGGCGCCAAGACCGCCCTGTTTGTTCCGGCGCAGAATCTTCTCTATGTCGGCGTACCGGGCTTGGGTGAGCATCCAGCGGAGATTCGGGTCTATTCAACGTCCAAGGCAGAGGGGAAATAAGCTAACTCGCAAGACTTTGTAAATGTTACGTAAATTGGAGCGAAACTTCGAACTTCTTCAGATTGGGATTAGATTCGCCTGCCATACTGCGCTCAATTCTCACACTCTGCATTGAGCAGAATTCCTATCAGAAGAGGGGCCTTATGCTTTTCATGAGAACCACTCGGAGCGCTCGCAACATCGGTTGGCTGCTGCTGAGTCTGCTATTCGTAAGTTCACCGGCCTTTGCGCAATCCGCCAAAGGCGTTATCACAGGCACCGTTGTAGATAACTCGGGCGCCACTCTGAAGGGGGCGCGCCTTGAATTGCAACCTTTGAAGCTCATTGGCGAGACCGACCCGCAAGGTGAATTCAGCCTATTTGACGTTCCCGCCGGAAGCTATACCCTCTCGGTCTCTTTCGTGGGCTTTAAGACCACGGAGACCAAGGTCGATGTGGCCGCGGGCCAGACTAAGACCCTGGAGATCAAGCTCGGCGTTGCCTCGGCTAACGACGAGATTATAGTTAGCGCTGAGCGCGTGCATGGGGAAGCAGACGCCATCAACGAAACCCGCATGGCGGATAACATTCTACAAGTTCTTCCGGCAGAGTTGATCGTTAGTTTGCCAAATGCCAATGCCGCCGATGCCATTGGGCGCCTTCCGTCCGTTTCTCTCTACCGTATTGAGGGCGAGGGCGTCTATATTCAGATTCGCGGCACCGAGCCCCGCCTGAGCAACGTCACGGTGGATGGAGTCACCATTCCCGCGCCCGAGCCTACCGTTCGCGAAGTGCGCCTGGACGTACTGCCCTCGTCGATGATCGACGCGGTCGAACTCAACAAGACCCTCTCCGCCAACATAGATGCCAACGGTATTGGCGGATCGGTGAATCTCCGCACCAAGACCGCCGGTGAGCGACCGACCATCGATGCATTTATGGACGGCGGCTACACCAGCATCATGAATGGCCGCGCTTCGAACTCGGACGGAGCGACCGTAGGGAAGCGCTTCGGCGCAACCAAGCGCTTTGGCCTCCTCCTCAATGGCGCCTACGACTACAACGGCCGCGGCATCGACAATTTCCAGCCCGCGCTCGATCCTTACTCCACCCTGGCCGCGCCTTTCTACGACAGCAACACCATCCGCGACTATCGCTACTACCGCTATCGCTATGGCATGTCCGGCGCAGCCGATTTCAAGGTGAACGACAACACCAGCTTCTATGCTAACGGCATCTACTCCGACCTGAAGGATTGGGGCGACAAGTGGTACTACAAGCCCGTCTCGCAGGTACTCTCGGCGCCGGGTGTCTACAGCAGCAAAGCCGCCAAAGCGCCCGCCTTTTACACCTCCAGCAAGCGTCCCAATGCATCGGTGGGAACCATCATTCTGGGTGGACGCCACGTGACCAGCAAGTCCTGGCTGACCTTTGTAGCTTCTTCCTCCTACTCATACGAAGTTGACTCAGCGGGCAACCCTAAGGCTGACTTCTCTTGGATTGGCCCTTCTCTTGGCAACACCTGCGACTACAGCCTGACCGGAGCGGCAGATCAGTATCACCCGCACTTCGGCAACTGTGACACTACCGCAAGCTCTCCGCTTCTGGTTGCCTCTAACTGGGCCTTTCAGGATCTGACCACATCCAAGGGCAAGGATTCCCAGCTCAATCTCACCGCGGCCTCTTCCTATGCCCGCAACTACAACGCCGGCTCGCACTTTGGAACCTTCGAGATGGGCTTCAAATTCACTAACGGCCACAAAGCGCAGGACGCCACCGAGACAGTCTATGACGGATGGGCGGTCACCGGCGCAGCCACCGCACCCTATACGATGGCCGCATTGCAGAGCGGATTCCACAACACAGACTACTTTGGCGGAAACTTCTTCGCCGGAAACTTCGGCCCCGTCTCGGACTTCAACAAAGTCGTCAACTACACGCTGACCACTCCCGCTTTTGCTGGATCGGTGGATCAGATCAAGACGGCGGGCGATACCGCTCCCAATCTCTTCGACTTCGTGGAACAGGTCACCGCCGGATACATGATGAACACCATCGACTTCGGCAAGCTCCACGTGCAGACCGGGCTGCGCCTTGAAAACACGCAGATGGACACGCTCGGCCATACGCTCTGCTACTTCAGCAATCTGGCTGGCGCGCAGAAGTGCGGCTTGACAGCTTACACCGGCAGCGGCGAACAGTGGGTGGTCAACGCGGTCAAGAACAATCCTTCGTATCTTGACGTTCTGCCCGACGTACAGTTGCGCTACGCTGTCAATCCGAACTCCGCTTTGCGCGCGGTATACGCCCGCGGCGTCGCCCGTCCCACCCCCTATCAGTTGGTTCCTTACGTGACGGAAGACTCCACGGCCAGCCCGGTTTCCGTCTCCGTTGGCAATCCGGCTCTCCGTCCCGAGCACGCCAACAACTACGACCTGCTCTACGAGACCTCCCTGCATCCGCTGGGCATGATTCAGGCGGGCTTCTTCTTCAAGCAGTTGACGGCGCCCCAGGTTCCCACTTCCATCGCGGGCACTATCAACGTCGCCAACCTTCCCGCGGGTTCCGTTCCGGCGGAAGAGTTGCAGGCCATTGCGAACTATCCTGGGGATTCGATCTCCATCACGGTCAATGGCCAGAACGCTTACCTCTACGGATTTGAGGCCAGTTACCAGCAGCACTTGAGCTTTCTGCCCGGCGTGCTGAGCGGTTTCGGCATCAACGCGAACTACGGCTACACCGCCTCGCAGGAAAAGGGCTTTCCGCTGCGCCTCGATCAGCCGCGCTTGATCGACCAGGCGACCAACACCTGGAGGATCAGCCCCTCTTATGACAATAGGCGCCTCTCGGCCCGCGTGGGCTTCGCTTACGACGGTCCGAGCGAATTCCAGTACAGCTACATCTCGCCGGCTTTGGTTACGGGCGCCGACCCCAGCGGCCTTGGCCCCACGGGTCCATCGGGCGACATCTGGACCCTGGCTCACTATCAAATGGATGCTCAGGCTAGCTATCGCATCTGGCGCGGCCTGACAGCCAAGGTGGTCGGCCTCAATCTGAACAACGAGGTCTTCGGCTACTACCAGGGCAGCACTCAATTCGTGAACCAGCGCGAGTACTACAAACCCACTTACACGGGAGGCCTCCGCTACGAATTCGGCAAGGATCGATAGCTCGCTCGGCTCAAACCGCTGAGACTCAACGAGGGGTATATGCTACAGCAGCCGCTTATACCCCACTTTTTTGATTGTTATCCTAATTCGAGGAACTCCATGACGCGAAAATTACCGTTCCTGGTTTGCTTGCTCACTTTCTTAGCATCTTTCCTTGCCGCGCAACCCGCTCCTCTACCTTCCGAACCTCAAGATGCGGAACTGAAGTACGTCGTCTACCTGAGCCGCCACGGAGTTCGCTCACCCACGGAACAGCCTGCGCGGTACAACATCTACTCCGCCGCTCCATGGCCGGCCTGGGATGTGCCTCCGGGCTATCTGACTGCGCACGGTTTCAAACTGATGGAGATATTTGGCGCGTACGACCGGATGGAGCTGGCGAGCCAGGGGCTGCTGCCGGCGACCGGATGCACGAATGCGGATCGAGTTACATTCTATGCGGACTCAGATCAGCGCACGCGCGAGACGGGCAAAGCTCTTGCCGCTGGTCTCTTTCCGGGATGCGCGATTTCAGTGCGCGCTCTTCCCGAGGGTACCCATGACCCTCTCTTCCATCCGACGCCCGCCGGCGCTGTGCGTGGGGATTCGTCTGTTGCCGCCGCAGCTATTGCCGGGCGCATCGGAGGCAATCCCAACAATCTAACCGAGGCCTATCGTCCTCAGCTTACGGCGCTCGACAATCTGCTCGCCACTTGCGGCGTCGCGGCATCCACTCAAAAAAAGCGGATTTCTCTCTTCGATATTCCGGCCACCCTATCCACTGGGACGGAAGACCATCTGGCGCAGTTGCGCGGCCCGCTTAACACGGCTTCAACGCTGACCGAAAACCTGCTGCTGGAGTACACGCAGGGCATGGACACCGCGAACGTCGGATGGGGTTGCGTGGATGGGGCCAGGCTTCGGTCGCTGATCGATCTGCACACAGGAGCGTCCGACTTTGCGCACCGCACACCGGCCATCGCCAGGATGCAGGCGACGAATCTGCTCAGCCAGATTCGCGGCGCGCTCGAACAGGCCGCCACGGGCAAGCCGGTTCAAGGAGCATTGGGCAAGCCTTCCGACCGCGTCCTCTTTCTGGTTGGGCACGACACCAATTTGTCGAATATCGCCGGCCTGCTCAACCTGACCTGGATCGCCGACGGACGCCGCGACGACACGCCTCCCGGCTCGGCCCTGGTCTTCGAGCTTTGGCGCACACCGAAGACGGCGAGTTATTTCGTACGGACTTATTTCACCAGCCAGACACTCGAGCAGATGCGCTCGGCTTCGCCTCTGTCGAAGGAAAATCTTCCGCAGCGCGTCCCCGTCTTTATCCCGGGGTGCGGCAATGCAGACCTCGCGTGCGCATGGCCTTCATTCGTCCAAACCATCGATGGGGCGATCGATCCGCGGGCAATATCCCCAGGCGCGAAATAGGAACGCCAATCTGACTGAAATGGCTGTCCTGTATAATCCGGGGTTGCTTCGAATAAGACGCAACGGAGGACTGAAATGGACGTAGTGTTCTGGATTTTTTTGGCGATTGCCGCCGTCATAGTTCTTTCGCTGATTATGGGGAGCTTTTTCACTGTGAAGACGGCGCAGGTGGCCGTGATCACGCAATTCGGCAGATTTCTGCGGGTGGCCGAGGCTGGTTTGAACTGGAAGTTGCCCTACATCGAGTCTGTAGCGGGGCTGGTGAGCCTGCGGGTAAACCAGATTACGCTGACGATGGAGACCAAAACCAAGGACAATGTTTTCGTCACCATTCCGATTTCGGTTCAAAACCGCGTTCGGCCGGAGAAAGTGTACGACGCCTATTACAAGCTCTCCGATCCCGTGGCGCAGATCAAGAGTTATGTGGAGCAGGTGATTTTGGGCCATGTGCCGGGAATGACTCTTGATGAAGTGTTTGCCTCGCAATCCTCGATTGCGGCGGCGGTGAAGCAGGAGCTTGACGCGGACATGGCGACTTTTGGCTATGAGATTGTGAATGTGCTGGTAACCGACATCGTTCCCGACGCCAAGGTGAAGTCGGCGATGAACGACATCAACGCCGCGCAGCGCGAGCAGGTGGCTGCAAACGCCAGAGGCGAGGCGGAGAAGATCCTGGTGGTGAAGAGAGCCGAGGCCGAGGCGGAGAGCAAGGCTCTGCAAGGGCAAGGCATCGCGAACCAGCGCAAGGCTATCATCGAAGGCTTGCAGGTCTCCATCGAACAGTTCCAGAAGGTTGTGGATGGCGCGTCGTCTAAAGACGTGATGCAGTTAGTGATGGTGACGCAATACTTCGACACGCTGAAGTCCATTGGCGAGAGCGACAAGACGAACACGCTGTTTCTTGCTCACTCGCCTGGCGCGGTGAAAGAGGTTTCGGACCAGATATTGCAATCCATGCTGGTGGCGGAGAGAGCAAGCTGACGATCGCTTCTGGGCCTGGCGCGCAGCAAGGTTTTCAGAGCGGGATATGGGGTCAGGGTCGTGCGGCGGTTTCTGCATTTGCGGGAACCGCCGCATCTATTTATAAAGGGATAGCGCCTGTGCGGATTCCCCGCCGCGGCCCGCCCGACCGAGAGGAACCAGTTGACTCATTCGACGTTTCGAGGCAGCGAGAGGCATAAACGGCGGCGCTGGCGGATCGCATGGCTCCTCGGCCTTGGCGTTCTGGTCAACTACTTCGATCGCGTCAACCTGTCGGTCTCCCACGAATCTCTCTACGTTGCATTTGGTATTTCCAATGCGACCTTCGGCCTGCTCTCTGGCGCTTACAACTGGACTTATGCTTTGTGCCAGTTGCCGATCGGGGTCTTGCTGGACAAACTGGGCGTCCGGCGCATCGGACGAATCAGCACCTTCGTGTGGAGCGTCGCGTCATTTGCCGCGGCAGTTACACCGAATCTCGGCGGGTTGTTTGCGGCAAGGTTCGCTCTCGGAGTTGGAGAAGCGCCAACCTTTCCCGCCAATGCAAAAGCCATCGGCTACTGGTTTCCGGCGCGTGAACGCAGCTTCGCAACCTCGCTCTTCGACGCGGCGGCAAAGTTCGCCTCGGCCATCGGCGTCCCTGTCATCGGCATCGTCCTGATTAAAGTGGGCTGGCGCTGGAGCTTCGCCGCAACCGGTATCGTCAGCTTTTTGTATTTCCTGCTTTTCTCGCGCGTCTATCGCGATCCGGACGACGACCCTCAATTGAGCGATGTGGAGCGGGAGTATATTGAGGAGACAGTTATCGATCCGAATGCGCGCGCGATAGAACTTGCGGAGCCGTCCTCGCTCTGGTCCCTGCTGAAGCAGCGCAAGGTCATCGCCATGGTGCTAGGCTTCGGCTCGTATAACTATGTTTTTTACCTCTTGTTGTACTGGCT
>Ga0182016_10001423_pt1 | contig 29137 bp, 25 predicted proteins | sample 712S2MmetaG_FD_120491 | JGI IMG/M metagenome (GOLD analysis project Ga0182016, IMG submission 120491) | Permafrost microbial communities from Stordalen Mire, Sweden - 712S2M metaG | ecosystem: Environmental > Terrestrial > Soil > Wetlands > Permafrost | place: Sweden: Stordalen | collected...
AAATAGCGCCGCGGGGGTGCAGTACCCGACTGGAGGCCTTCCGCAAGCGCTACCGTGGCGAAGAAAATCACGGCGGTGGGAATGATGAAGACGGTGAACTGCTGGCTCACGATTCCGGCAGCGGACTGACCGTCTGCATATTCTTTTTGAAGAGGTGCCGCTAGACTCAGATTATGCCGTCTGCCGCGCTCGTGTTTCGTGAGGACGAATGGAAAATCGTCACGAATCGGTCCTGGACGGGTATCTCTTCCTGCCACTTGGTCCCGCGTACTCTCAGACGCTCGACGGAGCGCATGGCGGTAGGGGCGCACCGCGTTTTCCGCGTTTCAAGGACTGGAGCCCACATCTCCCCGCAGTGTAGTACGTGGCAATAATCGTCGAGGGCCGATGGCGCTACACTAGGAAGGAGGCTAGGAGACCATCGTGGACGCGTTAGCGGAGAAACTGGACGCACGATTACGCGAGTGGAAGCCGGAAACGGCGCACCGAGCCCCAGAGGGTATAAAAGAACCTGTAGTGGCTCCACGCCTAGTCCGCGAAATAGTTCAAATAATCCCAAGAATATCCCTCCGCGGGGCCGGCGTCAAGCCAAAGGAGCGTCCAAAGGTCAACAGCGGCTGCAACCTGTACCTGGTGATCGACTCCATCAAACCAGATTGGACGGCCTCACACCTTCGGCATGGAAACAGCGCGGTCCATGGCTTCTCCGAATCGTCGTCGGCTGACACCCGAGTGTCCCCGCCGCTCTCGCCGCTATCGGCAGCACCATTAAATTAAACTAGCCATTGGGTGCCGCTCTATTCCCGGCACTAACGAACCACCACATCCTTCGTTGTGAGCAGGACGTTGGGTCACGCCCCCCACAGATCAATGTGTAACTCTATGACGACGCATCGACAGCGTGTCGAGGATGCGTTGCACTGTCGCCTTGGAGTTCACAGCCAAGGCGTAATCGCGGGACTGCATTGTATGGCTCAAGCTCTGATGCTCGGCAGAACGATCGCGTTTTCTCGGCCGCGCGGTGTTCGAGGTGCGGCTAGAGTCCTGGCATTACCATGTTGTGCCAGAAAGCCCCTACACCGTCTGGCTCAATCGCGCCTCGAATCTGTCTGACGCGTAGCGGTGTATCACACGGTCATGCAACGGGATAGCTAATTTCGCACCTTTTACCAGTACTATTTCTCACTTTTATTTCCTTTACTTTCAGACCCTGTAACTCTTATTCTAACGGTTGGCAACTCGCGCCTAGCGCTGCCATACGATTTCAGTGGAGTTGCCTTTGGTCCTTTCAGGCCGGTCCCGCCTTTGGGACTTTTATGGCGGTAGTATGCGCGTCCAGTCCAAAAGAGCCCGAGGAAATAATGTCGTCGATCGATCACGCTATTTCTGGATTCCAGGCAGTCGAATGTGCCACCCGATGCCAGCCCGATCATCTCCCTTGGTACGCAGTACAGGTCCAATCCAGGCTGACAAGCCTCGCCTTTGACACTTTGTGCGGCAAGGGATACGAGACCTACCTGCCGCTCTATCGCAGTGAACGCCGTTGGTCCGACCGGGTGAAGAAGCTAGATCTACCTCTTTTCCCTGGTTATTTGTTCTCTCGCTTCGATGTGCTCCACCGCTTGCCAGTTCTGACTACCCCAGGCGTGATCGGCATCGTCGGCACCGGCAAAACGCCTCTCCCCGTTTGCGACGAGGAAATCGATGCGGTTCGGGTGATCCTTAGTTCCGGCATGAAAGCGCAGCCATGGCCTTATCTCGGCGTCGGCTCGAAAGTGTACCTCGAAACGGGCCCTCTGGCGGGTGTCGAAGGCATCATCATCAACACCGACAAGGTCTATCGCCTGGTAGTCTCAGTAAGCCTGCTGCAGCGTTCCGTCGCTTGCGAAATCGAGCGAGAATGAGCTCGCCCCATTCTCCAGGGTCTCGGTCCTCGCGCCGTGTCCCTGGCCGACCGTACCCGCAGCATCGCGCAATCGAACTGAAGAACCAGCCCATTACGCCGAAACCAGCTTTGCCTGGTCCGCCTCACTCGCATCGCTCTACCTTACCGGAGTATCTCCCCATGCCAGATTCAGAGCGTAAACAGAAAATGATAAGCCTCCGTCTTTCTGAGGAGGAGTACGAAGGACTCAATACGCACTATCGCGCCCATGGCGTCCGCAACATCTCCGAGTTCGCCCGCCTGGCCATCCAGCGCATAGTGGCTGAACCGGCCGGCCCGGAACATGCTGTCGCAGCCAGGCTGTCGGAACTCGATCAACGCCTCCGCCAGGTGGAGTCCCAGGTGTCGCTTCTCCTGGAACACGAGAAGGTAATGTCATGAGAAATTAGAAGCCGCAAACAACGGGCGCAACCTCGCGGCCATTGGGGGCCTCCATTGCAGGTCCGACTCTTTCTGGAGCGGTCGTAAATGCGGAGGGTCAACCTCCATTTTTCCGCGCAGTCTACCAGGCCCCGTAGACCTCTGTTCCGATTACGTGCGGGTAAAGGTCCCCCTTCTTGCCCGCTTGGCCCAGGTTTACGCAAGAATGCAGCCATGTACGATTCGTTCGACACGACGCTGGCTCCAAACTACGAGAATGTATGAAGCGCCGTCTCGTATCGCGATGTAAAGCAATGGGTAAGGCGCTCTCGGGTACATTTAGTAACTTGACGCCTATTATCTTTAGTTGATTTTCAGATTTTCAAGGCTTATAAGATGAAGTACGAAACGACTCGCAGATAATCGCCGTACAACAAATTGCAATACAGTTGCGATCGTGTTTCACCGGATTCTGATCTTCGATCCCGCCAGGGGCTCTAATGGCGGCAGCTTGTTCAAAGTTCTAGAATATGAATAGCGATTCTGCCCAGTGGTACGCGCTACAAATTCAATCCAGGTTGGCCGCCGGCGCTTCCGCCACGCTGCGTGGCAAGGGCTTCGAGGAGTTTCTGCCCCTCTACTCCAGCCGCCGCCGGTGGTCTGATCGGATGAAGCACGTTGAACTCCCCCTATTCCCGGGCTATCTGTTCTGCCGCTTTGATCCGCGTGATCGCCTCGTCCCGATCCTCACTACTCCCGGGGTCATCAGCATCGTCAGCGCCGGAAGGGTTCCAATCCCCGTCGCCGAGAAGGAACTCGAAGCGGTTCGCAGCGTGATCCGCTCCGGGCTCGCTGCCCAACCCTGGCCCTTCCTAGCCGTTGGCTCCCGGATTTACATGGAGGCCGGCCCCCTCGCTGGCCTGGAAGGAATCATTACCAGCACTGATAAGATCCATCGCCTCGTCGTTTCCGTCTCCCTCCTGCAGCGCTCGGTTGCGGTGGAAATCGATCGCGATTGGGCGTGTCCCGTTACCGCCCCAGGCTGCCCTCGGGGCGTTCCAACTTCCTAGCATCTCGTCCCCTTGCGTAGGGTAATTTCGTTCGCCATTAACTCCCTTCTCTCCTCCAAGACGCCATGTCCGATTCCGAACGCAAAAAAGGGATGATCAGTCTCCGTCTCTCGGATGCGGAGTACGCGGTCCTGAAGTCCCAATATCAGATGCATGGTGCCCGCAACATTTCCGAGCTTGCCCGCCTGGCGTTACAGCAGATGATGCGCACGACCAACCCGCCAACCGATTTGGCCGAGAAACTGGCTCACATCGAACACCGCGTCAACGCGTTGGAATCTGAAGTGTCGGCTCTCCACGTGCGGGACGTGGCTAAGACCTGAGCGCACGCCTAGATACAGGATTCAAGCCCAGGCCGCCTGAACAACCGGGCGCACTTCCTCTGAGTGCCGCAAACGCTACCAGTTCCAGATCACGCCAATGTCTGCCGCAAAAGCTCTCATTACCGGATGTACGGGTCAGGATGGCTCCTACCTGACCGAATTCCTGCTCAATAAAGGCTACGAGGTTCATGGATTAAAGCGCCGATCATCAAGCTTTAATACCGAGCGCCTGGACCACGTTTACCAGGACTTCCACGAATGTGATACCCGCTTCTTTCTTCACTACGCCGATCTCACCGATGGTAGTTCGCTGATGAAGCTCCTGTACGACATCCGGCCGGATGAGATTTACAATCTGGCGGCGCAGAGTCACGTGAAAGTCAGCTTCGAGGTTCCAGAGTACACGGCCGATACGGTAGCCTGCGGACCGCTCCGGATTCTGGAAGCAATCCGGCATACCAATTTATACGAACCGCGCGACAATTTTGATCCAGAAACGTCACATATCATCCCGGCGCTGGTCCGCAAGTGTGTGGAGGCGGTGGAGAGCCGCCGACAAGAAATCGTCTTGTGGGGCGACGGCACACCCACCCGAGAGTTCCTTTACGTGGAAGACGCCGCAGAAGGCATCCTTGCCGCATCGGCGCGGTACGACAAGCCCGATCCTGTGAACCTGGGTAGCGGAATGGAGATCTCTATCCGAGACCTAGCCTTGAAAATCGCGGGGTTAACCGGGTTCGATGGCCGTATCGTGTGGGACACCTCGCAACCCAACGGGCAACCGCGGCGTTGTCTAGACGTCAGCGTGGCCGAACGAGAATTCGGTTTCAGAGCGAGGACTCCCTTCGACGAAGGACTCCGGCAGACAGTTTCCTGGTATCTGGAGAGTCGCAAAGCCCTATCGGCAATGGGGACGTAACTTCCGGAAACCAAGGAGCCCAAACCATCGGATGTCAGACAAGCCACCGACAGCTCTCGTCCTATATCACTTCCTGCATCCGGACGAGGTAGTCAGTTCGATCCTCGTCAGTGAATTGTGTGCCGGATTGGCCTCGCGAGGCTGGCGGGTCATTGGGAGCGCGTGCAACCGGGAGTGGGGCCACGAGGACAAGAAACACCCCCTTCGGTCGACGTGGAACGGGGTGGAGTTTCGGAGGGTTTGGCGGCCGAAGTTCCGTCAGTCCTCCGGATTTGGACGCCTAGCCAATGCTGCCTGGATGATCGCTGCCTGGAGTCTAATGGCACTGGACTGGCGCGTTCGGCCGGACGTAGTAGTCATAGGGACCGATCCCATTCTGAGCCCGCTTGTGGCGCTGACGTGGCGGCCACTACGGCCCGGAGTGAAAGTAGCGCACTGGTGCTTCGACCTATATCCGGAAGCCGCGATTGCGGCCGGGTTGCTGCGAGACGGCTCGATTCTGGTTCGAACTCTGAAACAGCTTCTCCGCTGGGCTTATCGGCGATGCGCGCTGGTAGTGGACATTGGAATGTGCATGCGGCGGCGGTTGGATTTATACGACTCGCGAGCTCGCAAGGAGACGATTACCCCGTGGGCTTTGGTCGAGCCGGACACACCAGCTCCAGTTGATCCCGTCGAAAGGCAGGTTCTATTCGGAGATGCGACGATTGGGCTGCTGTACTCGGGAAGCTTTGGCCTGGCCCATTCGTGGACCGGCATTCCGGAGTTGGCCAAGATCCTGGCCCCCAGAGGAGCCAAAATCGTCTTCAGCGTCCAGGGCAATGCCGTGGCAGAACTTCGCAGCGCGATGCAGGAAGCTGAGGCGCCTGTCGGTTTTGCGCCTTTTGCTCCAAATCATCTTCTGGGGACGAGGCTTGGCGCGGCCGACGTCCATGTCGTGAGCCTAAGGGAATCCTGGACGGGAACGGTGGTTCCGTCCAAGTTCTTCGCAGCGCTGGCGATCGGACGGCCCGTGCTGTTTCTTGGCAGTTCCGATTCGGCGGTGGCGCGCTGGATCGAAGAATTTCGCATCGGCTGGGTTTTAAGTGGCGAAAACCTCGAGGCGGTGGCTGAGGATCTGGTGCGATCTCTGCAGTCAAATTGCAGGGCACAACTCTTCGAGCACTGCCTAGGGGTTTACCGCAAGCATTTCTCGAAGGACCGGGCACTAAACAGCTGGCACTCAGCGCTAAGTAGCATTAAATCAACAGTTTTGTAATATCGTATTGGAGTATCTAGAGGTACTGGGACTAGTGAAACTTGCTATTGCCAGGGTGTTCTGGAAGACTAGTAGTCGATCCCTTTTAATTAACGTATTTGAACCAGAAACTGGGACTGAAAGGGCGGTCGCCTGCCCGATGCGCCAACAATGATCGATGGGTGCAGCATGATCGGCATAAAGAAAATATCGACACATTGCGTTTGGATCTGGTTGAGCATCCAGGCGGTCCTGTGTGCGCAGGCACCACCACCGCAACAATCCCCGGTGGGGCAGGGAACGAGTGCTACTCAAACGGCCCCCGGGACGACTCCCCGCAATCCCGACTTGGACTTATTGCGGCCAAATTATGTGCTGCGTCCGGGCGATCAGATCATGCTGCGTGCGTTCGAGATGCCCGACATCAGCGAGCGGCCTTTCCGGATTGACGGCGATGGATTTATCAACTTGCCGGAACTGGGAAAGATCAAGGCAGGTGGCATCACGGTGGAAAACCTTGAGGCGTCGCTGATGGAGTTGCTGAAAAAGTACGTTCGGCAGCCGCAGGTTACAGTCACGGTGGTGCAGTTCAGCAGCGAACCCGTTTTCTTCGTGGGAGCGTTCAAGGCACCGGGCATTTATCCCCTGCAAGGGCGGCGGACTCTGGTCGAGATGATGTCTGCGATCGGCGGCCTCCAGCCTGGAGCTAGCCGCCGGATCAAATTGACGCGGCGCAAGGAGTACGGAGATATTCCTCTACTGAATGCGGTGCCGGCTCCGGACGGGAGCGGGGCCAGCGTCGAGATCAACATGGCAAGCTTGCGGGACAACCTGAATCCCGCAGAAGACATCGTCTTGCAGCCGTTCGACGTCATTAGCGTAGAACGCGCAGAACTGGTTTACGTGACGGGAGAAGTGGGGAAGGCGGGCGGGTTCGATTTGCAGGATCGTGATTCCATGTCGGTGATTCAGGCGCTTACACTGGCCGGTGGCACTGGACCAGACGCAAATACGAAGACGGCATGGATTCTCCGCCCGATTTCCAATACTTCGAAGCGTGCGCAGATCCCGATTGATCTACAGCGTATACTAAGGGGACAGGACAGCGACCGACCCCTCTTACCCAACGACGTGCTTTACGTTCCAAAAACTACCGCGCTGAAGCGAAACTGGCGGACCATTCTCATTCTTGTCCCGACGGTTGTTTCGATCGCCAGTATTGTGGTCCTCGTTACCCGCTAAGAAGGCATAAAATGAATGGTCATTCCGAAGGTGAACGGAACGATGCGCGGCTTCCCGACGGCCCGGCGTCCTCGTACCCTCCCCCGCCCTACCAAGACGACGCATGGCCCTCCCCCCCGGTGAGAGGCATCTCGTACGGGCAACTCGCCCTGGAGCACAAGTTTGTCCTGGCGGCCTTCCTGGTGCTCGGCTCCCTGGCCGGCACCGCCTATGAAATACTGACAACTCCCCTGTACAATTCAACCACAACGGTAGAGTTGGTCGGCTTCAACCAAAGCTTCATGGGTATGAACCAGGTTGACCCGCAAGCCGGAACAGACGGAACGACGGCTTCAGAGTCCAATATCCAGACCCAAACCAAGATCCTGACAAGCCGGAACCTAGTTACCCGGGTAGTAGAACGGATGAATCTGGAAATAACCCCAGTGACATCCATACCCAATACGCTCTTTACGAAGCTACACACGCGCGTGCTCAACCGGCTTCCCAATGATCAGCATGAGCCACTACTACAAAGTCGCGAGGCAATCGGGGCAGCCGCACTATCACTTTCGGCCCGGGGCATTGGCACTTCGCGGCTAATCGAAATCGCCTGTCAATCGACCTCCGCCCAGGTGGCGGCTGATTTTGTGAATACTCTGGTCCAAGAGCACATCTCGCAAACACTGGCGGCGCGCGCAAACGTTACCCAGAAGACATCGCAGTGGGTGGATTCTCAGCTCGAAGAATCCAAGGCGCGGCTGCAACAAGCTGGCGAAAAGCTTCGCGAATTCGTTCAGAAATCGGGAATGGACTTCTTCCCTGAGCAACCCACACTGGCGGACAGCAAGCTGCGGAGTCTTCAGTCCGATGTGGCCGGGATTCAGGCCGACCGGATCGCGAAACAATCGCGCTGGGAGTTGACTAAGAACACGCCGCTCGGGAACTTGCCCGACGTGCTTAACGATCCGACTCTGCAGTCTATGAAGGCCCACCTCGCTGACCTACGCGGACAGCTGGCTCCGCTTACAGTGACCCTGACACCAGAGAACATCCGGGTGCAGCGGCTTCAGTCGCAGATCAACGAAACCGAGCAGACTCTTCAAAAGGAAGAAGTCGCAGTGCAGAAGCGGATTGAAGCCGAGTACGAGGAAGCGCTCAGACGTGAGAAGCTGTTGCTCGGGGCTTACAATGCGCAAACGCACTCTGTTTCGGGCCAGTCCGACAAAGCCGCGCAATACTCGATGCTGAGGCGGGACGTCGAAATCGAGCAGCAACTCTACAATTCCTTGGTACAGCAATCCAGCCAGGCGGCTCTAGTCGCGCTGGCTCCTTCCAGCAGCGTCCGGGTGGTTGACCCGGCAATTCCAGCGGATATTCCTGCGAGCCCTAAGCCAATCCGCGACATTCCGGCCGCGGCCATCTTGGGCGGAGCAATTGCCTTTGGCCTGCTTGTTCTTCGTGAGAAGTCGCGTCGCAAGAAGTTCACCCTCCTGTTCGATACCCCAGGTCACACTCAGACGTTGCTGGGTGTTCCGGAACTGGGTGTGATTCCGTCCGCGCAACTGGAGCAGCCTAAGAAAATCTCGGGCCCTTGGGCGCGTGTCAGCATTTTGAACCGCGGTCCGGTCGTCACTCTCCGGGTCGGCGGTCAAAATGGTCAGTCAGGGACCCCTGAAATCCTCACCTGGCGCGGCAGCAAGTCCTCTTTGCTGGCGGAGTCGTTCCGACAGACACTGGTTTCCATCCTCCGGACCCAAGCGCGGGATCACAGTGCAGTTTACGTTATTACGAGTGCCGGCCCGGCCGAAGGCAAAACAACCATGAGCGCGAACTTGGCTGTTGCCATGGCCGAGACCGGCCAAAGAGTCTTGCTGATCGATGCGGACCTCCGGAGGGCGCACGGTCACGCGCTATTTGGCGCAAAGGATCAAAAAGGCCTGATCGATCTCCTGATGGAGCTGGAATCGACTGGTACCACTGCGCTGGAAGAGTACCTACAACCCAGCGGCGTCGAGAATCTTCGCGTCATCACTAGTGGATTGGCCCAAATGGAAACACCCGCACTCCTCTTCTTCTCTCCTCGCGTAAAAGAGTTACTGGGACTCTTGCGGCGCCAATTCGACACCATCCTAATTGACACCGCGCCCGCACTGCAATTCCCGGACGCTCGCTTGTGGGGCAAGCACTCCGATGGCGTCGTGCTAATCGTTCGTTCCGGCATCACGACCCGAGAGGGCGCGTCTTCCGCCTGCCAGCGCTTTCTCGATGACGGTATCCCTGTGCTGGGCAGCATCCTGAACGATTGGGCGCCCCGAATTGGCGGTGAGCAGGGACAGTATTTCTACAGGTACAGCTCATACGGCAAAGGAGCGAAGTGAGTCTATACATCCGAACTGCACGCCAGATATGTCAAGCGAGGAATTGGGTTCGGTCCTGACGATGGAAGAACTGTACCTGAACTGACATATATTTGGTCTTTTTTTCTCAAGCGTCTGCCACTCTGCCGTTGAAGCCTGTCGAGTTGATGAAATCAGCTCGTTACTGGCGTGCGACTTACGAAGTGGTGGCGTCTCGAAGAGTTTCACTCAACCATGTCCCCGCTCCCTTATGGCTAGTTCCGGACACAGCAATACTGGGGTGAGGACGGCGGTAACAGAAGGCCGTCGCACAAGTCCTAGGCGATTGGCGCCAGCCAGACTACCAAGAAGCACTGAAGAAATCAGCAATACCAATCGTATCGCGCGTCCGGCCCCGCTTTCTCGGTGCGCTCGAACGGGCTAATCACATCTCTTTAGACCCGGGGTTGCCACCAACCCTCGGCGGATGCGCTGTATGGAGACCGAATTAATGGAACAAGCTGCGTCTAGCTGCACCACGCTCGCCCCCGACGCTCCCGAGGTGTCTCTTCCGCTCTTGAACAGGCTCGCAAAGAAGATTTTGCCTGTGTGGGTGAGGCATGGGATTCGTGACTCCATTCACTTTTCGGATGGGCTCGGATGGTTTTACCGAGACTATGTGCGGTACTTCCAGCACTCGGGCGTACTTCACCCGGAGGAGGAAGTCAGGCTTCGGGCTCGGATTACTGCTTGCTATCACGTTCTTGAGAAAGGCCTATCTCACCATGATCCACACCTCGGCTTCGGCAAGGATAAGGCGTCCGAGCTTGCGCGCTTCTTGAAAACATACTCAAACGCGGGATACCCAACATCTTGCTCGCAGTATCAGTCCGCGATTGCAGTACTCAATTCCTACCGTGAATTTCAGCAACACAACAACCTTGAAGTGCCAGCACTAGTAACCCGGCTCTTGCACGAACTTAGTCCGACTCCCGTTGGATGCAATGGCGGATGCAGCACGGAGCGAGGCGAGGATTTGTGCGCTTCCTGGCGCGGGGATTTTCGGTCGCTTGCAATGCATCGGCACAGCATCCGGCACTTCACTGGCGCTCCGGTTTCCGAAGCCGCGATTCAACGGGCCGTCGATCTCGCCCGTTTTGCACCCTCTGCCTGCAACCGTCAATTCGTTCGGGTGCACGTTCTGAAAACTCGGCGCCAGATCGAACAGGTCCTTGAACTTCAACGCGGCGCCCGAGGTTTTAGCGACTTGGTCGATAAGCTTTTGATCGTAACGGCTGACCTGAGGGGTTACGTAAGCTTTTCGGAGCGGCATTTACCATACGTGGATGGGGGTTTGTTTGCCATGGCACTGACGTACGCACTCTGCTACGAGGGGATCGGCTCTTGCCCGCTGAACATGGCGCTATCTCTGGAAACCGAAGCCGAGATTCGCGGAATTGCTAGCTTGAGCGAGCCCGAGGCGGCGATTGTATTGTTGGGCATCGGAAACATTCCAGATTCATTGAGAGTCGCGCATTCGCAGCGTAAGCCACTCCACGAGTACCTCGTTTTTCATTAAAAGGGTGCCCGATTCAAAAGAAGAGCATGTCCCGTTCCCGCCAAATCGCCGTCAACGCCGTCAGCCAATCGGGTGTGACTATACTCAGCGCCGCACTTGGCATGCTGCTGGTTCCCTTCCTTATTGGAAAGCTTGGCAAGGAGCTCTACGGGCTGATTGCCGTGACGATGGCAATCTCGGGTATCTGCGCCTTGGCGGATTTGGGAATTTCGGGTGCGCTCGGACGGCAATTTGCCGAGGCGCTAGCGAAGAAAGACGATTGCAAGTACCGGGAATTACTCTCGACCGCGCTTGGCCTCCACTTGGTCATAGGGCTGGTGTGCGGGTCGGCACTATTCTTCCTAGCTAGTCACCTAGCCAGGTGGTTTGCGCTTCCGGGCACATTGTTCGAAACTGGGACATTCCTGCTCAAGACCTACGGCGCCACGCACGTACTATTTACGTTTCTTATGCCCGCTCCCCAAGCTGTCCTCGCCAGCCACAGCCGGTTCGACCTTTCGAGCCGGATCGACGCCGCGCGAAGTCTATTCCAAACGGCCGGACTTTTCCTGGTGCTCGCTGGCACCGGCGCCGGGATTGCAGGTTGGGCTGTAGTGTGCGTCACGACGGATGCCGTAAGTACGTTTCTGCTTTGGCGAGCCGCTGCCAGGACACATATAGGCTTGAGAGTGAGTCTCTCCGCGATGCGGCTATCCAGTCTCAACGAACTATTTCGCTTGGGAAGCCAATTCACACTGCTACAGCTGAGCGGACAACTCAGCGTGAACGCCGATCCGTTCATCCTAACAGCCTGCCTCGGGCCCGCCAGTGTCAGCCTGTACCGCCCGCCTGGGCAGGTACTAGGGACCGTTTCGCCAGTAGTATTCACGCTAGCGAATCAGCTTCATCCGTTAGCTACCAAGGCCCACGTCGAGGGAAATAGAGAGGACTTGGCTGCAATTTTGTTCCGTGGAACCAAGTACACGATGCTCATGGGATCCGTTTTTTGCGCGATCGTCATCGCTCTGGCGCACCCTTTATGTAAGGTCTGGCTCGGCAAAGCGCTGGGCGAGCAATATAGGATTTGTGCTGCAGTCCTGACGATCCAGGCTGTCACCCAACTGGGCGCCTTCGCTGCGGGGACGCAATGGCCTATCCTGCTGGGTATGCGGCGAACGGCGTTTGCCGCTTACGGTCGATTGGCGCTCGGCGTTCTGAATATTACTATTTCGTGGTTGTTGGTGCGTCACACGCGGCTAGGCGTGTTGGGAGTCGTCCTCCCGACAATGGTGATCGAACTTATCTGGCGGCCCATGCTGATTCACCATGTCTGCCGATCCCTCGGTGTCGCCGTATCCGACTTCTTCACGCAAGCTTATCTGTCCCCGTTGTTGATTGGCGGCACCGTGACTGTTACTGGGTTCGCCGCTGTTTGGTTCGCGCCCCCCGAGCACCTCTGGAGCCTAGCCGGCATCGCGGGTGCTCTGGCTTCATTCAGCGCTATACTCGTATGGCTTGCAGGCTTCAATCTGGCGGAACGTGCCGCCATGGTCCGAGTTGCTCATTCTTGGCACACGCGGGCGGTATTCAGCCCCGATATTGCCTCACAATGAACCATTGCGAGTGCAACGTGCTATTTTGACGAAAAACACTATGAGAGTGGGCGTCTTAACCTTTCATTGGGCTGACAACTACGGAGCCGTCTTGCAGGCGCATGGTTTATGCCAGACCCTAAAGAGTCTCGGCCACGTGGTCCGGTTCATAGACTATGTATTGCCCACCGAACGCTTGGCCTGGGGACGGGGTTGGGGGCTTCGCAGCGGTAGGCAGTTGCCTGTTAACGTCTTAAGGCGCTTCCGCTATGAAAAATTCCGCCACGACCACTTGCCACTCAGCCGACCGTGCCATACAGCAGAGGATCTGCGCGCCGTGTCGGCCGAGTTCGATGCCGTAATCGTTGGCAGCGACCAAGTCTGGAACGGCAACATCCTAAGGTTCGATGACGCACCGTATTTCCTCGATTTCGTTGATAAGCGGTGCTGCCGGCGGATCAGCTATGCGGCTTGCTTCGGCGAGCGCGACCAGCCACGCCAGACCCTTGAAGTGGCAGCCTTACTTCTGCCTGAATTTGGGAGCCTATCTGTGCGCAACGAAATGAGCGCCGATCTGGTCAGCGATCTCTCGGGGAGGGCGGCTACCGTCGTGCTCGATCCAACCCTCCTGCATGACTTTAGCGACGTATTCAAGCCTTCGCCAAGGAAGGCAAGTTACATCGCTGCCTATCATGTTTCGAAGGATGCAGCCAATGTCTCCTTAGGCCAGAAGATCCAGCGCGCAGCAAGGCAACATCTACAACTTCCTATTGTTGCAATCGGACCTGATGCCGTGTCTGTGCATGGCGACAGCGCGATTGTGTCGGCTGGGCCATCCGAATGGCTTCGTCTTCTCCACGGTGCGTCCTTCATCTGTACGGATTCGTACCACGGGACCTTGTTTGCCACCAAGTACAGAAAGCCTTTCATTACTTGGTCCGGGCTTAGGACTGCGCGGATCTCTTCCTTTCTGGACACATGTGGTCTCCGATCCAGGCTAATTGGTTCACCTGAATCGTCGGTCCCCAAGGAACTTCTAGAAACGCCCATCGACTACGACGCGGTTTTCGAACGTCTGGTGCCTCGTATCAATGCGTCTCGCACGTTTCTTGAGAGCGCGCTTGGATCGTAGCTCCTACAACGAAGGGGGATCCATAATTCTTGGCCTTCAACAGTACGCGTTCTCGAACAGGCTTTAGGACAATCCTTCCCCAAAGATCTCCGAAACATAGAGCGCGACTCTGTTTGGTTTCGGACTGGCGACAATGGCGCAACCGCATCTAAATGGGACAATCGAAAGAGAATAGGCTCGACGGCCTCACGTCGCTGCGCTTTTTTGCGGCCACAATGGTGGTGCTTTTCCATACCGCTCGGCCTCTGTCAGGGTGGCTGCCCGGCGGGCTGCTGAGGAATGGCTACGAAGCCGTGGGCTTCTTCTTTGTGTTGTCGGGATTCGTCTTGGCTTACAGTTATTATGCACCACCTTCGCCCTCAGTTCGCGGCGGGATATCGACCTTTTGGAAGGGCCGTTTCAGCCGAATCTATCCGGTTTATCTGGTGGCCATCCTCATTGCGACCCCCATGTATCTGTATGGCCTGAAAACTGGAGTAGTTGAGCCACACTCGGCGGTGGTTGCACTGATCGCTGTTCCGTGTCTTCTGCAGTCATGGTCTCTCTCTCCCGAGATCTCCGGCGCTATCAACTTGCCTGCCTAGTCACTTTCAGTCGAGGCCTTTTTTTATGCAGCCTTTCCAGCCCTTCTCCGAATAACGTTGTCGGCTGGTCCCATTCTGACCACACTTGGGGCCTATCTCATGCTGGTCTGGGCAGAATCCGCGTTTCCCAGAGCTATATTCCATTACTTCCCGCTTTATCACCTGCCCACTTTTCTTATCGGAGTTGGCTGTGGCGTTTGGTTTCGAGCGACTTCACCACGCCCAATGCGAGTCTTCTTATACTGTGTGGCAATTGGATTGTGCGGGGTGCTCGGTTTGCGGGATTTCCTTCCTGGATACTTCGTGAACAGAATTGTCCTTGTTCCATTGTTCGCGGTACTGATCCTTACAGCGGCGAGTTGTGCCGGGACATTGAAGTTTCTGGAGCATCGCCTTTTAGTGCTCCTCGGTGATGCAAGCTATTCCCTCTATATTCTGCATCTGCCGGTTTACTATTGGCTGCTGGCCACTCTCAGGCGGCTACACATCAATGGGGACAAAAGCATTCCCGTGGAAATCTGCTATTTGGTTTCGATATTCACGATATCAGTGCTTAGCCACAAGTGGATCGAACTACCCGTCCGGACGCTGATGTTCACCAGACGGATGAGTCCCATTCTCGTGAATATCCGAGGTGGCTGCTGCATTGCTGCTGCCGCAAGCCTACCTGCCCAGCCACTGAACACATCCGCGATCGACACCGCTAAGTTGGGAGCCACCTGGCCGGAAACGGATACTCTTTATGATGCCAAACGAAAGCGAAATTGAGGGGGACCTTGATTGCTCGATTGTCATCGCGACCCGGCATCGTCCTGAGCCGCTTCGAGACACTCTTGCCTCAATTACTCGCCAAACAAGGATGCCTCGAGAGATTATCGTCGTCGATTCCTCTCTAAATGGCGAAACTCGTTCGGTTTGTGAATCATTTACCCGCGTCCTTCCGCTCAAATATATTTCGACTGCCATCCGAAGTTCGGCACGTCAACGTAATGTCGGAGCCGAGAAAATTTCGCACCCGATTCTGATCTTTCTGGACGATGATGTGCTGTTGGAGCCAGAATTCCTCGAACGCTTGATCGAACCCTTTGACAGCGATCGAGGCGGCTGCATCGGAGGAGTCGGAGGGACCATAATGAATGAACTGCTGCCTGAGTACTCCACTTTCAATCGTAAGGTCCTCGAGTTCTTCTTGGGGGTATCGCTTCGCGACATCGGGGGAAAAGTAGTGGGTCCCGCGGTGCAGTTTGTCTATGGGGACATCGGACGTGGGTGCAGAGACGTCGACTTTCTGCCAAGCGGTGCCTGTGCCTACCGCAAACATGTTTTCGATCGGTATCGGTTCGCAGATTCCTTTGAGGGCTATTCATTCATGGAGGATGTCCACCTCTCATACAGAGTAAAGAGGGCCTATTCGCTGTTGCAGGTGGGGTCTGCCAGATTGCGCCACCTGGGACTCGGCAGCGAGCGCCGGAATGACTGGGTTGCCCATGGTGAGAGCCGTGTGTTGAATCGGCACTTTGTAATGATCGACGCCATGGGGAAGGATAGCCTTCCTGATGTTCTGAGGTTGTTTGGATTTGAGCTGTTTTACTCGGTGGCGGCCGGTTTTTGGAACGGCGGACGTGGCGGACGTGTTGCACCAACGGTGCAACAATTGGTCGGCGCGCTCAGGGGCGCGTTGCGCGTCTTGTCAGGACGTTCGCCGCATGCTAGGGCGAGCACTGTGCGCGTGATAGGGAAGGGTACACTATAGCCATGACCCCGCCACTGGTGTCGATCGTGATCGCCACACGGAACCGGTCGGAGGATCTGGACTACACTCTAGCCCGACTGCGGCTCCAATCGTACCCGAACGTCGAAATGATTGTCATTGATGATGCTTCCGAGGAGTCGGTTGAGCCGGTTGTGAGAAGGCACTGGCCAGCGGCCAACTTTTCTCGCAAGGAAGTAAACGTGGGTCAGTGTCAATGCCGGACGGAAGGCTTTGCAGTCGCCAGGGGAAAGTACATTCTGCAACTGGATGACGATGCTTCTTTCACGAAGAGCACGGATCTGGAAGTCGCGGCATCATGCCTGGAGAGTAATGTCGCTATTGGCCTAGTCACATTTTATGTCTTCAATGGCAAGCACTTACCGACCAAACCGCTGCCGCCCGTTGAAGGCTGCTTCGTGCGTTCATTCCTCGGTGCGGCGGCACTGATCCGCAGTACGGTGCTCAGCGAGGTCTGCGGGTATCAGCAATTCTTTGGAAATGAATGGGAAGAAGAGGAGCTAAGTCTCCGCTTGATCAAGGCTGGGTACGCAGTCTTCTTCTTGCCAGATGTCGTGGTCCATCATCAGGTTTCACCGCAAAACCGGCGCACATCCCGGACCTGGATGCGCGGCTTACGAAATAAGCTGTGGGCACTCACGATGCATTACCCTCTCGGCCCCCTACTGCTGGAATCATCCTGGACAGTAGCCATAGGTACCTGGGACGCAATTCGTCTCGGACGTCCGGTCGAATTGTTGCAAGCCCTTTTCCAGTTTGGTGCCGGTCTACCGCGGGCATTGGCGTTAAGGCACCCGCTGTCCAAGGAGGCCTTCCGCCGCTACCTCGCTGTTCGTTTTATGCGGTTGAGGACGTACGAGGAGTTCTCCGCGCCACACCGCCTCCATTATGAGGACGTGCGACGCTGGTTCACGCAATGGCGAAACCGCCCTCGACAGCGCAGTCTGTGGGACAGCGACGAAGGTGACGTTGGTTGGTCTGAGACGGTGAGATTTGGCCACGAAGACTGCGTGCGGGAGCCTCGATCGGAGTAGGATGGCTACCGCGACCCAGCGTCGCGTCAGGTCGTCTGCCTGGTCAGCGAGCCTAGATTAGACCAAAGACACTCTAGGCTAGAGAGAAGTCTGACATCGCGTCGATCGTAGCGAAGAGCCTGTCAAAATGAACCATGCAGTACTACGGATGGTTAGCCCGCATGGACATGATCATTTCATGCACCGACTCTTTTGGCCCACCCATGGATTGTTAGGTGAGCGGACACAGCGCACTCTTGATACTCGGTTCGGGTCCGTCGGCAAACTCCGAACGCGCATGCCCGAAGGCAGCGGTGGCTTATGGCGCTTTGGTAGTTTGGAAAGGCACATACAATGCGCCTTCGGGTCGTGCGTTTTCCGGTCGTTGACGGAGCGTGCAGATTTCCAATTTGGCGACTGGCATTTCAGACACATTTCATCTTAAAACTGAAGACCACGGAATACGAAGATGTCGATGTCAAGGGTAGGAAAAGAGATAATTCGCCATTGGATCGCGAAAACCGGACTTTCTAGATTACACTTGCGCATTCGGAAGGCGAGGGGGCAGAACGTCGACCATCTTTTTGCCGACTCGCTAGCCGAGCGCTTCTCATTGATCTATGAAAATCGCGTTTGGCTTAATGGCCGCCAGTCTGGCTCCCGATCGGGTTTAGGTTCAGAACTTGAGAACACTGCTCCCATCAGAATAGGAATACCGGAGTTGCTAAAGTCTATTGGGAGCCAGACTGTTCTGGACGTTGGCTGTGGCGATTTTCACTGGATGAAGGAGGTGCAGATTCCATGCTCATATGTGGGCGTTGATATTGTGCAGCAGGTTGTTGAGGCCAACATTGCACGTTATGGCTCGCAAAACAGGACCTTCCACACTTTAGACGCTACCTGTGATCCCCTGCCCAGAGCCGATACTGTTTTGTGTCGCGAGGTATTATTTCATCTTTCATTTAGCGATGTATGGCGTTTGGTCGACAACATTAGAAAGTCAGGGGCCTCAGCTTTAGTAGCCACAAATGATAATGGCTTGACACTGAACGCAGATATTCTATCTGGTGATTTTCGTATGCTGAACCTACAGAAGCCTCCTTTCTCCTTCCCCTTACCCATTCTGTCAATTCCAGACAGTTGTGTTACGCCCGGGCGAGTTTTGGCAGTCTGGATGGTTTCCAGCCTCCCACACGAAAGCCGTTAATCGGCGTCGTGCCTCCAGGGGTGGGGCGATGTTCTCCATGTTTTCAGTAATTTGCGCGCGCGTACATCATCGGCGGATGTAAGAATAGGGGATGGTCCAGGTTTTCCGGATTTAGCCGCGCCTCCCGCATGGGCAGTTCCTGCCGTCGCTTATGAAGCACGGAAAAGGTTGACCGGGTTCTACCGCCGTTATGCTCCTTGTTTATTTGCGTATCTTGTGAACCCCATCGTGAAATGCCGAGGCTGAGGTAGCAAATTGTCCCCGCCGGAGATGTGGCATTCTTCGTAACAGCAGGATCGCAGGTTCTGCGGGTAGAAATTAGACACAAGGTAAAAAGGATGAGCGAGGCAGATACCCAGTTCGTCGTTGCGCAACTAGGTGCCCGAATGCACTACGCAGTGCCGAGGATACTGAGTTCAGCAGGAATGTTAGCTCGTTTCTATACGGATTCCCTCGCGACGCGCACCGACGGGTTTCGCAGCCAGATATTGCAGTTTCTCGGTTCTCGCTCTAGGTCCGTACGCCGACTTCGCACGCGCATACCGCAGGCTATCGAACCTGATCGAATTAAGGCGTTTCAGGAGTTTGGCTGGGAATATGCACTGCGGCTTCGAATGGCACGCTTGACCGGCCGTGAGAGATCAGCGTTTCTTTGGGCAGGCCGAAAGTTCAACAATCTGGTTATACGTGAGCCGTGGGATAGAGCCGGAGGTGTATATGTCTTTAACTCCGCTGGGCTGGAAATCCTCCAGGTGGCCAGGCAGAGAGGCCTGATGGGCTTTGTCGAGCAGACCATCGCGCCGTGCGCAGTAGAGCATCAGTTGCTTTCGGCGGAATACGCCGCTTGGCCGGGATGGGAATCCCACCCCGAACGCAGAGACCTAGTCGCGACGTACGCGGGTCGGGAGAGGCAGGAATGGGAACTCGCAGACTGGATTGTCTGCGGTTCCGAGTTTGTTGCTGAAGGTATTAGGCAGGTGGGCGGTTGCTGGCAGAAATGCGTAGTCGTTCCCTACGGTGTTGACTACGCCCCGACAACAGTCCGAGAGTTCAGCCGCAAGTCGAGTTTGAATGTGCTGTTTGCCGGACAGGTGGGCCTGCGAAAGGGAGCTCCCTACTTTTATCAGGCTGCAGGAGTACTCCCCGCGACACGTTTCCATTTTCGCATGGTTGGCCCGTGTCTGCTCTCGGAGCATGCCGCACGTGCCATTTCCGACCGTGTGGCTCTAATTGGCGCGGTTCCGAGGACTGCAATGGCGGAGCAGTATCGATGGGCGGACGTGCTGGTCTTGCCTTCGATTTGCGAAGGTTCAGCTACCGTCACGTATGAGGCGCTCGCGGCTGGAGTGCCAGTGATTGCAACTCGGAATGCTGGCACCGTAGTCCGCGATGGTGTGGATGGTTTCATCGTACCGGCCAGAGACCATGGCGCGATCGCCCAGAAACTTGAGCTTCTCTATTCCGACCCAGACAGACTCCGACAGTTATCCCAAAACGCCAGCGCACGAGCTAGGGAGTACACCATCGAAAAGTACGCCGAGCGTCTGCTCTCAGTCCTCCGGCAGCCCTATGCTTCGAGTTGGGCCAATCCGCTGATGTCCGATAGTGTCGGCAAGAGGGATACGCCTGATAACGAATAAACAGCGACGGTTAGCAGCTCTTCACATCCCAGTCGAGTATCGACTAGACCGCCCTTCGCCGGTTCCAGCAATCCTTCTGGTAGTCGGAGGACTCATCGCAGCCATCCTCACTCTGCCTGAAGATACGGCTTCGGCAGGGGCTCTGCAGATCCCTGCGGCGATGCTAGCTATTGGCCTGATGGGCGGAATCGTCATCCGTGCTGTGACGGTTGGTTTGGAGGAGGCGGTGCGCCCGGAAGGCGCGATTATTGGGGCCGTCATCTATTTTGTTCTTCTAGATTTGATCCAGGGTATTTATCCTGTGGATGTGGGACGCGATGCAGTCCAGTCCGTGCTTATTGCGATCTCGCTGTTTGCCTGCGTAATGTTCGCGGCAACGGCTTGGCAGCCGGCCCGCCTGCCTCGGTTCGTCATCCGGGCTTCATTGCTAGACCCTCCCAGTCGCTTGCTAGTGCCGGCGCTGTGGGGCTGCTTTGGTTTGGGCATGTTCTATTTCGCCTTCATGAGCGGTTTTTCGCTGAATGTCATGATTCATGGTCTTCTCGCGTCGCGGTTCTCGGCGCCCTGGAGCCGAGGAAACATGGGCGGTTGGTACGCCTTTATCGAGCACCTTCAATACTTTGGTTACTTGTTGCCAACCTTAACCACGATTGTCATGCTGAGAGAGCGACGCCTGCTATCGGGTGCAGTGCTGCAGGGCATCATACTCTCGGCCGTTTTCCTGCCCTTTGTCATGCAGGGCGGCGGACGCAGGATCTTTGGGATGTGCTTCGGGTCCGCGCTCTTTACTTGGCTAGTTTCGATTAGGCGCACGATCAAGCCAAGACAACTGCTTATCCTTTTGGGCCTGCTTGCGGGGACTCTGGTTCTGCTGGATGCGATGTTGGCGAATCGAAATCGCGGCGCTATCGAGTTTTCCTATAGTGCGGGCGATCTTCATTATGTTCGTGTTGACGACAACTTCCTACGGTTTGCTCAGAACATGGAGATTGTGCCGAGATTCCAACCGCACACGGGATTTGACTGGATCATTTGGGTGGCGGCGAGACCGATCCCTCGGGCACTCTGGCCGGGAAAGCCCACGTCGGCTGGATTCGACCTGCCGGCATATCTCGGAATTACCGCCTCCCTGACTTGCTCATGCATCGCGGAGTGGTACGTCGCCTTCGGCTGGATTGGAATCGTGGTTGCCGGGGCAATTTACGGCGTGCTTTGCCGATTCTGGGCGCAGGTCTTGGAGCGCGCACAGACATATGTGAGTGTCGGCATGTACGGACTCGGGGTGTTGGCGCTGTTTATCAGCGTCCGTTCGATGATCGAGCTGATTCTGATGAGCTACCCGCTCTTGGCTTGGCTCTTAATTGGCAACCACCTCGCCAGACGACAAGGTATTCGTTGAGCCTAGACCTTGAAGAACTCGGCAGTACGCCCTTTCCCATGCCGACCAATACACCTATTCACATTCTCTGGCATTGGATCACGCTGGGTCCCTATCACTTTGCTAGAATGGCTGCGATTGCGCGACAACCTGGAGTGAGATTGACCGTGGTCGAAAGCACTAGTAGGGATGACCATGACTGGCGACGCGAATCTTCGAGCGAGCAATTCCAGCTGGTAACTTTGGCAAACGAACCCCTCTCGCGTGACACCCACCGGCGAGTATCCCGGGCATATTTGGGCTCCCTATGTGATGCAGTTCCCGACCTCGTTGTGGAATCTGGCTATGCTGAAATCCACTCATTCCACAATCTGCTTCGATATCGCGGACTTCATCCGGAGGTTCGAACTCTGTTGTGGAGCGAAACCACCCAATGGGACCACAAGCGAGTGCCGGTGCTGGAAAGGCTCAAGAAGCTCATTGTGGGCGAGTTCAATGGTGCACTCGTTGCCGGAGGCCCGCACGCCGAATATATGAAGCGCCTCGGCCTTGAGCAGGAATCGATCCAGATTGTTGGCAATTGCGTCGACAACGACTTCTTTAGCAGGGAGGTCGCTAAAGTCAGGGGAACCCCAAAAGAGAATTCGACAAAGGGGCGTCCGTATTTCCTTTACGTGGGCCGCTTTATTCCGGAGAAAAATTTGCCATTCCTGGTGCGGAGCTATGCGCGATATAGGGAAGCCGCCGGCAACGATGCAATCGATCTCGTACTTGTGGGGTCTGGACCAGAAGAAGCACCGCTCCGTAGTTTGGTCGAAGGGGCGAAAGTGTCTGGCATGGCTTTTGTCGGAACCAGGCAAGTGGAAGAACTCCCGAAGTTCTATGCCTCAGCATGTTGTTTTGTGTTGCCTAGCGCCTGCGAACCATGGGGATTAGTTGTGAATGAGGCAATGGCATCGGGTCTTCCAGTGCTGGCATCGAAAGCCTGTGGATGTGCTCAAGACCTGGTTGTGCCAGGAAAGACGGGCTATGTATTCAGTCCCGACGCTGAAAGTGAGCTCGCCGAGCTAATGCAGCGAATCGCTACACACCATCAGGAACGGACCGAAATGGGCCGTGCCGCCCAGGAGCAGGTGAAGTCGCTGCACGTCGACCTGTATGCAGGGCGCGTCGTCCAGCATGTTCAGAAAATCGTGAATCAACCAGCACGATCTGGAGGCGGCGGGTTTCGAACAGCGCTCCTTCGCCACCTAACAGGTGCCATGGTACCGTTTTTCTAGAGCGCGTTGGCAATCAAAAGGGGACTCAGCATGTGCAAAGCTCCTGCATCATCAGTTCAGGACGGCATAGTCAGTCAACGCGGAGTTGACGCCTTCTACCAAATTCTTCTTACGAGAGTGATTATGCGAGCGGCCTTAGGCAGTCCTGAGTATCAACAATGGTAAACGTTTTGGAAGGCTGTGCCGCATGAAGGTATTGCACTTGATACCGTCGGTCAGCCCGCTGCGCGGCGGGACTTCCATCGTCGCCTGCGAACTTGCTGCCGGCTTGGCTGGCAGGGGCATAAAAGTGACCATTGCAACTACCGACGACGACGGTGAGGGCCGGCGTAGCGGTTCGCATTTCCAGCCGCCAACGAAAGACGGGGTGGCTTATCGGTACTTTCCGCGGCAAATCCCTTCGTATACCGTCTCATTACCCTTAATCCGCTGGCTTTGGAAATGCCTCCCAGAATATGATCTCGTTCATTGCCATGCTGTTTTCTCCTTTCCATCTGATAGCGGTGCATGGCTGGCGGCCAAGCGGCATGTGCCGTATATTTTGCAGCCACACGGGATTCTCAATCGATGGGGTATGGAGGTGCGGCGTCCCCTATTGAAGCAATTCGTTTACCGGCTGGTTGTCCGGCAAGTGCTTGAAAAAGCTGCGGCCATTCACTACACCAGCGCCCAAGAAAGGGCGGAGGCTGAGACCCTTGGCTTCCAATCACAGGGTTCCGCATTAATTCCCAATCCAGTCGCGACCGAAGTTGATCCCGATCAATTCCGAGGTGGATTTCGCGCACTTCATCCCGAATTTGCAGGTAAGGCATTGGTTCTCTTTCTTGCGCGCCTTGACGAGAAAAAGGGACTCGACCTTCTAATCCCTGCCTTTGCCAGGGTCGTGGCTGCGAGGCCCGAAACGACCCTGGTGATTGCCGGATCTGGGAGTCCAGCATTTGAGGCATCGGTTAGAAATCTCATCCGAGAGTACCGAATCGTCAACGATGTCTACTGGGCCGGCTTCATTTCAGACGACCTCAAAGCAGCGGCTTTTTGCGATGCCGACGTATTCGTCCTGCCTTCCTATTCCGAAAACTTCGGGGTTGCCCCAGTAGAAGCAATGGCTTTCGGCATACCCGTCGTCGTCAGTGACCAGGTAGGGATTTGCAGCGACATTTTAGAATTCGGCGCTGGAGAAGTGGTGCACTGCGACGTAGGAGAAGTTGCTGGCGCGCTCCTCCACCTGTTGAATGCGCCGCTTCTGCGTGCGCAAATGGGTTCTCGTGGAATGACATTGGCTCGCGAGCGCTTTTCGAAGCAAGCAGTCATACAGCAGGTAGTGCGTCTATATGACAGCATTCTGAAATGATTCTGCCACCTTAAATCAGATGCGAAGCCGTCGCCAACAATCTACCACCACAACTGCCAGACAAGGGACGCCGCAAGGTCGGTCACATGCCGAAGAGCGTGGGCTTGGAAGCAAGTGGGCCTACAGGGACTCTAGATATCTCCACCTCAGGAATCGCTGAGGCCCGAAAAGCTTACGCGGGCGTCGGCCACCTCATCATTTCTACCCGGTATCCTGGTTATCTGAAGAAGTTGGCGCTTGTTGCGACCGAAATGAAGAATGCCCATTTCACGGCATTATGGGATTTCGTTCATATCAAGTTCTGGCTGCGGAGCACTTTAGTGTTGCTCCTGCGTGAGGCCGGTTTCGTCATCGGCCGGTTTGTTGACGTGGGACGAATCCGTTTTTTGTGAACGAAGTATGATGCTAGTAACGAGAAAACCTTGACGTTCGGCTATGTTGAATCAGATACGAAGTGATGGTTTACCTAAACCGGCGACGGCGGCATCACAAGTGACACCGCTAATTCTCACTTTTAACGAAGAGCCTAATCTTCGGCGGACGCTTAGCGCCCTGTCTTGGGCAAACGAAGTGGTAATTCTTGATTCTGGGTCGACGGACGCGACGATAGAAATCGCGAAGTCATTTTCAAATGTTCGCGTAGTTGAGCGCCCGTTCGACGCGCACGGAAGACAATGGGAGTTTGGAGTTCGTAATACGGGAATTGTCAGCGAATACGTTCTGGCGTTGGATGCCGACATGGAGCTTTCCGCGGACTTCGTTATGGAACTGGATCGGCGATTTCTTCCTGGAGCCTTTGCTGGTGGCGTGGTTCGATTTCAGATGATATACGAGAAACGGACCTTGGCCGGCGGAATCTACCCAGCACAATTGCGGGTTTTTCGACGGGACGCTGTCTTGGTGACGCAACGAGGGCATACCCAAGTCTTCCAAACTGGCGGCAAGACCTATTCTTTCAAAGCTCGGATCCGACACGAAGATCGGAAGCCGTTCTCGCGCTGGATAGTGGCACAACTCAAATACGCAGATCTTGAGTTTAAGCGGATCGATCATTCTGTCCACTCATCCTGGCGAGATCGATTGCGGCAAGTAGGCCTTATGCCGATTGTGGTCGGCACCCTCAGTTATGTGCGTGCTGGAGGGCCACTCCGGGGCAGGGCGTCGCTACGTTACGCCCTGGAGCGCACGGTCTTCGAATGTCTACTGGCCCTTCAGTTGATTGAGCGAAAGTCGGCATTTGAAGACCCCCCGAAACAGTAATCTACAGGTACGAATCCGCGTGGATTCGGTTGACGCAAATCGGAACCCTGAAAGTGTTAGACGTACACCTCAACGAATTTGACTGTTCCTGGTATCAGCCGGGCCGCAATCTCCTAGTTCGATCGCTCTGGTTCTTTCTAGGACTACCGGTCCTGCGGTGCGCGCTCTTACCTTCTTCGGCGGCCAGGCGCGCGCTGCTTCGGGCATTCGGCGCCAGGGTCGGCCGGAATGTCGTCATCAAACCTGGGACGCGCGTGAAATATCCATGGCGGCTTATTATCGGCAATGATTCCTGGATTGGCGAGGACACGTGGATCGACAATCTAGCGGATGTTTGGATTGGTGACAACGTTTGCATTTCTCAGGCCGCCTACATTTGCACCGGCAACCATGATCGAACCGATCCCGCGTTTAGCCTGGTTGTGAAACCTGTTACGCTGCGCGACGGGAGTTGGGTTGGGGCTCGAGTGACGATTTGCCCAGGCGTCGAGTTCGGCGAAGGTGCAATCGCGACGGCAGGCAGTGTAGTTACACGAAGTCTCTCGCCTTGGGAGATACATAGTGGAAACCCCGCAACCTTCGTCAAGGAGCGCATTTTACGAACGGAGTGCGGTCGTTAATTCTGGCCGAGTTGAACGAAGTTCCCGGCGAAGTCATAATATCTTAACTGCGACGCTGGAAGCCCTGACAGGTTGATGGTCGCACCTCCAGTCGAGACGCCAGATTGGTAGCAAGTCGGCGTGCCGCGCATTTCGCAGTAGGTGGTCGAGCCGGAAAGATCCAAGGCACTGTCTGCGAAATATTCGCGCATCACCACTGGGTAAGATTTGATTGATCCTGGGGACGCTCTGTATGTATGCTGGGTGCCAGTATTGGTATCGGTGATGGTCATTGACGAATTGATCGCGATTGCCGCTCCTCTGTTTGCCAATTGCTGCAGGGCTTCGGAGTTTGTATACCAAGTGCCGTTAACCCTAGGCACATCTCCAGCCGCTACCCCAGCCACAGCGGTTGAGTCGGATCCCATCGCGACCATGCTGAAATAATTAGGGTTCATCGCCCGCAACGTAGGTTGGGTTGCCTCGCCAGTATAGTATGGGTACACGACGCTGCGAGCGCTGATTTCAGTCGCCTCTGGCGAGAGGTATATCCCGGGATTCTCGGTCACTAAGGCGTTCCAAAGTGATGTATCATAAGCACCAGTGAAGGCAGTCGAATCTACATAGAATCTAACCCGGCTTCCCCATCGCGCCCGTGCGTATGTGATGTCGTTTTGTAAGACCGCTTGGACTGCCGCCAGCGACTGCTGCTGGGTTTGCATAATCTGGCCTTGCCCGTTAGGCGTCCATGTATTTGTGTAGCTGCAGTAGAGACTAGAAGCGGGATCGGTCGGGTACGTATTAATCTTCGAGGTGTCGATTAGGGTGTCGTTCCAGTTGTCGATATTTGCCCAGAACGCGGGGTTTCCAAACGGTGGTTGGTTTATGTTTGCATATAACGTCTGTGGCACACTTCTGTAAAGTGAATAAGTACCGGGGCCCCAGGTGCAGCTAGAGCCAGTGGCACAGATAGCACGGACGACATCCCCCCCACCCTCTGAGTAAGTAGTGGCTGGGGACCAATTAGCATCGGTGACGTTGGCAGAATTGCACGTGGCTGGAGGGCCGCTCGATGCCAACATTTTCTGGGGCCGCAGCGTGAACCCGACATCCATTCCACTAGCCTGAATCGCGGCGACCGCAGAATCAATCACTGCGTCCATCTCCGGTGAGATCTGGGGTAGGAGGCTCGGATGCCCTAGGTATGTCCAACCGCCCTGCTGCCCTTCCACGTCCCAGATATAGACCGCTTGGCCGTGCGCTTGCTGGCAATTTGTAATCACATTCCTCACGTAAGTATTTATTGCGCTCTGCATCGCTCCTGGGGCTAGCGCATTGCTGAGCGCGAAGTAGCCCCTTGGATTGTTTATATTCCTCCATGGCGCACTCGACATGAACCACGTGCACACCGCCTCGCGGTTTGCCAAAGGGATCGTTACAGGAAGCGCCGCCTTCTGTGCTGCAAGAGCCGGTGCCGCAAGACTGCCGAGCGTCGCGGTAGGAGGGCCCGCCGCTAGATAGAGGTCAACCGAAAATGATCCTAACGGTGCAATCGGATTGGCGTAAACAATGAGATCGTCATAAACTGCAACGCCGCTAGTGTATCGCGTGCTTAACGTAACCATTTGATTGGCTCCGCTCGGGGTTACGCTCAACTGGACTCCTTTCTTGCTGTACGTCTGCGCACTCCAGAGAGCCAGAGAGTTAGGCGTCGCATTAACAATCTCGGCGGGGAACTGATCGTAGTTGATGGTCGTGCCAACGTTGGACGTTGCAAACCCTGGGGAAGGGGTAGCGATCATCAACGCTGGCGTTTGTACCCAGCACAACGTATTCGCCGAATCCAGGCTCGTCCAAAGAAACGTGAGATGAAGCACTCCATTGCCTGCATCCACAACCGTTTGCCGCAATTTCAATTCACCAGCCACGGTATATTCAACATAGTGTGAGCCAATTACCGTGCTGTTGATCGGCGCGCCACCACTATTCACAGGATTGGAGCAGTTTGAGCCTGAGCCTAAGCCATACATTACAGGATAGCTTGTAGCCCCACCGCTATACTGCACGCCGTTGTAGATGAGTGAACTCGGTCCGGTCGGTGACATTGTGATCGTCCAAGTTTGAGAGGCTAGAGTCACACTGCCGCTTGCGGACTTCGTCGGGTCGGTGACGCTCCGTGCGGTCACAGTGACTGTCTGAGCCGTCGCGATGTTAGACGGCGCGGTATATAGGCCTGACGAAGAAATAGTACCAATCGCTGGATTGATCGACCACGTCACTGCCGTATTATTAGTGCCCGATACCGCCGCGGTGAACTGCTGGCTTCCGGCCGGCCCTAAGGTGACAGCGGACGGGCTGACGACGAGCGTAACGGCCTGCAGGAGGGTGAAAACTGCACTAGCGCTTTTGTTGGGATCTGCCACGCTGGTTGCTGTTATTGTAACAGTTTGCGTCGTGGAAGCTGTGCTAGGAGCGATATATGTTGCGGTCGTTCCAGAACTGACAAAACTACCCAGCGATGGATTCACGGTCCAGGTCACTCCCAAAATGGATGTGCCGGTGACGGTCGCCGTGAGCGACTGCGTCTGGGAAGGCAGCAGGGTTACAGTCGCCGGCGTCAGAGAGGCCGAAACCGGCGACACTAGAACAATCGAAGCAGTACCGACGACAGCGGGATTGGCCACACTGGCTGCCGTTACGACTACGGTCTGCCCAGTAGGAATGGATGCCGGCGCTGTGTAAATCCCTGTGGATGAGATGGTGCCGACCGCAGGGTTCAGAGACCAAGTGACGAGTGAGTCCGATATGCCTCTGACCGACGCAGTGAAAGCCTGAGTTTGAGCGGCGGTCAGGGAAACGGAAGGTGGCGATACGGAGACGGTGAACCGTGTCGGCCTGAGGGTCACGGGCACCCTACCGGTTTGCGCAGGATTCGCTGCACTCTGTGCGATCACCTGAACGGTGACCGCATCGCTTAACGAGGCCGGAGCCGTATACACGCCTGTAGTGGAGACGGTGCCAATCGGTGAACTCAGCGCCCAGGTGACTGCGGGAGTGGACGCTCCTGTTACGGTGGCACTAAACGCCTGGGTCTGCGATTCATTCAGGGTAATTCCAGCGGGGGCCACCGAGACCGTGACCGCGGAGAGCAGCGAGACCACCGCCTGCGCGAACTTCGTCGAATCTGCCATGCTCGTCGCCGTAATTTGAACCGTCTGGTTCAGAGTCACGATACTGGGTGCAGTATACACTGCCGTCGCCCCGTTAGTCGAAAGGGTACCCACGGCCGGGCTCAGCGACCACGTAACGCCAGTGTTCGACGTATTGGATACGCTAGCGTTAAGCGTCTGAGTTTGCG
>Ga0182016_10001425_pt1 | contig 29114 bp, 24 predicted proteins | sample 712S2MmetaG_FD_120491 | JGI IMG/M metagenome (GOLD analysis project Ga0182016, IMG submission 120491) | Permafrost microbial communities from Stordalen Mire, Sweden - 712S2M metaG | ecosystem: Environmental > Terrestrial > Soil > Wetlands > Permafrost | place: Sweden: Stordalen | collected...
ATTCCCACATTTCCTCCGCCACGGAGACTGCTAATCTGATTGGAATATAAAAACGAAAGGCAAAAACCGGTTCGCCTACCCTTCGCTTCCTTCAGGCTCATCCTTCAATTGGAAAAGACTACGGGCGCGATCCCAGAAGGATCGCGCCCGCGCAGCCGGAGCGCATTTTCAGTTGCGCCTACTGAATTGCCGTAGCGGTAACCAGCACGCGCATGCTGCCCTTGCTGTCGGCGGAATCAGAACTGAAGACGGCGCTCTGTTTACCTATGGGAACGAGTACGGTCGCCTGCCATTTGTCCGCTCGAATGACGGGCTCCTTGAGACCCAGGTCAACCTCCGCTGCCACGCTGGATACAGCCGCGGTCAGGTCAAAGGCGAGTTGGCTCGAGACTTCATGCGCATCGTGGACGTCAAAGCTCGAGCCCATGTCTAAGTATTCGAATTGGATATTGGGCTGAGAATTCGTTGCCTTCCCATCCCCGTTTGATGTTGATCCAGTGATGATTGGAAACTTGGTGCCGGAGCGGATGGACACGGTACCGTGTGAACCGGTTGAGACCGTCGTGGAATAGCTGCGGCTGTTGATGACTTTCCCCTCTGGATTGAGATCTTCGACGACAAAGTCGAGGTGATAGAAGTGCTCAAGTGGCGCCGATTCGTGCGCACTTGGTTGCTGGTTGCTGGGCTGATCCTGGGCAATCATTTTGTGCCCGAACCCCGCGGTTACGAGCAGAAGAAGGCAAACAATCGTGGTCTTGTGCATGAAATTCTCCTTAATTCCCTTCAGGTTCGGGCAGTTCGAGTGGCTTGATTTCGAGGGCTTCAATCGCGAGCGGTGCGTCAATGCGCCGCTCGTCCTCAATGAGAGATTTGCGCTCCGCTTGCGGAACATGTGCAACATAGGCAACGAGCGCCTGCTCCGCTGGAGTGAGCGGCTGCGGAGTCGGGAACACATCGAGCTTGGGCAGGCGCGCGGCTGTGGCTGTGTCTGCGACCCGCGACAAATGCCGCACCGGCCGCGAAACATTGCCATGTCGCTCCGCAATCGAATGCGAGCTCGCAACCGTCTCACTCGGGACAGCATCGCTGGACCTTGCCTGCGTCACGCTCGCCTGGTTGGTGCGTTCCGCAGAGCGATGCAGCGGCTTTGAAGCCAACAGCACAATCGCAATAATCAAACAAGCCGCGACCGGCAGCGCAATCGCCCAGCGAGTCATGCGGTGCGTGCGCCTGCGCGCGTCTTCAACAGCAATGCGGGCCAGAACGCGTTCCGCAAGGCCGGATTCCAACCCCGGATCGGCATAGGTCTCAAGCGACGAGCGCAGCAGGAGGTCGAAATCGGTACCGGCCTTCTCGACGCCGGGCTCTAAGCGAGAGTTGTCGTGCTCAGGCATACGGAGGCTCCTTTACGCGCGGATCGCCGGCTTGCGGATTGCGAAGATGCGAACCAGCGGCAGCGTCGAGTTTGCGGCGAAGCAGCTCGCGAGCCCGCTGCAAACGCGTGCGCACGGTGCCTTCAGGAATGTCGAGTACGCGGCCAATCTCGCGGGAGTTGAGCTCATCTGCGGCAGAGAGAGCCAGCGGCAGCCGAAGCTCCTCGGGAAGCGCGTCGATCATCGCATGAATGCGTGCGTGCTGGTCGGAGACGAGCAATGCCTGTTCGGGGCTGGGATCGGGCGACGGCGCATCGCCCGTAAGTTCGCGCTCCGGGCCGCAATCGAGGCTCAGCGCCTGCGGCTGCCGCGGCCGGCGATCGACCGCAACCCGCCACGCCACGCGCGCCAGAAACGCGCGTTCGTTCTCCACATTGCGCCAGCCGCCATTGCGATAGAGCTTCAAGAACGTCTCCTGAACGGCATCCTCGGCATCGGCGCGATTGAGCAGCACAGCGTACGCCACGCGAAATACAAAGCGCGATTGGCGCTCGACCAGCTCCGCGAACTCCGCTTCATCGCCGCTGGTCAAGGCCCGCACGCTCCGTTTCGGCGCTGGCTGAATTACGCAAGGCAGTTGGCGATACCGGATTAGGAATTGGTGTACGAGGGTTGATGCTCTCAAGTGCCGTTTTTCTCAAGAAAACGGCACCTTGCACGCTTTCAAATCTCGCACGTAAATTCCTAATCCGGTCATGAAACGCCCGCCCGACGCAAAGGATATGAGTCTCCGTACATAGGCTAAGACGGCGGCGCGGGACCAGGTGTTCAGAAATCTTTCGGGCTCGGTCGTGAGCAGCTTACTCGGGAGCCTTGCTGAGCGCGTCGAGCGCTGCTATCTTTGCCCGGCATCGCCGCGCCTCGCTTGAAACATCAAGCCCATTCAGAGTAAGCATTCCAGCATAAAGAACAATAAAAGCACCCAGGGATATCCAGGTCGATCGCGGGAGAAGATTGACGGGCGTGTCAGGGTGCAGCCCGATCTCCATGAGGATAAAAGCGGGCACCCCGGCAACGCTTGCCCACCAGGTGCCGCGATAGTGTTCAAGCTGCCGTACAAGCTCGGCGCGATAAAACTCGAGCGAGCCGGTATTGCCCAGCGCTTCAGCCTTGGCAAACGATGCCTTCCTGTCGAGCGCGTATCGCCGTTCGCGAAGAACGGCATAGACTGCGACGGGCACAAGAAGGCAGAAGCCAACTTGTCCAAAGATGTTTCCATGACCAAAGAACAGGATCGCCATGAAGACGCATGTAACCAGAAGGACGGCGGCGATGAGGGGGTAGCGCCAGATTCTGAAATACCTGTACTGCCTTTTCATCGCCAGGCCCCGTTGCTCGGCTGTCATCTCAAACGGTGTGACGGGCTGGCTCTGCCACAGGCCGCGAATATCGGTGGGAGAGTTAAGGTTTGTCATGGCTTCCTCCATTGCGAAAATGGCCGGCAAGAATGGTCTTGATACGGTGAATCTTGGTCGCTACGTAGCCTGAAGAGATGCCGGTCACCTCTGCGATTGAAGCGGCATCCATCCCTTCCAGATAGAGAAGAATCAGCTGGCGGTCGAGAGGGTTGAGGCGCTGAATCAGCGCATGAAGCCTGTCGAGTAGCTGTGATTGCTCAAGGGAACGATCCCCATCGTCGCGGTTCGCAATGCCGCCCTGTTCTTCAATCTCCTCGAGGCTGACCAGCGTCTTCGACTTTCTCCTGCGGCTCCGAATCACATGAGAAGTGGCCGCGTTATGAGCTACGCGATAGACCCAGGTACGCAGAGAGCAACGGCCGTCGAAACCCGCAAAACTGCGCCACAGGGCCAGGTGAATCTCCTGCAGCAAATCGCGCCGGTCTTCGGGGTCGAATTCGTAGCCGCCGGCAAGACGGCCAAGCGCGGGTCCGTGTGCTGCGATTGCTTCTCGATATAAATCGTCCGCTGTCGCCATCGTTGTAGTTTCTCTTCTGTCTAAGGTAGTCGGCGGTCGGAAGACTTTCTTACAGGTTCCAGCGGAATTTTGGAGGAATTTGAGGCCGATCAAACAAAACCGGCCCGCTTCTCAAATGAGAAGCGGGCCGTATTTCTTGCTTATGTTTCCGAGTTACGCTTTCGCGCTCGTCAAAGCTCCCAGATCCGCCGCCATCTTCTCCGTCGAGAAAGCTTCAATCGAGTCGCCTTCCTTTAGGTCGTTGAAGTTGCCGAGGCCGATGCCGCACTCCATGCCGTTGGTCACCTCGCGGGCATCGTCTTTGAAGCGCTTGAGCGATCCGATCTTGCCTTTAAATACCTGCTCGGTGCCACGCATCACGCGCACCTCGGCATCGCGGCGGATTACGCCGTCCTGCACGCGGCAGCCCGCGATGGTGCCAACCTTCGGAATCCTGAACACGGTGAGCACTTCGGCCTTGCCCAGGTAGCTCTCTTTGAAGGTCGGATCGAGCAGTCCCAGCATGGCCAGTCGAATCTCGTCCTGCAACTCATAGATGATCGAGTGCAGCCGGATCTCCACATTCTCCTGTTGCGCCAGTTCGGCTGCCTTGCGTTCGGGCCGAACGTTGAAGCCGATGATGATGGTGTTCGACGCCGTCGCCAGCAGCACATCGCTCTCGGTAATTGACCCGACGCCCGAGTGGATGACCTTGATGCGCACCTTCTCAGTCGACATGCGCGTCAGCGAGTCGGCCAGCACTTCAACCGATCCGGTCACGTCGCCCTTGATAATCAGCGGCAGGTCTTTCACTCCGGCCGTGCGAATCTGCTCGGCCAGTCCTTCAAGCGAAACGCGTGAGCTCTTGGCAAGCTGCGATTCCCGCTCCTTCATCCTGCGGTATTGCGCAATGCCCTTGGCCTTGTCGCGGTCGGCAACCACCAGGAACGTGTCGCCGGAGTCGGGCATGGCTTCAAGTCCCAGCACTTCAACCGGCGTTGATGGGCCGGCTTCTTCAAGGGGGCGTCCGCGATCATCGAACATGGCGCGAACCTTGCCGAATGTGTTGCCCACAATGTAGCTCTCGTTCAGCTTCAGCGTGCCATCCTGCACCAGCACGGTAGCCACTGCGCCGCGCCCGCGATCGAGCTTAGCCTCAAGCACCGAACCCACAGCCTTGCGTCCCGGCGTGGCCTTGGGCGCCTTGATGTCGCTCACCAGGCAAATCATTTCGAGCAACAGATCCAGGTTGATCCGCTTCTTCGCCGAAACTTCTACGAACACGGTGGAGTTTTCGCCTCCGCCCGCCCACTCTTCGGGAATGAGCCCGCGATCGGCAAGCTGCTTCTTCACGCGGTCGGGGTTAGCTTCGGGCTTGTCGATCTTGTTTACGGCCACGATGATGGGAACATCGGCGGCCTTGGCATGATCGATTGCCTCGAGCGTCTGCGGCATCACGCCGTCGTCTGCGGCCACCACAATCACCACAATGTCGGTGACCTTGGCGCCGCGCGCACGCATGCGGGTAAAAGCCTCGTGGCCCGGGGTATCGAGAAATACAATCTCGCGTCCCGATGCCGGCGAACCTTCTTTTGAGAACTTCACCTTGTATGCGCCGATATGCTGGGTAATTCCGCCGGCTTCGCCCGCGGCCACATCGGTCTCGCGAATCGCGTCGAGCAGCGAGGTCTTGCCGTGGTCTACGTGGCCCATCACGGTCACGACGGGCGCGCGCGGAGCCTCCACGAACTCGGTCTTCTCCTCGTCGAGAACCTCTTCGATAGCCTCGTTCTCCAGCGCCTCTTCATACGTGATCACTTTAGCCCCGGCGCCGAATTTGGCCGAGACATCCTTGATTCTCTCCGCGTCGAGCGACTGGTTCACGGTGACCAGAATGTTGCTCATCATCAGCGATGCGATAAGGTCCTTGGCGCGGATTTCGAGCTTCTCGGCCAGGTCTTTCACGCTGATGCCTTCCGTCACGGTGATTTCGCGGGAAATGGGAATCGGCTCACTGCTGAGGTGCATGCCGCTGTAACGTGGCGGCGGCACAAAGCCCTTCATCGGGCCTTCTTTGGTCTTGGGATATTGCTGCTGTCCGCGCGAACGACCGCGCGACGGAGCGCGCATGGGGCGGCCAGCTTCAGGCGGTGGTGGTGCCCCGCCCGCTCCGGGTCGTGGTCCGCCAAAGCCGCCGGGTCGCGGAGCCCCAAATCCAGGCCGCGCGCCAAATCCAGGCCGTCCGCCGGGGCCTCCTGGCCCTCCGCCAGGCGTGAAACCGCCTGGTGTCGTGCGAGTGGGATGCTTGGGCCTTGGTCCGCCCGGGAATTGTCCAGGCGCTCCAGCGCCCATGGGAGGCCGCGGCGTAAATCCACCGGGACCGCTGGCCGGGCGGCGATCGAAGATCGGCTTTCCGCGCTGAATTCCTGTGGCAGGTCCCATTGGAGCCTGGGGCATCACTGTGGCTTTGTAAACGGGCCGTGGGCCGGTCTGCGGAACTACCATCCGGCGCGGCGGCGGCGCAGGTTCTGGAGCGCGCTGGCCGGACCTCAGGGTTGGTTCAGCGGCAATCGCCGGCGCTGGGGTGCTTTCAATTGAAGTCTCCGGCGTAGCCGCATTGACGGCTGCAGGCGCACTCTCAACCGCCTCAATCACCGGTACTGACACTGGCTGATCGGCATGGGCGGGGGGACGAACGGGAGGCGCAACCGCAACCGGCGGCGCTGGGGCGGCCGCTGCCGGGGCTGCGGCAACGGGAGCCGCGGGCGCTTTGACGGCAACGATCGGTTTTTCCTGAGCACGGGGCTGCTCTTCGCGCGCGATGGGCGCAGCGGGCGGCTTGGCCACCACCGTGCCCGGGGGCGGCGCAACTACAACCACAGGGCGCGCCGGCGTCGCCGAGGCTGCCGGAGCCTTGGCAACTACCGGACCGGTGGGCGGCCGCGAAGCAATAGCAGGAGGAGCCGGGGGCGCAGCAACGATAGGCGGCGCAGAGCGCGGCTGAGGAACAATTCTGCGCGGCTCCGGACGAGGTGGCGCGGCAACCGGCGTTGGCTGAGCTGCCGCCGGCGCTACCGGTGCGGCTGCCTTTTGAACAGGCGCAACTGGCCTGGCCGGCGCATGTGGATGGCGCGCCTCTTCTTCCTCTTCCTTCTTTTTGGCCAGAATGGCCTTCATCACATCGCCCGGCTTGGAGATGTGCGAAAGGTCGATCTTCGGGGCAATGGTTTGGCCTGCGCGTGACTGCGCGCCGCTTGCATGGCCGGCTGTGTGTTCTCCGCCGCCAAAATGCCCGCGGACTCTGTCGGCCTCGTACTCTTCAAGAGAGCTTGAGTGCGTTTTTCCCGCTCCCATGCCCATTTGATTCAGTACGTCCAGAATCTCGCGGCTCTTCCGCTCTAACTCGCGCGCCAGATCGTTGATTCGAATCTTACTCATCCGCCTCTTTTCAACGTTGCTGCCAAAACGCCCCTCAGTCGCTCATAGCTACCTCATGGCAATGGCTGCTCTTTAATCTTCCGTTCACGTTCGCATGACCGTGTTGCGAGCGGCGCATCTTACTCGCCGCGCTCATCGGTCCGCTCGCCTTCTTCCGCTTCAATCTCGTTCTCGTCAGCGTCCGCTGCCGGCACGTTCTCAACCGCCAGCTCGGCCGCCGTAATACCCTGATCTTCCGCCACGCCTTCGGCCAGCGCCTCTTCAGCCGGCCCGGCATCCGCAATCTCTTCTTCGGCCAGTGCCGCGCCAGTCGACTCGGCTTCTTCAAGCACTTCAGCCGCGTTCTCAAGTTCTGCTTCAGCGCTGCCTTCAGCCGCTTCAGGAGTTGGCTTTTCGGCCTCGCCTTCAGCTGCCGCCTCAGCGCCCTCTGGCACGTGACCCTCTTCGCCCTCTTCAAAATGTCCAAAGTAGTGGCGAACCGCAATCGAGATTTTCTCCAGCGTCTTTTCGCCAATGCCCGGAATCTCTTCCAGTTGCTCCGGCGTCATATCGGCCAGTGCCTCAACCGTCGTGATTCCTGCCGTAACCAGCTTCTGAATAATGGCCTCGCCAAGCTCCGCCACCTGCTCGATGGGCGTGTTGGGCGTGCCTGTGAGCGCCTGCATCTGCTGCTCAACTTCCTGGCGCTTTTCTTCTTCGCTCTTGATGTCGATCTTCCAGCCCAGCAGCTTGGCCGCCAGCCGCACGTTCTGGCCCTTCTTGCCGATGGCCAGCGACAGCTGCGTGTCGTCCACAATCACTTCGAGCTGTTTGTCTGTTAAATCTGAAATCGATACGCGGCTGACCTTGGCAGGCTGAAGCGCCTTCTCGGCAAAGGTCGTAATCTCGTCGCTGTACTCGATAATGTCGATCTTTTCGCCGCGCAGCTCGCGGATAATCGACTGCACGCGCATGCCCTTCATGCCGACGCACGCGCCCACCGGGTCAACGTCCTTGTCGCGGCTCTGCACCGCGATCTTGGTCCGCTCGCCGGCTTCGCGCGCAATGGCCCTGATCACCACCGTGTTGTCGTAGATCTCGGGAACTTCAGATTGGAATAAATTCGACACCAGCTCCGGCGCAGCGCGGCTTACAATCACCTGCGGTCCCTTGGCTGCGCGATCCACCTTGAGCAGCACCACGCGCACGCGTTCGCCCACGCTGAACGATTCAAGCCGCGACTGCTCGCGCTTGGGGCAGCGCGCTTCGGCCTTGCCCAGGTCGAAGATCACATCCTGTCCTTCAACCCGCTTCACCGTCGCATTCAGCACTTCCTTTTCGCGGTGCGCGTACTCCTGGAAAACCGTGTCGCGCTCAGCTTCGCGAACCTTCTGGAAGATGATCTGCTTGGCCAGTTGCGCGGCAATGCGGCCCAGCGGGCTGGTGTCGCGATACATGCGGATCTCGCTGCCCACCTCCACGCCCGGAGCCAGCCCGTTGGCCTCAGTCAGCGTGATCTGGTTGACCGGATCTTCGATCTCGTCATCGTCGCCCACAACCGTCTTATAGATATAGGCGGTGATCTCGCCGGTTTCCTTGTTCAACTCGCCACGCATGTTTTCCTGCGTCTTGTAGTACTTGCGCGTGGCCAGGGCGATCGCTTCCTCCACCGCGCCCACAACGATGCCGGGGTCGATACCCTTCTCCGAACTCAGGAGCTCGATACTTTGATACAAAACGCTGGTTGCCATACTGCTTACTCTCATCCTCTGAGGTCAGGTCTTACTGTTCTTCAATCTCTGATCTCTGTTCTCTGATCTCTATATCTCGGGTATCAACTGCGCCTTCTCAACGTTCGAGAGCGCAATCTCAACCTTGTTCACTCCGGCCTTGCGGCTCTTGCTGTTCTGCTTCGTCGCGGCCAGGTCAATCGTGATCGTCGTTCCACCATCAGTGGGTGCCCCGTGTCCCTCGCCTTTGGGGACATGGGAATCTACTCCCCGCGAACTCACTTCCACCAGCCGTCCCTGCCAATGCCGGTTGTTTCTCACCGGCTCAAAAGTCTGTACCTTCACCAGGCTGCCCGCGAACCGTTCAAAGTCCTCGGCTTTCGTCAGCTTCCGGTCCAATCCCGGCGAGCTTGCTTCCAGCGTGTACTCCGCGCCCGGCACCAGGTCTTCCACGTCCAGCAGCACGCTGAAGTCCCGGCTGAAAGCCACGCAATCTTCATGCGTAACGCCGGAGAGCTGCTCTACACTCAGCCTTCCTTCAACCAACCGTTCCGGAAGTCCCTCGGCCCCGCTTGCAATCTCGGCCTTCAGTCTTGCCCGCCCCGCGGCGTCCTTTTCAAGGAACACCCTCAGCGTCCGTTCTTTCACCGGGCCGGCAAACTCCAGGTCAACCACCGCCAGCCCATGGCTCGCGGCCACCCGTTCCGCCGCAGATTTGATTTCGTCCAGCTTTACTGCCATTCGTTCAAAACCCTGTTAATCCGACCCTGATACCCTGAAACCCGAACTTGACGCGCGACTCCTGAAACTCAACCCGCGACGCATTCGATTTGCCGTCAAGGATTCGGTTCCGAAGACAACCTGCGGCTCACAGCCGGCCTAACCCCTTTAAAACTGTCTGAAAAGGCCAGTTTTTGCCGCAAATAAAAAGTGGGCTTTACGCCCACTCATCTCTCCGCCAGCCGGTGCGCACACGGTAAAACAGCCTGGCAGACAAACGCGTTTGCATGCTTAGAGTACCGCGATTCGCCGGGAATATCAACCGGCACGGGGTGATGAGACGCACGCGAACTTTCCAACTGGGCAGGTAAGATTGCTTTCGCCTCAATTGCGAGTGTGGAGCGGTAGCGGAAGAGATCAGCCCTGAAGATCGGGCTGTCGGTCCGCAGGCCGCCTTGAACGACCTGCGGGCCGTGCTAACGCAAGGGAGGTGAGGACATGGATGAGAAATCATCCTGGATGCGACTGGCCATAACGATTGCCATTGACTGGCGATTCGTTCTGGCTGTCGTCTTCCTCGTCCTGGCGCTGCTGATGAAGTAGCCAAAACCCCGGAGGGAGCCACACTCCCTTCGGGATCGACCTAAGTATAGCAAATCCTAAGTTCCGATGATTTTTTTCATCGTCGATGAGAGGCTGGGAATCGAGTTGCCCGACCGGCCCAATCCTGCAATACTTGCGGCCATGAATCCGACCAAACTGGTGAGCGTGGCGTTGGTTGTCGCGTGTGAGTGTCTCGCCCTATCCGTTCCGTCCGCGGCTGACGACTCCGCCGCCTCGATCGCTGCAGGCGGCCTTGTGCCCCGCCGCGAGACCCGAATCGTGATGGCCAAAGAAGTCCTCCGGATCAGCCCGACAAAAATCGTGGTCGATTACGAATTTCGCAACGACTCAGATCAGGACGTGACGACTGAGGTGGCATTTCCAATTCCGCCATACAAGAATGAGTTCCCCGAGGGGGACATCCAGTCGCAGTCTTTCAAGACTTTTCACCCATGGGTTGAAGGCAAGCCTGTTCACTACGAATCGGAAGTGAAGGCGACGCTGAATGGCAAAGACGTTACAGGGCTGCTGGAAGCAGATCACATCGATATTCCGACGTTTGGACACTTCGACGATACGACTGAAGACGCTCAAGGCGTAGGCCAGGTACTCGTGCCAGATTTAACCCGCTTATCAAAACCCGTGCAGAGTAGGCTAATCAAAGAAGGCCTTTTCGAAGACCAGGGAGGGGTACTGTTTAGCCTCTATACAGTTCACCTGCAATACCATTGGACGCAGACGTTTCCGGCCCACTCTACCGTCCGCATTCACCACGAATACCCGCCGGTTGTGGGATTCGAGATGATGCCGGTGGAAACTTTCAAGAATTCCTCGCATCACACCGAGCCCGGAGGGAATGACGAAAGCGCGCGCGGCCAACGCGATGATATTAAGTTTCTGAATAGCTTCTGTCCGGACCCACCCCTCCTGCGAAGTGCGATCCACTCGATCGAAAATGTCCCTGCTGAGTCCGGTCCGTATGCGTACCCCCGCTGGATTGATTTCATATTGACCAGCGCCAACACCTGGAAGCAACCCATCGAAGATTTCACGCTGATCGTCGAGCGCGGTAGATCGGAGGTCGAGAACGCGCATACGCTCGTCAGCTTTTGCACCCCGCAAAATGCAGTCGTCGAAAAGCTCGACGCGGATCATTTTCAGGTCCATCTCACCAACTTCATTCCCGCCTCAGAACTACACATTGGTTTCTTCGACTTGCCCGAAGCCAGGGCTGCTCCGAAACAAAAGTGATCAAGAGTGTCGTGGCCTTCGCCCAACGATGAAGGCTCCGGTTTGGGAGCGATCAACGCGCCGAGAGTGTCTAATTGAATCATGGTTCCTCCGCCAAGCGCGGGTTTCGGCGACTTCGTCTCTGAGCAAGCCATCGAGGCACTACTTCAACGGGTCGATGCCGGCGTTACCGATCGCAACGCAGGCATCTTCGGCCCCGGTTCCATGAGCTGGCGCATCAACCGCGAGTCGGCCCTCTTTCTTGGCGCGGGCCGCGCGGCGCTGCTCCAGCTCGCGCATCCCTGGGTCGCGGCTGCCCTCCGCCAGCACTCATCGCTGCTCGATCGGCCAATCGCCCGGTTCCACAACACATTTCGCATCGTCTTCACCATGGTTTTTGGAACCGCGGATCAGGCGCTGGCCGCGGCCCGGCATCTCTACACCCTGCACACGCGAATCGCAGGCCAGCTCCCCGAGGACACCGCCGCATGGAAGCGCGGCGACCGTTACGAAGCCAACGAGATCAACGCGCTCCGATGGGTCTACGCCACGCTCGTCGATAGCGCCCTGCTGGCATACGAAGCTGTCTTTGGAGCTTTGCCTCCGCACGAACGCGAGCGTTACTACCACGAGACCAGGGCCCTGGCCGCTTTGTTTGGAATCCCCGCAGAATCTTTGCCGGCCAGCATTGAGGATTTCACCGCCTACATCCAGAAAATGTGCGAAGCCGGCGATTCATCCGGAGTGCTCGGCGTCGCCGCTGACGCCCGCGCCATGGCACACAATCTTCTGGCCGGTGCAGGCTCGTGGATCAGGCCGCCCAACTGGTATCGCGCGCTCACTGCAAGCTGGCTTCCCGCGCGCTTCCGCACAGAATTCGAGCTCAACTTCGGCCCGGCCGAGCAGCACTCCGCGGCGCGCGCCCTTGAGCGAATCCCCGCCATCTACCTCAGGCTCCCCCAAGCGGTTCGATTCATCGGTCCGTGGCAGGAAGCGAACGCTCGTCTCCGGGGCCGCGCACTCGGCCCCATCGGCCGCCTGAGCAACCGTTTCTGGATTGGCGAGGGCCAAATGCCATTTGGAGGCCAGGCCCGGGTGCCGTTTGACCATGAAAAATGATCCGTCGCACCTGCGCATATCGAGATTCTTCTTTAATCCGGCGGGCCTGGGAGCAACAATAAGGTTGAATGCCGACCCCGGAGGACCAATCCCCCCCATGGACCCCCGCGACCAACTCGCTCCCGACCTGCTTGAATCGTTGAGCCGCGCCTTCATCGAGCAACTGCTGGCCTGTCTTGACGAGTGCGCTCGCGGCCGCCACGGCCTGTTTGGCGAAGTCATTGGTGACGAGAACGATGAATCGGCGTGGCCTGAAGCAGTGCGGCTTCGCGAGTTGGCCATCGCGATTCAATCAGTCTTCAGTCAAAACGAGCACCGCCACGCTCTCGCAGATGAGTTCCTCGACCTTTGCTCCATGCACGGCGAATCGAACCCCGGCGAACGCCGGCTGGCGCGAATGTTTCTTGAGCGTATCGAACGCGGCGAGGTGGGCCAGCCGACGGAGAAGAGTCCCTGGTAGATACACGAAACGGCCGGTCCCATAAGACCGGCCGCCCTTTGTAACCTGTAATTTTTAGAACCGAACGCCCAACGATATCGGAACCACCTTGGTGTCCGCGGCAACTGCCGTCGTGCCCAGGCCGTTCGGGTTGCTGATCGAAGCCGGCGAAAACAATTCGACGTAACGCGCTTCGATAAACAGCTTGGTCTTGCCGTCGCCATACAGGCCGCCAACGCGGTGCTGGAACCCGGCGCCAATGTTGAATCCGCCCTGGTTCGACGAGAAGTGCCCCACCACTGCGTTCTCAGTCTCGGTGCCGCAGTAATAGTAGGTGCAGTATTCTTCCTCTTCAGGATCGGTAAAGCTGGTCACCTTGCGGTAGAACCCTCCGCCGCCGGTCACGTAAACATCGTTTGTCGCCTTGGGCATAAGATCGATCACCGGGGCGATGGTGAACGACCAGATGTGCGCATGGCCACCATCGGCGCCAGTCTCTGCGATCAATGCGCCGGGCAGCTTATCGTCCATGAACTGGTACTCAATGAGCGCGGCGAGATGCTTGTTGAAGTTCAATCCTCCGCCCACCGTGAACTGCCCACCCCACGTGATATAGGACTTGTCGCCTGCGGGGGCATTTGCGCCGCCGCCGGCTTCAAAGGCCCAGCGGCTGCTCACATAGTGCTTCCAGCCTCCGCCGCCCCCATACTCCTGGCCGTTGGCGCCTGCATTACCGCCGCCGCCGCCCGCTACGGGCTCGGCTTCATCGGCCTTGAATAGCGAACTCACCGTCTCGTTGTTGAATGCGGTTGAACTCGAATCATTTGAGCTCGCATCACTCGACGCTGAGTAGGCCAAGCCGCTCGACGGGGTTGAGGAAACCTGTGACTGTGCGCTTGCAAAAGTGGCTGCCAGAACCATAGCAGCCGCTGAGGAAAGAATCCGCCGCATCAAGGGCGTCCCTAAGGGGAGAGTCATATCGGAACCTCATGGATCAAATTGTTTTAAGCCAGTTAAGCAGGAAACAGGCCCCTGCAAAATTATTAGACACGAAACCCGGCCATAGGTTGCGTCAGAACTCCGGCGCTGGTGGGAAATTGATCAGTATGTCCCACTTTTCAATAAAGTGGCACTATTGTACGATGGTGACACTAATTGGGAGTGGTGCCGCATGGAACTTAGAGCTCGGATTCAGGTAGGAGAAAAGGGCCGGATCGTGATCCCAGCGGAGATGCGCGAGGCGCTCGGGATCAAGCCCGGCGACTCAGTAGACGTCATCGTCAGGGATCATGAAGTGCGAATCTCGACGCGCGCAGCGCGGCTTAAACAGGCTCAGGAAAGGGTGCGGAAACTCATTCCTCCTGGCGTGTCGCTGGCAGACGAATTGATCGCCGAGCGACGCGAGGAGGCAAAGCGTGAGCAGGCCGGTTTTTGATGCATCGGCAATCCTGTGCATCCTGCAGAACGAGCGTGGCGCGGACAAGCTCACAGAGCAAATCCGCGATACGGCAGTTGCCAGCGCAGTGAACATGGCTGAGGTGCAGGGCAAACTCGTCCTGAAGGGTTCAGATCCGGAGATAGCCTGGGACGATGCTCTGTTATGCGTCTCAGAGGTGGAGGCTCTGACGGCTGAGCAAGCCAAGCTGGCGGGGTCGCTGATTCAAAGCACTGCGCTATATGGTCTCTCCCTTGGCGATCGTTCCTGCCTGGCACTGGCATTCACGCTGGGCGGCGAAGTCTACACCACTGACAAAACCTGGAAAAATCTCAAGCTCGGTGTACCGATTCATGTCATTCGGTGAGGTGCCATTTTGAGTCTCTTCGCCGCTGTGCTCACCATCCTCGCAGTTTTGGCCGTCATTTACATACCTGCTGCCTTCCGTGTCCGTGCTTTGCGAGCTCTCGCGGCCAGGTGGGGATTGCGCTATATGAAGAAAAAACTTCCAGAGGCGTTTGCGATAGATCGCAGGAAGTTCCTCTATCACTGGATGGTGGATCCCAAAACAGTCACCCATGTGATTGCCGGTGACTGCAGAGGCAGGCAGGTGGTCATATTTGACTCAATGGCGCCCGGCAAGGGAAACATGCGGTGCACAGTTCTCGCTATACAAACGGAAAATAACCCATTCGAGGCCGAGGCTGATCCTTGGAAAGTGGTTCAATCGAAGGGCTGGTTCGCGCTCTGGCGGACAGGCTTCTTGCAGGTTCCCTGGACGATGAGCATTGGCGAGATCGAAGACCGCCTCGGTCAAATATGGCAAGAATAAGTGAAGAATAGGTGGAAACGCAAAAAGGCCGGAGCACTCGCTCCGGCCTTTACCGTTCTTAACTGACCACTGACCACTGACCACTGATCACTGACCACTGATCACTGACAACTGACCACTGTCGTCACCCCTGTATATCAAACTGCTCAGGATGCAGCGTGGCATCGCTCTTGACCAGGATGTTCTTTCCCACCAGGTCTTCGTAGTCGATCAGCCAGCGCGCGTTGTTGCCCTTCAGCACCTTCACGGTTTCCGGGTGCACGCGCAGCATTACGTCGGCGCCCTCAAAATGCTTGCGCATCTTGCGTAGCTCAACGTAGATCTCGTTGCAAACCGTAGCCGAGCTCTTCACCATGCCGGTGGCCTGGCAGGTGGGGCAGGGAACCGACAGCGTCCGTTCGAGCGACTGCTTCACGCGCTTGCGCGTAATTGCCACCAGGCCAAAATCGTTGAACTGCAGAACCTTGGTCGGTGCGCGATCGTTCTTGAGCGCCTCTTCAAGCGCCGCCAGAACCCTGAAACGATTCTTGCGGTCGTCCATGTCGATAAAGTCGATCACGATGATGCCGCCCAAATCGCGCAGGCGAATCTGGCGCACAATCTCGGGTACCGCGTCCAGGTTGGTCTTGACGATCGTGTCTTCGAGCCGCGCACTCTTGCCCACGTATTTGCCGGTGTTGATGTCGATGGCCACCAGCGCCTCGGTCTGATTGATCACGATCGATCCGCCACTCTTGAGCCACACCTTCGAGCGCAGAGCTTTCGAAATCTCATCCTGAATGCCGAAGTGCTCAAAGAGCGGCGTCTCCTTGGTGTAGAGCTTCACGCGCCGCACCAGTGAGGGCGAGAAGCGGTTCAGGAATCGCACGATCCGCTCGTAGTCAGCCTCGGAGTCTACCCAGATGTTTGAGAAGTTGTCGCTCACCTGGTCGCGCAGAATGCGCTCAATCAGGCCCAGGTCGTGATAAATCAGGGCCGGCGACTTTGACGACTCCGAGCGCTGCTTGATGTCGCTCCACAGATTCAGCAGGAAGCGCAGGTCGGCGCGCAACTCCTCTTCTGAAGCTCCCTCGGCAGCGGTGCGCACAATAAATCCGCCCGGCGACTCGCCGCGCTCGTGCAGCAGAATACGCTTCAACCGATGGCGCTCCTCGTCGGAAGCGATCTTGCGGCTCACGCCCACGTGAGTCACCGTCGGCATAAACACCAGGAAACGGCCCGGCAGCGCAATGTGACTGGTGATGCGCGCGCCCTTCTTCGCGATCGGCTCCTTGGCAATCTGCACCAGGATCTCCTGGTTCGGTTTCAGCAGGTCGCTGATCACCGGCAGGTTCGTCATCTGCATCGATCGGCGCGATGGTCCGCCGCGGCGATTGTTTTGCGGGCGTCCGCGCCGTCCACGATCACGAGAATCGCGTCGCGGCTGGCCCGGTGCGGCCGGTGTTTCGGCAGAAGCCTCTTCGTCTTCGTCGTCCTCGTCGTCCACTTCCTCAACGCTCTGGTCGTCAAGGTCTAACTGGATCTTATGATCGAGGTGCGCCTCCTGCAGCATTTCGCCCAGGTCGCCGGTGCGCAGATGCGGCGGCAGCGTCTCTTCCTCAAAAGTTTCCAGGTCGTGCTCTTCAGTCTTGTGACGGCGGTGATGCGGAACCGCATCGTATTCCTCGCCCTCGATCGTTTCCTCTTCCACCAGGCCCTCGCCGGGCGCGTAGGCTGAAACCGAAGCAACGCTGGTCGCGGTCGCAGGCTTTTCATCAGCCGGCGCAGCTTCTTCCTGCTTCTTCTTGCCGAATCCGAATAAACGGAATTCCAACGGCGACGCAGTGTCGATGCGATGCTCGGCCTCGGCTTCGGCTTCCTCAGCTTCGGCCGGCGGCTCAACCTCAGCCACTGCCTCGGCGGCGGACTCGGCCTCGCCGGCAACCGTCACCTCATGGTGTGCAGTCCCGTGTGTTTTTTCCGCTGCCGAAATCTCAGCCGCGGCGGGAGCGGACTCGTCGTGCCGTGCAAACTCCTCAAACTCGATCCTCGGCTCTTCTTCAACGGGAGGCCTGAGCGTCTCGGCGTGCTCTTCATGGCGCGGCTCGAAAGTATGGGGAGCCGACTCAATCTCGCGCAGTGCGGGAGGAGCTGATTCCTCGTGCGGCGCCGATTGTTCTTCTTCCAGGAACTCCTCTTCTTCGACCAGGAACTCCTCTTCTTCAATTTGATCGGCGCTGCCGGAATTCGCTTCAACCGGCTCCGTCGCAGCCATCTCAATTGCCTCTACGCTTTCGGTCTCGCTGGGCGCTTCTGCCGCATTTGCCTCAAATTCAGCCTCGCGCTTGCGGTGCCTTGAGAGCGACTCACCCGGCAGCAATCCGCTGCCGTCCCACGAGAGCGGAGCCTCAATCATTGTCGAAGGCTTTGAAGTGTAACTCGATCGCGGCGCGGCTTCGGTGGCAGGCCTGCTGGGCTCTGCCGCTGCGGCGCCGTATTTCGAAAGCGATTCGCCCGGAAGCACAAAAGGAGCCGGAGACTGTGGCCCGCGCGGCGCACGCTGCGGAGCTTCCGACGCATGAATCTCGTCCGCGATCTCGGTCGCGGCTACGGGCTTCTCCTCGAACTCGACCAGCTCGCCGGCAGAGCTTTCCGATTCAGCCGTCCCTGAAGCCGGCCCACGGCCGCGGCGATGACGGCGTCCCCGCCAGCGTTTTCCGCCTGCCGATCCATCAGCCTCCCGGTTCGCAGCTTCCAGTTCCGGAACCACAGGATGTTCGTCGCCCGCTTCTTTCGCCGGGATCTCGCTTACCTGATTTGCCTGGCTTGTCTGGCCCGCCCGGCCCCGGTCATCATTACGTTCGCGCCGCCGGTCGTCGTTGCGCTCGCGGCCCTGATCCCGGCCCTGACCGCGTCCCTGTTCACGAGCCTGTTCGCGAGCTGGTTCACGAGTTTGTTCACGACCCTGTTCTCCGCCCTGGTGTCTCACTTCATGCGGAGGCTGGTTGCCGGCTGTCGCAGTTGCCCGCTCAACCTCGTCGGTGTCTTCCTGGTCTTCGAGCTCCACGAAGTCGGTTACATATAGGAATGCGTCGCGCTCAAGTCCCAAATCCACAAATGCCGACTGCATGCCGGGCAAAACGCGCGTTACGCGGCCGTTATAGATCGAACCCGCAAGAGTGTACTCGTTTTCGCGTTCGTAGTAGATTTCCGCGAGCTGATCGTCTTCAAGAATCGCAAGCCGCGTCTCATGCGGAGTGCTGGAGATACAAATTTCCTTTGCCATCGTGCCTTTCCGGCCGGCAGCCTGGGGCTGTCGGCGCTAGCGGCAAGGTGTGATGGAATTGTGCTGCCACGGAAGGCGATGGGGTGGGCGAAAAGGACAACCTCAAGAGTGCTCGTGTAGCAGGTTGCTCAGGGCGGCCACCCGGAATGGGTCGCGACCCGTAAAGAAACCTGAAAACCTTTAGCCGAACGAGCTCTAACGTACGGCGATCCAATTTGAAAGAGTTGTGGCCGACGCTGCCGGAGTTTTCCTCCGGCCGGGCCGTTTGACCTTGGCTCAACGTCTCGCGGCGACTGGCGCTGGGGACCGGGAACTCAAATCCGGATGCGCCAATGCATGCCATAAAACGTACGGGCCTTAGGCCTTCCCGTCTCTCGGTGCTCATGAACCCAATCCTGCCGGGCGCTTGTCCATCAGGACCCGCCGGCCCAATTTCCTTAAACTCACCTCTTACTGGCCCGGCAGTCATAGCGCGGGGGTAAGAGTCAAACTTGTTTCCCGCGCCGCGTCCAAACTGGATGGCGACGCTCAGTTCACAAACCGGCGCATGCGGACATTCATAGCCACGCCCAGCGCCAGAAACGTAAACAGCACCGAAGATCCACCGTAACTCATTAAGGGTAAAGGGATTCCGGTGACGGGCATAAACCCGATGACCATGCCTACATTGACCGCGATCTGAAAGGTCAACACAGCCACGATTCCCATAATAATCAGGGACCCGGGCAGGTCGGCGGCTGTTTGAGCGTTTTGAATCAAACGCATCAATATGAAAAAGTATAGCAGCAGCACTGAAATCGCGCCCACGAACCCGTGCTCCTCGCTGAAAGCGGCAAAGATGAAGTCGGTATAGGGAATGGGCAGAAAGTAACCCTGCGTCTGCGTCCCCTTTTGAGTCCCTTTGCCCCAGATTCCCCCATCGCCTACGGCAATCTCAGACTGCAGAACCTGGTAACCCGCGCCCTTGGGGTCGGCGCTCGGATTGGTAAAACTCGTCAGCCGCGACTTCTGATACCCATGCACCAGGCCGGCTTTTTTCAGGATGCCGCTCGACAATACTCCGCCAGCCAGCGCCACAGTGCAGATAGTGAGAATCGCCGCCTGGCGCAGGCTAATGCCGCCTAGAAACAACCCCGCCACCAGGATCGGTGTGTAAGTCAGCGTGGTGCCCAAATCCGGCTGCACCAGAACCAGCAGCATCGGGACGCCAACCATCGCCAGGGCCTTGAAGATGTCGCGCCACGTCAGATAGCGCCCGCCCAGGTTCGAGAAATAGCGCGCAACCGCAAGAATCAAAACCAGTTTGACCCACTCTGAAGGCTGAAACTGTACCGGTCCGATCGCAATCCAGCGGCGCGCGCCCAGCGCCTTGTGCCCCACCAGCCTTACAGCAATCAGTGACACTACAAAAATCCCGTAGAACCAGGGCGAGAGGTCGAGCAGCCGGTGGTAGTCAATCTTGGCCAGCACAAACATGCCCACCAGGCCCACTCCAATAAACATCAGCTGCTTCGACTCGAAGCTTGAAAACCGCGTGTGCACCGTTGTGGAATAGACCTCGAGCAGCGACACCCCGCACATGGCCAGGATCAGCAGCAGCAGCGGCCAGTCAAAATCGCGAAAACTCAAAATCCGCCGCATGCGGTCTACTCTTGCTTTCTAGCCACAGCATCCGGCCGGTTTTGATTGGCGCTGATCGTTTGCTTAGGTTGACTGCCGGCGATTGCGGCCTGCTGCTTCACGGCCTTACCCGTCGGAGCTTTCACCGCAACCGGCTCCCCATTCGCCACCACAAAGCCGCCCGAGCTGATCTTCTGTTTACCCTCCGCGCCGGGCGCATTGTCAGGCTGCGACCACACCCCGCTCATTTCAACCGGTGCCTGCGCCTTCTCCGCCGGCAGGTTACCCGCCAGCCGGCGTTGCTTTTCTACATAAGCCTCCACAACCTGCGCCCCGATACGCGCCGGAAACCAGCTGTGGTCGCCGTTCTGAAACAGCACCGCAACCACCAGTTCCGGATTCCGCCGCGGCGTTATCCCCACAAACCACACGTTAGGCAGGGTGCTGTGCCCTTTTGACGTTGCGCTCAATGCCTCATGGCTCATCACCTGCGCCGTCCCGGTCTTGCCGCCAAAGTCGATTCCGGCCAGACCCTCCGCGCCGGCCGTGTGGTAAAGGCCTGGTTGAGTCACCTGGTACATTCCATCGGTTACCGTGGTCCAGGTCTCCGGGTCCATGGGCACAAACGCGTCGCCCGAGCCGGGGAAACTTTCGACGAGCGCCTTGTGGAAGTTGTCAGACAGCTCCGTGGGAAACACAACATGAGGCCGCACCAGGTGGCCATCCGAGGCAATGCCGCCAATAATGCGCGCAAGCTGCAATGGCGTAGCTTCAAGCGCGCCCTGGCCGATTGAAACATCAAGCGTCTCGTCCGGGTACCAGCGGTGATGGAAGTTCTTGATCAGCCATTGCGGCGAGGGCATCAGCCCGGCCTGTTCACCCGGCAGATCGATCCCCGTCTTCTGCCCGTAGCCAAACGCGTTGGCGTACTTCACTATGCGATCGATGCCCAGCTTGTCGCCCAGCATGTAAAAAAACGTGTCGCACGAGTAGGGAATCGCGTTCTGAATGTCGACCGCGCCGTGATGCTCATCGCAGTGGTGGTAATAGCCGTAAGGCCCCCACCCGCCGCTGCACACAATATGCATGTCCTGCGCGACGCCCTCCTGCAGTCCGGCCACCGACATCAAAATCTTGAACGTCGATCCCGGCGCAAGCTGTGCCTGGATGGCTTTGTTCATCAGCGGATGATCCGGATCGGTCATCAGCTTGTTCCAGTCGTCGCGGTCGATTTTGATGGCAAATTCATTGGGATCGAAGCTGGGCCGCGAAACCATGGCCAGAATCTCGCCATTACGTGGGTCCATGGCCACAATGGCGCCCTTGCGATCGCCCAGCGCAAGCTCGGCCGCGCGCTGCAAGTCGTTGTCGATGGTCAGCCGCAGGTCCTGCCCCGGAACAGCGTGCTGAATGCCGAAATAACCCACCTCCCGGCCGTGGCTGTCTACAATCACTTCGCGGCTGCCGTCGGTGCCGCGCAACAGCTCGTCGTAGGTTTCCTCCACTCCTGCCTTGCCCACCACGTCGCCCGGCTCGTAATAAGCAAAGCGCGGATTGTTCAAATCATCTTCGCTCACCTCGCCCACATAGCCGATCAGGTGCGACGCAAACCCATCGCGCGGATACAGCCTTCGCTCCACGTCGATGGTTTCAAGCTCGGGCAGCTCATTCCGGTGCGCCTCAACAAACGCCTGCTCATCGGCGGTCACGTCGTCTTTGATTGGGATGGGCTGATAGCCAGGCGAATTGCGGTAGTGGTGCACCGTCGCCTTTAACTGGTCGAGATCGAGATCCAGCCCCTTGGCAATGAGCGGCAGATCGGCGTCAATATCTTTTTTCTGCTCGCGAACCAGAAAGCAGCTCACCGACGGGTAGTTGTCCACAATCAGGCGGTTGTATCGGTCGAACAGCTTCCCGCGCGGGGCCAGGATCGGCTCTTTGCGGATGCGGTTAGCCTCGGCAAGCTGGCGGAAATTCTCCGCGCCCAGCACCTGGAGCCGCCACAAGCCGCCGGCCAACGCCAGCATCATCAGCAATATGCCGTATTGGACTACCGTCAGTTTGAGACTTGAAAGTTTTTCGCCGCGGTTGATGCCTGAAACCATGAATCGTGAGCCTGTTTCTAGGATACAGCGAAAAAGAAAGCCGAAAGCGGCTGGGGATGTTGCGCTTTCGGCTTCATCAAATGGGGAGGGCTATCCGGATGGGTTCTCTGCCTCTATTCGGCCGCCGGGATAGTGCCGGTCACATTCGACATAACCGACGCGTTCACCACGGAAGAAAAATCAGCCTGAGTCGTCACGGTCGCAACCACATCGGGATTGCTGCCTGACGCGATGAACGGGCCAAGCGCCGCCGCCGCGGTGGTGGTGGTGCTGCCGCTCACGCTGGTGATCAGGCCCGTCAGTCCCGCATCGCCCTCGTAGTTCAGGTTGTTTGCCGGGATCAGGTTGAGGCCCGCATACATGGGCGAGTCGAGCGTGACCGAGGGAATGCCCCGCACCAGCGCGCGATGTTCTGACTCCACGCCCATGATGGATGCCGCCACCTTGGCGTAGAGAATCAGATCGGCCTGCGTAAGGTTCGACCCGCTCATCGCTGGATTCGGCTGCGTCGCGCTGAAGCCGTTGTAGCCGGCAGCCATGGATGCAAACTCCTCCACCGCCGTCATGTATGCGCCCACAAACGCCTCTTCAAGCGCGAGCAGGGTGGGCAGAAAATTCTGAAGCGAGCCGAAGGTGTTGGCAGGGTAATAGAAATTCTGCGGCACCCCGGCCGCCGCATCGCCGCTGCCATTGGTTGGCAGCCCAAGCAATTGGCGCAGCAGTTGCGCGTGCGCCACTTCTTCAAGCAGCGCGCCCTGCAGGTAGGCAACGTTGATCTGGCTGCCGCTCGAGCTCACGCTAACGGCTGTGCCGCCCGATCCGGCGAGATTAGGATCGGTGATCACTCCGCTGCTTGAGAGCGCAGTGTAATACGTTGTGATCGCCAGGCTCTCTGCAATCAGCGCCGCAGTCAAAATGTCCGCTGCCGTGTCGGTGGAAGACGCGGCCGAAACGCTCTTCATATGTCCGTTGCTGCCGCACCCGATGGCAATGGCGGACGTTGCTGCGCCAAGGCCGAACATCGATACTCCGTTGAGGAACTTTCGCCGGTCAAGGCCGCCCCGTACCAGCAGCTGCCCGATTGAACTTTCCGTTGCCATGGTGAGTCTCCTTTTTTGCCCGCGGGTCTCTGAAGATGATTGAGTGAACACCGTACATTGCGAGAACGCGACAGCTGGCAAATCGGATTGGAATTAATCTGAGAATTCTGGCAGGAGCAGTTCGCTTGCCCGTTTCCAAAAATATTTTCCCCGCCCGCAATCCGATTGGCTTGCTCACGCGTACACAAATTGGCGCAGCCTGGCTTCACGGGTGCGCGTGGTGTGTCATCGCGGCGTGCTCTGCAGCCGAATTAAATGCGCATCTATGGATACGGCAGCTAAAATTGCTTGACTTAGCAACTTGCGCTGAAAGCGTTTCGTAAGCGGATGTAGAAATTTCTCTCGCCAGAATCGACAATGACCGAAGATCCTTCCAATCCGCTTGAGCCGCTCGAACGTTCCTTGAATAGCGGCTCAACATCACCTGGCTCGGCAGAACCGGAAACCGGTGATGCGGCCCTGATCAACGGCGTGCTTCAGCGGGATCAGGCTGCGATGGCGGCAATCTTTGACCGCTATGGAAGGATGGTGTACTCCGTTGCGTTGCGCGTGCTCAAAGAGCCGGCGGCCGCTGAAGATGTAATGCAGCAGATCTTTTTTGAGGTGTGGGAGACTCCGCGGAACTTTGTCGCGGGGCGCGGATCGCTGGCCGGGTGGCTTGCGGTAGTTGCGCGCAACCGGGCGGTCGATGTGCTGCGGCGCAGAAAGCCGTCAGACCCGGTGGAAGAAGTGGAGCTTGCGGCGGACACGAATCTCGCCGCCGATGCGGAGCGCAATATCATGATGGAAAAAGTTCGCACTCATCTTGATACGCTGCCGCGCGACCAGCAGGACCAGGTTCAGCTCGCGTTCTTTGAAGGGTTGAGCCACTCTGAGATTTCCGCGCAAACCGGCGTTCCCCTTGGAACGGTCAAGACGAGAATCCGGTCGGCACTGATTTCGTTGCGGGAGGCGGTGCAGGCATGATCGAAAACACGCACATCCCGCAGCAGGATCTTAGCTTGTACGCGATGCAGGCGCTTTCGCTCGATGAACAGGCGGCAGTGAAGGCGCATCTCGGGGCCTGCGAAACCTGCCGCGCGGAACTGGCGTTAATCATGGGCGACTTGGCTTTGGTGGCTATGAGTGCTGAACAACATCCTTTGCCTGAAGGCGCGCGTGAGCGATTCCTTGAAAGAATCGGCGCTGACCGCGCAGGAGTTGACCCCATCGGCTCTGCGCTGGCTGTCAGTCAAAAGGTTGTGAGCATTGCCGACGGCCTCGCGCAAAAACCGCGGACGCGCCGTGCGGCTGCATGGATTCCATGGACTGCAGTTGCCGCGCTGCTGCTGGTTGCCTTCGGACTCGGCATCAAGCTGCATCTTGCCAACATCGAGCTTGAGCAGCAGGCAGCCCGGCTTGCATCTGAAGCCGGAGTCAATCAGCGTGCACGCGAAGTGCTCGATGTTCTCACCGCGCCCGCGGCGCAGCACATTTTGCTCACTGCGGGCTCGCCGCGTCCTGCGCCGTCAGCTCGCGCGGTTTATGTTGCTTCGCGTGGTGCGCTCGTTCTCGAGGCCAGCAACCTTGCGCAGATCGACTCCGGCAAGACCTACGAGCTCTGGGTCATTCCGGCCAACGGTAAGGCGCCGATTCCAGCCGGCATCTTCCGCCCCGACGCCGCAGGCAGCGCAAGCGTAGTGCTGCCGCAGATTCCCGCGGGAGTTGAAGCCAAAGCATTCGGCATCACCATCGAGCCAGCAGCCGGATCATCCGCCCCCACGCTGCCCATAGTTCTCGCAGGAGCCCCAACCAGCGCCGGCGAATAAACCCTTCTCTGCATACACACTGGGTGCCCCATCTTCGCCGCGTCTTTGTCCTTGCGGCTAGGGTGGGACAGCACAACACCCACCCAGCCCAACTCAATCAAGTACGAGATTGCGTGCCCTCCTGAGCGTAGGTCGCCTCGGCGACCGTAGTCGAAAGCCTGCCCTGAGCGGAGGGAGCGAAGCGACCGTAGTCGAATGGGGACCTGCTTCTAAATTTCGAGTTGACCCGGGATAACACAAACCTCAAAGCTCCATAGGAATTGGGAGGGCCGCCGTAAATTTCTCCCGCCAGAGTTGCCGGTAATTTACTCCTTCTGCGCTACCTTCAAAAGTGTGAAAAGAGAAATCATCCCACGGCTGCACCAAGGCCGTTGTGTCGAGCGCTCGTAACTCCTTCTCCTGGAGGATTTTACGATCTAAGCTCTTTGATATGTTAATTTTGCGGCCGTCTTGCGCACTTTTTGTCACCTTCAACTTCAACCGAATCATTCACTTAGCCGCTCCCAGGGGGAGGGGGGGTATCACCATAGGGGCCGTGTTCGCCAGGCGCGCCAGTCTCGCTTACTAAGAAGCGCATGTGAAAGAATGGCCGGTAGATTCCGAATGTGATGGCTGCGTTAAGACGCGAGCGAATTCGCGCATGATCAGGGAGCTCGATTCACTATGAAACATCTAGAGAAGACCACCCCCCGAATTTTGATGCTGGCAGCATTGTTCGTCATTGCCCTGCCTTGCCTGCACTCGCAGGACCGATGGACCGAGGCCCAGGCCAACGCCTGGTACGCGGCGCAGCCGTGGCCGGTGGGCGCAAACTTTCTGCCTTCGACGGCTATCAACGAGCTCGAAATGTGGCAGGCTGACACCTTTGACCCAACCACGATCGATCGCGAACTGGGCTGGGCCGAGGGCATCGGCATGAACACCTTGCGCGTGTTTCTGCACAATCTGTTATGGGAACAGGATCCCGAAGGGTTCAAGAAGCGCATCGATATCTTTCTGACGATCGCCGCGCGTCATCACATTCGGCCAATCTTCGTGCTATTCGATTCGTGCTGGGAACCGTATCCAAAGCTTGGCCCGCAACATCCGCCCATACCCGGGGTGCACAACTCGGGCTGGGTGCAGGCGCCGGGCGCAGCGGTGCTTGCCGATCCGGCGCAGTATCCCAAGCTCAAGGAATACGTAGTTGGGGTGGTAGGAGCGTTTGCAGCCGATTCGCGCATTTTGGCCTGGGATGTGTGGAACGAACCGCACGAAGAACATCCAGGCGTCTATACGAATGGCCAGCCGCAGAACGCAAACGATGCTGTCATCAAACTGGTTCCGCAGGTATTTGCATGGGCGCGCAGCGCGCATCCCACGCAGCCGCTTACAAGCGGCGTATTTGATGACGGCGCATGGAGCCCGCTTGACGCCATGTCGCCGATGACGCGCATTCAAATTGAACAGTCTGACGTGATCAGCTTTCACAGGTACGGCTGGCCTGAAGATTTCGAAAAGCACATTGCGGAGTTGCAGCAATTTCACCGGCCGCTGATTTGCACCGAGTACATGGCTCGCAGCGCCGGAAGCACGATCGACACAATTCTCCCAATCGCGTATAAGAACCACGTGGGCGCCATCAACTGGGGTTTGGTCAACGGCAAGAGCCAGACGAATTTCCCCTGGGATTCGTGGACGCGGCCTTACGTTTCAGACCAGCCGACCATCTGGTTCCACGACCTTTTTTATCCCGACGGAAAGCCATATCGTGAACGCGAAGTGGAGATCATTCGCGATTTGACACAAGGCAAGCAGGCGCCGTTGTAGGCGTGGGGAATTTACCTGGCCGATTGATTTAGCTTTACAATCGAAAAAGCAGTTGATCCCGCGGAGAGCTGGCCGAGTGGTTGATGGCATCGGTCTTGAAAACCGACGTACCTGAAAGGGTATCGGGGGTTCGAATCCCTCGCTCTCCGCCATTATTCGATTGGTCCTTCGGCTTCGCTCAGGATTTCGCCTGCAGGCTCTCGCTACCCAGTGTGTCCCCATATGGGGCTCCCGGAGCCGTGACGGGATTGCGCAGGAGAACAGGCTGCAATTGGTTCCTGCCGAACTGGTCTGAGATCGTGTGCATCGCCAGCCACCGAACTGTTCCGTGCGCAGCACCAACCCAGCACTCACTCGCTGGGGTTCAGGACAATAAATCCACCCGAGTGGCTGATGTAAATTGTGTGGAAGATTGCTGCAGGCAACAGACCTTGCGCATCGAATGTTAGCGATCGGCGGGATTGAACCACATCGAGGCCGCGGACCACGGTTGAGCCGATTTTGATGGAAGTATTGGAATCGATGGTGACTTCATCCGCACCATCGCTGATGGCCATGACACCACCCCAGCGTGGTGAAGATATTGGGGCATGGTTGGCTGGAAACAGCTCGGGCACCCTGGCGCCGGTATCCAACTGCAACAGTACCCTGGCCTTGCCGGCGTCCATGAAGTCCGTCCAAATGAGTACGCGGTTGATCGTAGGCGAACCTTGATATTGTCCTATCGTTTCAAAACGGCATCGCTCCCCCGTTGGGGTGGGACCGCCAAACCGCAGCCAGCGCTCCTTGTAGTCGATGAAGATATCGAATCGTGAGAGGAAATCCTCGCCGAGAACGCCTCGAATCCCTGGCGCCAGCGTTTTCTGCCGTCCAAGGCGATCGACGACTACTCCCAGTCCAGATGCTGAAACCCCGCCTATCCGGACATTCTCGAGCTGCACCAGTTCATCTTGCCGCTGACGCAGGATCCCCGTAAGCGAAACCTTGCCGATGGCCGGGGCCTGCAACTGGAGCGCAAGGCCTGGATCGATCACGGTCCGGGTAGTTCCCGTGTCGACCAGAAAGTCGTAAGGGCCAGTGTTATTGACCGTTGCCGCGACGACGATGAGGTATTTGTCGCGCAGATGAAACGGTACGATGTTGTTTGATTGCTGCACTTGCGCCGGCAACACGCCGGGCAGGGAGCACCAAGCCAACAGCAAGAGGGATCGGGCAGGGAACTGGCGTCCGGAGGAAAGACAACATCGAACCGGCAGCATTCGGGTCTTGAGCATGCCTGGCCTTCCCGTCGAGTCCACGCTCATTCGCACTGAGCGTCTACAATCCCCCAGAATTTACCCCTAACGATGGGAGATTGTCCATAGGAAGCAGTTTAGTACCCGTTTTGCCGGCTTTCGGTGCTTAAAATCACTCCTTTTCGGGCTCGATTTATTGCTCTGGCGGCAGCGGCCAATTCAATGCTGGCCGGAAAAACGAAGCGGAAGGGCAAGAGATGATTTGCCCTTCCGCTGAATTCAACTGCGGTCAACGCTGTTTTACTGAAGCGCAATCACGACCTTGTCCACTGTTCCCGTGAAGCGGTCGGGCGTTTTGTACTCCTGACTGACGGGCGAGCCGAGATCGCTTCCGATATCCAGTGTCTCGTTGAAGCCAAGATTTACGTTGGTAAATTTGGCCTCGCCCTCCGCAATTCCGTTGATGGATAGCGTGCCGACAGCGGGGAGCGGCTGGCGTGCCAGGAACGGCAGATCCGATTGTTTTGTCTCCCCGCTTGGGAGAAGGTTGAGCACGATGTGCGCTTTGCCCGGTTGGAGTGGATCGGTAGCGACCAACTGTCCGGAGCGACTTCCGAACGCATTAATCTCGTAGACAACGCGGCGGTCTTTGACAAACAGGCTGAGACCGCCGTAACGGCCGCCTTGCGCGATAATGACTCCGTCGGCGCCCGTAATCGGCACGTCAATATCCGCCGTGATTGAATAGGCGCGTCCGCCTAGTTGCGGGCCAACCGCCGGTTGAAGCCGAGATACGCCCGAACGATAGGTAAAGACCTTTTGTCCTGCCGTCTGACCGATCGGGTACGCTTGACGCGCGGGAAGCACCGGGTAGACTTGATTCCTCGCGGCTTCAGTGGCGAAAAGCGCCTGCAATTCCTTCAGTTTTTCGGGATTCTTCGCGGCCAGATTGTGAGCCTGACTGTAATCGTTATTCAGGTTGTACAGTTCCCATGGATGAGTGTCGAGATCTTTTTCGCTTACCCCGTTGCTCGGAAGCCTGTATCCCTCATCCCAGGTTTCGTGATAGAGATCGCCTGCCCACCACCCATCCTTATAGATGGCGCGATTGCCGCTGGTGCAGAAGTATTGAATGCGGTGACGGCTCGGCGCATTCGCATGATCGAATGTGTAAGTCAGGCTGGTTCCTTCCAGCGGAGTCTGCTTTACACCGTCGATTTCTTCGGGAGGCTTTACGCCAACAATGTCATAGATCGTCGGCGCGATGTCGTTCACATGTGAGAATTGGCTGCGTAACCCG
>Ga0182016_10001427_pt1 | contig 29111 bp, 28 predicted proteins | sample 712S2MmetaG_FD_120491 | JGI IMG/M metagenome (GOLD analysis project Ga0182016, IMG submission 120491) | Permafrost microbial communities from Stordalen Mire, Sweden - 712S2M metaG | ecosystem: Environmental > Terrestrial > Soil > Wetlands > Permafrost | place: Sweden: Stordalen | collected...
GTCTCGCCGCCGATGATGATGTGGTTGCCGCCGCCGGTGCCGGTGTGGCGTCCGTCCACCATGAATTTTTCCGTGCCGAGCCGCGTCTGCCGCGCTTCCTCATAGACCGTCGTGGTGCGTTCAACGAGTTCCTCCCACGTTTTGCTTGGGTGCATGTTCACCTCGATGACGCCGGGGTCAGGCGTGACGGCGAGCTTGTTCAGGCGCGGATCGCGCGGCGGCGTTTCTCCTTCGATGACGACGGGCAAACCCGTTTCGTGCGCGGTGGTTTCAATGCCGGCGATGAGATCCAAATAATCTTCCGTCTTCTCCACCGGCGGCATAAAGACGTGCAATCGTCCGTCACGCGGCTCGATGCACAATGCCGTGCGGATGATCCACGGCGCGCTTTCGCCAGTGGCAGGACGGCGGTTCGGATCTTCGTCCGGTTTCAACTCCGGTTTTTCCTCCGGCTTACCAAGTTTTTGCGCGCGCTGGCCGGGGCCGTAGCCGGGCGGCAACGGCGCATCGCGACGGCCAACAACTTGGCGGCGATACGGAAAATCTTTCGGCAGTTCCGGCAAATCCGGCACCGACGGATCTTGCTGCCGCAACCATGGAAAATCTTTTTCCGAAACCCACGGCACGGAATCGAGCGGCAGGCGCAGGCCCATCGCGGAATCGCCGGGAATCAGCCAGAGCGTGTCGTCATCGCGCAAAAACCACGAGCCGGACATCCAGCCCTGCTGCTGTCCAATCCACGCGCGCTTGATTGGCAGCGTATAGCCGACGACCGAGCCGAGACCCTGCTGAAATATCCGCGCGATGCGTTCGCGCTCCTGCTTGTCCTTGAGGTTGGATTTCTCCGGCGTGATGTTCGACGGAAACCGGCGTTCCTTCCACGAATAATAAAACGCGTCTTCGTAAGCCGGAATCAGATGCTCCGGTTTCACGCCGATGGTTTTGGCAAGCCGCTCCGCCAGCGCCTTGGCTTCCTTTGGACCGTGGCCATAATTTTTCGATTCGTCGGCGATGAGCGAATCATTCTTCCACACCGGGACGCCGTCCTTGCGCCAATACGCGGCGAGCGCGTAACGCGGCAGCGGTTCGCCGGGATACCATTTGCCCTGGCCGTAATGCAGCAACGCGCCGGGCGCGAATTTATTGCGCAAACGCTTGATGAGTTCGCCGGACAAAATTCTTTTTTTCTTCGAGACGGCGGTGAAATTCCATTCCGGTCCGTCGGGATCATCCACGGAAACAAACGTCGGCTCGCCGCCCATCGTGAGGCGCACGTCGCCTTTTTTCAAATCCACGTCAATCGCGTGGCCGAGCTTCTCGATGTCCGCCCATTGCTCCTCGGTGTAAGGCTTGGTGACGCGCGGCGATTCGTAAACACGCTTCACCGTCATGTCGAAGGCGAATTCAGTTTCGCATTCATCCACGCCGCCGGAAATTGGCGCGGCGCTCGACGGGTCCGGCGTGCAGGCCAGTGGAATGTGGCCTTCGCCCGCGAGCAGGCCGGAAGTCGGATCGAGACCAATCCAGCCCGCGCCCGGCAAATAAACTTCCGTCCACGCGTGCAAATCCGTGAAGTCCTTTTCCGCGCCGCTCGGGCCATCGAGCGATTTCACATCCGGCTTGAGCTGGATCAAATAACCGCTGACGAATCGCGCCGCAAGGCCGAAGTGCCGCAGCAGTTGCACGAGCAACCACGCCGAGTCGCGGCAGGAACCGCTCAATTTCGTGAGTGTTTCTTCCGGCGTCTGCACGCCGGGTTCCATGCGGATGGTGTATTTGATGTCCTTCCACAAACGCTGGTTGATGGCGACGATGAAATCGTTTGTCGGCTGCTTCTCGCTGTCGGGCATTTCCAGCCGCTGCTGTTTGGTCCGGCGTTTGACTTCGCCGATCAAGTCGCGCCGCAGCTCCGTCAGATACTTTGTAAAGTTAGTCGTGAGCCAGCATTTGCGCTGGAATGGCGCGAGTTCATGATCCAACGCCGGGTCGTAGGCGAAGGGAAATTTCTGCGCGCTTGGTTCGAGGAAGAAATCGAACGGATTCAGCACCGACATCTCCGCCACCAAATCCACTTCGACGAGAAATTCGCGCGTCGGCTCGGGAAACACCAAGCGCGCCGCGTAGTTCGATTGCGGATCCTGCTGCCAATTGATGAAATGCTTTTCGGGCTTGATCTTGAGCGAGTAGCTCAAAATCCGCGTGCGCGAATGCGGCGCGGGCCGGAGCCGCACAACCTGCGGGCCGAGGTTGATGAGCCGGTCGTATTTGTAGTGCGTCTTGTGGTGGAGCGCGACGTGGATAGACATAGGCGGAAATTAAAAATGTAAAATTAAAAATTAAAAAACAGAGCCGGCGATGATTCCGTCTTTTTTAATTTTGCATTTTTAATTTTTAATTGGTTTTCCTGTTGCTGCTGCTCTTCCTGCTGCACCATGATTTCGTCTTCGAGATTGTTGAAATTTTGGAAAATGTAGGCGTTGAACAGCGCGCCGCCGATGTCGTTGAGCTTGCCCTGCAGCCGGTCCAGATAACCGTGCAGGCCGGCGTCGAAAATTTCGTCAACGGTCATGAACTGCAGTTCCGCGACCAGCCGGCCCGCCAGTTTTTCGGCGTCGTTGCAGAATTTCCCCTCGGCCACGCCGGAGATTTTGCGGAGCGCGGCGTTCAGCTCACCCACGCAAAAACGGACGGAACGCGGAAAGTCCTCGTTGAGCAGCAGAAATTCCGCGACGAGCCGCGGACTAACTTCCGCGCCGTGGATGGTTTTGTAGGCGTCCCACGCGCTGCACGAACGCAAAATCGCCGACCATTCAAGCGCGTCGGTTTCGCTGACGGTTTCCGGCAGGCCTTTCTCGGGCAGCGTTTCGTAGCGCAGGTCGAGGATGCGCGAGGTCTTGTCGGCGCGCTCGATGAATTTTCCCGCCTGCGCGAACCACCAGCCCTCGTTGTGGATCAGCGTGGCGTATGTCAGGCCGATGATGAGCAGCGAACTGGCTTTAATCTGCTGGAAAAATTCGCTGGGGCTTTCCTTCCACACCTGCCGTGCCGTGGGCGTGCGGACAAACCAGTAGAGCCGGTTCAATTCCTCCCAGAGTTCAATCGTGATCTGGTCGCGCACCATGCGGGCGTTTTCGCGCGCCGAGCAGATGGACGAGACCAGGGAGTTCGGGTTGTCCATCTGGAACACCAGGAACTCAGTGACGTTCTGCGCGGTGGCCTTTTTGTGCAGCGCCAAAAACTGCTCCTCGTCGCCGGTGGTCTGCACGATGGGCAGCCAGTGCTTGGCCAGGCGCTCCTCGTCGAGGTTACGCAGGTCGAGGAGCAGTTGCAGGTTCACGTCCACGATGCGCGCGATGTTCTCGGCACGCTCGATGTAACGCGACATCCAGTAAAGGGAGTTGGCGACGCGGGAGAGCATTTATGATTGATGATTGATGATTGATGATTTGAAACCAGCCATGCTACGTTCAAACCGCCTGCTGCCTGCACCTGAAATCGTAAATCGTAAATCGTAAATCATAAATTTTTCATTCATCTCCATACAAAACCCAGGTGTCCTTGCTGCCGCCGCCCTGCGACGAATTGACCACGAGCGAGCCTTTGCGCAGCGCGACGCGCGTGAGGCCGCCGGGCACGATGACGGTTTTTTCGCCGGAAATAATATATGGCCGCAGGTCAATGTGCCGGCCTTCAAACAATCCGTCGGTGACATGCGTTGGATGGCGTGACAGCGAAATCGTCGGCTGCGCGATGTAATTGCGCGGCTCGGCCTCGACTTTTTTGCGGAACTCGGCGATCTCGTCCTTGGTCGCCTTCGGGCCGATCAACATGCCATAGCCGCCAGATTCGTTCGCGGCCTTGATGACGAGTTTTTCCAGATTGTCCAAAATATATTTTTTGTCGGTCTCCTCGTTGGCCAGATAAGTCGCCACGTTCGGAATGATCGGCTCCTGGTCGAGGTAGTATTTGATCATTTTCGGCACGAAGTGATACATCACCTTGTCGTCGGCGATGCCCGTGCCGATGGAATTGGCGAGCGAGACATGCCCCGTGCGATACGCGTGAACCAAGCCCGGCACGCCGAGCATCGAATCGCGGCGGAACACCGTCGGGTCGAGAAAATCATCGTCCAGCCGGCGGTAAATGACGTGAACCGGCTGCAAGCCTTTCGTCGTGCGCATGAACACCCGCGCATCGCGCACCACGAGGTCGCGGCCCTCGACGATTTCAATGCCCATCTGCCGCGCGAGATAAGTGTGCTCGAAGTAGGCCGAGTTGGCCGCGCCCGGCGTGAGCAGCACGACCGTCGGATCGGACACGCCGGCGGGCGCGATGTATTGCAACATCCGCAGCAGCTCACGCGGGTAATCTTCCACCGGCCGCACACCGACGCTTTCAAACATGTGCGGAAACGTGCGTTTCATCGCGCGCCGGTTTTCCAGAACATAGCTTACGCCGCTGGGACAACGACCATTGTCTTCGAGCACCAAATAATTTCCTTTGTCATCACGGATCAGGTCCGTGCCGCAAATATGGATGTAAATATCCTTCGGCACGTTGAAATTCACGAACTCGCGCCGGAAATGTTTTCCCGACAAAACGTAAAACGGCGGGATGACGCCGTCCTTCAAAATTTTTTGCTCGTGGTAAAGGTCGTGCAGAAACAGGTTCAACGCCGTGATGCGCTGCACCAGGCCGCGCTCCAGAAATGCCCATTCCTTCGCCGGGATGATGCGCGGCAGCAGGTCGAACGGGAAAATTTTCTCCGTGCCCGCCGAGTCGCCATAGACGTTGAACGTGACGCCCTGCCGCAAAAACGCCAAGTCCACCGACTGGCGCTTGTTGTTAAACTCGTCCAGCGTCAGCGTCTGGAATAATTCCCGGAACCGGGCATAATGCGGACGCATCTGGTCGCCCGGCCCGACCATTTCGTCGAAAAAATCTTCCGCGCTATAGCCGTTGAGCAGGGACACCGGTGGTTGTGATTTGGTCTGGTTGGTCATTTTGTGACAGAACGTTCAAGCGAAGAATCTCATCCCTTGACGGCCGAAACCAGTTAAATGCACGCTGTATTTGATACGATGCAGACGTGATTGCCTATGTTTGACTGAAAGATCGGCACTTTGCATAAACCTTGTTTAGCAGCCGGCTTGCCAACTGGAACAATCTGCTTAAACGGAAGACGGCAATGGCGAGGCCGGAGGCATGAAGCCATTTTCATTCATGACTACTTTCCCCTTTTACCCGCGCTTCGTAAAAACTAGACTACAGCCATGAATTTGCCAGGATTTCCCATCGCCCGTCCGCGCCGGTTGCGGACTTCGCCCGCGTTGCGCCGGCTTGTGGCGGAAACGTCGCTGAATGTTTCGCAGCTCGTCCTGCCGCTGTTCGCGCGCTCTGGCAAAAAATTGCGCCGGCCCGTGGACGCCATGCCCGGCGTGTTTCAACTGTCGCCGGATGAAATTCTGCGCGAGGCCGCGGCGGCGCACGCGCTGGGCGTGCCGGCGGTTTTGCTCTTCGGCATTCCCGACAAAAAAGATGCGAAGGCCAGCGGTGCCTACGCCAAGAACGGCATTGTGCAGCAGACGGTGCGGCTGCTGAAAAAGGAACTGCCGTCGCTGCTCGTCATCACGGACGTATGCCTGTGCGAATACATGAGCCACGGCCATTGCGGCATCGTTAGTGGCACGGGCGTCCCGCCTGTGAGTTCCAAAAAAAATCAACGCACAGGCAAGATGCCTGTGCCACTAAAAATCCTGAACGACCCCACGCTCAAGCTGCTCGCGCAAACGGCGGCGAGCCACGCCGCAGCCGGCGCAGACATCGTTGCACCGAGCGACATGATGGACGGCCGCGTGCGCGCCATCCGCGCGGCGTTGGACAACGAAGGTTTTCTCGACACGCCAATCATGAGTTACGCGGCGAAATTCGCGTCGGCGTTTTACGGCCCGTTCCGCGAGGTGGCGGAATCCGCGCCGAGCTTTGGCGACCGGCGCAGCTACCAGATGGACGCGGCGAACGCGAACGAAGCCTTGCGCGAAGTGGCGCTGGATATTCAGGAAGGCGCGGACATCGTCATGGTCAAGCCGGGGATTGCCTATCTGGACATCATTCACCGCGTGAAAACGGAATTCGGCCTGCCCACCGCCGCCTATGCGGTGAGCGGCGAACACGCGATGATCAAGGCCGCCGCCGCCAACGGCTGGATTGACGAGCGCGGCGTGACGCTGGAAAGCCTGCTGGCGATGCGGCGGGCTGGCGCGGATATTTTGATCACTTACGCGGCGATGGATGTGGCGAAGTGGCTGAAGGGCTAAACGGTGAAGGCTCGACTTGGGTCTCGCCCTGCAAATTGGTTGAAGCTCGTTTTGCGTTTGCCTTGTGCCTTCCGGCAAGTTAGGCTGCGCGTTCATTTTTCACTATGATTGGAACAATTCGCAAACATTCTTCGTGGCTGTGGGTGGTGATCATCACCCTGACAGTCATCTCGTTCATTTGGTGGGGCGCGGCTCCGGCGCAACGCGGCGGCGGTGGACGCGGTGGCGATTTTGGTTCCATCAATGGTCAAAAAATCACGCAGCAGCAATATGTGGACGCGCTCAACGAATTCAAATTGGTCTATTTCTTCCGTTACGGCACTTGGCCGGACAAGCGAAGCAACCTGTCCCAATCTGACATGGAACGTGAAACCTATGTCCGCCTATTGCTGGTTCAAAAGGCTTCCGACCTGGGCATTCATGTCGGCTTGGACACCGCGGCGGCATTGGGCAACCAGATGTTGAACTCGTTGGGTCGCAACGGCCAGATCGTGTCGATGACGGAATTTGCGAAACGAGTCCTGGAACCGCAGGGTCTGACCGTGGCGGACTTCGAGAATTTTTGCAGCCACGATGCCGCCATCCGGCAGCTCGTCGAGTCCATCGGCGCGTCCGGCGCGTTCATCACGCCGCAGGAAGCCGCCGGCATCTACCAGCGCGAACACCAGGAGGTCGCAGCGCAGGCCGTTTTCCTTTCCGCGCGGAGTTTCCTGCCGTCCGTCCAGGTGACGCCGGCGGCCGTCGCGCAGTTCTACACCAATTACCTCGCGGAATACCGCCTGCCGGACCGCGTGCAGGTCAATTACGTCGCGTTCGAGTTGTCAGACTTCCTCGCGCAATCGAAGGCGGAGTGGGCGAAGACGAATTTTGAAGAAAATGTGGATGCATATTATCACCAGAACGCCAGCCAGTATGCTGATGCCAAGACACCGGAAGAAGCCAAGGTAAAAATCCGCGAACGGTTGACCCGTGACCGCGCACTGTTTGACGCCCGCGCGCAGGCCAACGATTTCGCCAGCACGGTTTTCAACCTCGCCCCGGCATACGCGGAAAATCTCGCGACCGTTGCGAAACAAAAAGGATACACGGTCCAGACGACCGCGCCGTTCAGCGCCGAAACCGGCCCGCAGGAATTTACCGCGCCGGAAGGTTTCGCCAAGATCGCGTTCGGTTTGACGCCGGATGAACCGTTTGTCAACCCGATCGTCAGCACCAATGCCGTCTATGTCATCGCGCTCGCCAAGCAGTTGCCGAGCGAAATCCCGTCGTTTGCCAGCATCCAGGCCCAGGTGACGCAGGATTACCAGATGCAGCAGGCCACCGTGCTCGCCCGCGAAGCCGGAACGAACGCTTCCATCCGGCTTGCGGTCGCCATGGCCACCGGGAAAAGTTTTGCCGCCGCCTGCGTCGCCGCCGGACTGTCACCGCAGTCGCTCCCGCCGTTTTCCATCAGCACGCGCGAATTGCCGGCGCTGGCGGGTCGCGCCGAATTGAACCAGGTGAAGCAGGCGGTGTTCACCACGGCGGTCGGCCACATCAGTAATTTCATGGAGACCGATGACGGCGGGTTCATCCTGTTCGTTCAGTCGCAACTGCCGGTGGACCAGTCGGTGATGAATGCCGAACTCCCGCAGTTCGTTGAAACACTCCGCCGCAACCGCGAGGACGAGGCGTTTCAGAGCTGGCTGAACGTCGAGGCCAACCGCACCCTGGGTAACATGCCGTTTGCACAGCGGCAGGCCGGAGCCCGGTAATTCGCCGTGACTGCGGCCATCAAACTCTCGTCGCCCGCCACCCGCGAGTTCTGGGAAATCCCCATCCTGTTCGAGGACGAACATCTGCTCGCGCTCGACAAGCCGGCGCGCCTGCTCACTTCACCTGACCCCGACAACTTGGGCCGGCCGAGCCTGATGAAGCTGCTGCATACCGCCATCGCGGATAAAAAACCGTGGGCGGCGGAACGCAGCCTGGAATATCTCAACAACGCGAACCAGCCCGACTTTGACGCCGGCGGCGTGATTCTCCTCGCCAAAACCAAACCGGCGTTCATCGCGCTCGCCAACTTGGTCAGCTCGGAAAAAATGCGTTTGAAATATGTCGCGCTCGTTCATGGCGAGCCGCTGGAAAACCAGTTTGAAGTGAACGCCAAGCTGTCGCCGCACCCGGTCAAGCCCGGCGTGATGCGCGTGGATCCGCAGGACGGCAAGCAGGCGACGACGCGGTTTGAGGTGCTTGAAAATTTTTCGCGCCACGGCTACGCGTTGCTGAGATGTGAACCGCTGCTGGAGCGCATGCATCAGGTGCGCGTCCACGCCAGCCACGTCGGTTTGAAAATCGTCGGCGATGAAGTTTACGGCGGCAAGCCGCTCTGGCTGTCGCGGCTGAAGAAGGATTACCGGCTCAAGCCCGGCCGCGAGGAACGTCCGCTGCTCGGCCGCGTCGCGCTGCACATCGAGGAATTGATCTTGCCGCATCCGTTCACGAACGAAACCGTGACGATCAAAAGCGAATGGCCGAAGGATTTGAAGGTTGCGCTGAAATATCTGCGGCTTTACGCAAATTAATTTTCTTGGCGCGCTTGGCGTCTTGGCGGTTAACTCACCGCCCAATTCAAAACCGCCTTCTGCACATGCAGCCGGTTTTCCGCCTGCGTGAAAATCGTGTCGGCGTTCGCCTCAAAAGTATCCGCGTCAATCTCCTTGCCGCGATACGCCGGCAGACAGTGCATCACCAGCGCGCCGGGCTTGGCTAGCTTCACGAGCGGCGCGTTAATTTGATAACCGGCAAATGTTTTGATGCGCTCGGCGGCTTCCGCCTCCTTGCCCATCGAAACCCAGACGTCGGTGTAAAGTAGATCCGCGCCGGATGCCGCAGCTTTCAAATCTTCGGTGATAATGATTTTTCCGCCCGCGCGTTTCAGGATTTCCGCCGACGGCTGAAACGCTTTCGGCGCGGCGATGCGCAATTCAAAATTCAACTTCGCCGCCGCAAAAATCCACGACACCGGCATGTTGCACGCGCCGTCGCCGATGAACGTGACGACCTTGCCGGTGATCGGCCCACGCTTTTCCTCAAATGTGAAAATATCCGTCAGCACCTGGCACGGATGCTCGTCGTCCGTCAGCGCGTTGATGGTCGGGATTTTTGAAAATTCGGCGAACTCCTCCACGTCGCTCTGCGCGAACGTGCGGATGACCGCGCCGTGGATCATGCGGCCCAGCACGCGCGCGGTGTCCTTGATCGGTTCGCCGCGGCCGAGCTGAATGTCGTTTGTGTTGAGAAACATCACGCCCGCGCCGAGTTCGCGCAGGCCGGTCTCGAACGAAACCCGCGTGCGCGTGGATGACTTGGAAAAAATCAGCGCCCACGTCTGGCCGGCGAGCGGCTGCGTGGAATGCGCGCCGCGTTCCTTTTTGAAAACCACCGAGTCGCGCAGGATTTTTTCAAAGTCCGCGCGTGGCAGTTTTTCCAATGACAACAGATGTTTCATGTCTTAACAGTTTTGGGAGATTTCCAACCAAAGAAAATTTTATACCGCAAACAAAACGCGCCGTCACTTCTTTTTCTTCGCCGCGTGGGTACGGCGCCCCGCCGCAGTTGGACGGCGACGGGGCGTCGCTGCCATTTTCTTGGCGTTGTCCGCGGCGCGCCAGAGATACCACGCCGCCGTGGTGCCGTGCGGTCGCCACGTTTTACCAAACTTGAGCAGAGCCTTTGGCTTGGGCATTTCGCGTTTTTTGTAGGCAATGCGAAATCCGCTGCGCACGCCAAAGTCGTCCACCGGCAGAACGTCTTTGCGGCCGAGCTGAAAGATCAACAGCATCTCCACCGTCCAGCGTCCGACGCCGCGCGCGGCGGTGAGGCGCTCGATGATTTCCTCGTCGCCCAGTTTTTCGATCTGCCGCGATGTTGGAATCGTGCCGTCCAAAGTTTTCGCCGCGATGTCGCGGATGGCCGCAATTTTGGCGAAGGAAAAACCGCAGGCGCGAAGCTGTTCATCTGCGACATCCGCCAAATCTTCCGGTTTCGGAAACCGGCGTTTGGGAAACAGTTGTTTGAACCGGCCGAGGATGTTTCCCGCCGCCGTGGCATGAAGCTGCTGGTGCGCGACCGCCAGCACGAGCGATTGAAACGGCGAGCGCCACGGCTCGTGTTCCAGCTTGCACGGCCCGAACTCACGAATCAACCGCCGCATCACCGGATCAACGGCGTCAAGGTGTTTGAGCGCGGCGGCGTTCATGCAACATCACGCGAGCGACTTGACGAGTTCCTCGATTTTGGCGATGCCCTCGGCGGCTTCCTGCGGTTTCAAATTCAGTGCTGGCAGCAGCCGGATGACGTGCGTGCCTGCGGGGATGGTCAGCACGCCCGCAGCGTGCAGCCGGTTCACAAATTGAATTGCCGCCGGCTTGTCGCTCGCAGCGAAACCGGGGATTTTTTCCGCCAGTTCCAGGCCGAGCATGAAGCCAAGGCCGCGCGCATTTTTGACGACCGTTGGATACGCTTGCACCAGCCGCTCCAGTTCGTTTTTTATCCAGTCGCCAAGCTTGCGCGCCTGCTCATCGAGTTTTTCCGATTCAATGACGGAGAAAATTTTCAGTGCAACGGCGCATGCGAGCGGCGTGCCGCCGAAGGTCGTGGCGTGCGTGCCCGGTCCGAGCAGATCCTGATACGGCGCCCGCACCCAGAACGCGCCGATGGGGAATCCGCCGCCGAGCGACTTGGCCATCGAAAGGCCGTCGGGCAGAAATTTTTCGCCGCCGGGCACGCCTTCAAGAATCCGCTGAAAGCTCTGGAACTTGCCGGTCCGGAAATGGCCGCACTGCACGCCGTCCATGAGCAGCAGTAGTTTTTTCTCGTCGCACAACGCTCGCAGGCCGAGCAGATATTCCGGCGTGGCGGGCGTGACGCCGCCTTCGCCCTGCACGCCTTCGATCATGATGGCGACGGTCGCCGGTGAAATCGTGGCGCGTGCGGCAGCGAGGTCATTGTAGGGAATGTGCCGGAAGCCGGGCATCATCGGCTCAAACCCTTTTTTCACCTTGTCCTGGCCGGTGGCGGCAATGCCGGCGAGCGTGCGGCCGTGAAAGGAATTGGTCGCCGTCAGGATTTCAAACCGGCCTTCGTCGTGGCCAAACTTGCGCGCGACTTTGAACAAGCCTTCGTTTGCCTCCGCGCCGCTGTTGGCGAAAAAGCATTTTCCCGCGCCAATGCGTTTGACGATTTCCGCCGCGAGCCGGCCCTGTGGCTCGGTGAAATACAAATTGGAGACGTGGATCAGTTTTTTGGACTGCTCGACGAGCGCCTCGGTGATGGCCGGGTGCGCGTGGCCGAGCGAACAGACGGCAATGCCGCTGCCGAGATCGAGATAGCGCTTGCCGGCGACGTCAAACAGATAGCTGCCCGCGCCGTGGCTAAAGACCAGGTCAAAACGCCCGTAGCTGGGAACGACGTTCTTCGCGAACAGCTCGCGGATGGATTCGTAATCGTTGCGCACAATCGCCCGCGGAGTTGGAACAATTTCTTTCACAGTTTTTTATCAGCCACAAAAATGCACAAAAAGCGCGGAAGAAAAAATCTTTTTGTGCATTTTGTGATTTTTTTGCGGCCATCACAAAACGATTTCGGTGCCGATGCCTTTGTCGGTGAAAATTTCCAGCAGCACGGAGTGCGGCACGCGGCCGTCCACGAATGAAACCTTTTCAACGCCGGATTTGATGGCGGCGACGGCGCTGTCCACTTTCGGAATCATGCCCTTGTCCACGATGCCGGCGGCTTTGAGGCCGGCCACTTCGGCGGTTTTCAAATGCGCGATGAGCGTGGCCGGGTCTTTGAAATCGCGCATCAAACCGGGCACGTCGGACATAAAGACAAGCCGCTTGGCATTGAGCGCGATGGCGCACATCGCGGCGGCGACGTCGGCGTTGCAGTTGTAAATTTTGCCGTCTTCGCCTCGCGCGGTCGGGCTGATGACCGGCGTGAAACCGCACCACATGGATTCCTTCAAAGGCTGTACGTTGACCTCGATGACTTCGCCGACGTAGCCGATGTCAATTTTCCGGCCGGGATTTTCCTTGTCGTCGAGATACAGCTTTTTGCATTTGAAAATGTCCGGCCCGGCAAACCCCACGGCCTGGCCGCCAAGCGTATTGATGGCTTTGACGACTTCGGGATTGATCTCGCGCGACAAAACGGCGTCCACGATTTGCGCGGTCGCCTCGTCGGTGACACGCTGGCCTTGGATGAAATTCGCCTTCAGCCCGGCTTTTTCCATCGCCCGCGTGATCGCCTTGCCGCCGCCGTGGACGACAACCGGATTGATTTCCACCGCTTCCAAAAAAACGATGTCGCGCGCGACGCCGGTGCGCACGGTTTCGTCCGGCGAATCCATGAAACTGCCGCCGTATTTTACGACGAACGTTTCGCCGCTGAATTTCTGGATGTAGGGCAGCGCTTCGAGCAGCGTGGCGGCTTTGGCGATCAAGTCTTGCACGCGGAATTTTTAGCAGGTGCGGCGGTCGTTGTGAAAAGAATTGTTTCGCAAACCGGAGTTTGATCTTGAACGCGTGCGGAGGCGCAGGGGCATGGCCTGACAAATTTCCCTTTACGCAGGCGCGGCATTCACTAGATTGCCTTCATGTCCGAAATCGCAAAATTCGTCAACAACGGCTCCGCGACCATTACACCGGCGATGGCCGGGAAAATCCTGAGTCATCTGCCGCAGTGGAAACTCGAATTTACCCAGATCAACGCGCCGAAGTTTCCGCACCTGGTGGATCAATTGGAATTTCTCGCCGATGCGGTGGAGGACGCGGTGGAAGGTGCCTACCGGGAACTGCCGTATTCGGCCATCGCGCAGGCGGTGTTTGCGCTGATTTACGCGCACAAAAAGATGGGTATTATTCCGGAGAGCATTTTGGAACTGGGCCGGGCGGACGATTCGAGCGTGGTGCGGGCGGTGCTGATCCAGAATGAAAAGGCGTTTGCCTTGTATGCTGGAACCCAGGGGATTGACTGGCAAAAGATCACCAGCCAGCCTTGAATTTAAGGCGATTTTCGGGGTTGACATTGGACGGTTCGCCGCTATACTGGCTTTGAATAGAAAAAGTTCCGAAATAAAATTTTTATGAAAAACATTCAAACATTGTTTTCCGCAGCCGTTTGCGGGCTGGTTTTGGCTTTCACCACGGCGGCTGGCGCGCAAGACGCCAAGCAGGGCGTGGCGACCGTTGTCCGGGTCAAAGGCGAGGCCAGCTACACGCTTGGCGGCAACGAAGGCTGGCATCCGTTGGTGGCGGGAAAAATCCTTCGCCCCGGTGCGGTCATCAAGACCGAATCTGATGCGGCAGTGGACGTGGTTTTGGGCAAGGCCGTCGAAATGCCCCAGGCGCATCCAGTGCCGGATAAAGTCACGCTGGCGCCCGATTCCTCTGTTCGCGGCATGGTTGGTTACAAACCCTCGGTGGAACAGAATATCATCCGCCTGTCGGGTGATACGACCATAAAAATTGATGTTCTGACGGTTTCCGACACGGGCGTGGACACTGTGAGCGACACGGAACTGGATTTGCAGAAGGGCCGCATCTTCTACAGTGTGAAAAAACTTTCCACTGAATCGAAATATCTCGTCAAAATCCCGAACGGCATCGCCGGTGTGCGTGGTTCGCAAGGTTTCATCAGTGCCGACGGCAAATGCGGCGCGCTGGTTCATCCCTTGTGGCTTTCCGTAGTTGGTGCCGATGGCAAGCCGGTGACGATTACTATTCCCGAAGGGCAGCAATATGATCCTACGTCAGGCTCGTCTTCTTCGTTCACACCTGAAATTCTTGACCTGTTGAACCAAATTTCCAAGGCGTCCAGGACCTGCTATGTGGAAATTTGCTCCTATTCCTATAACCGGAATCAGTGGTGCCACATCTCGCCGACCACTGGTGACAAGTGACAAGGGCAACCAAGGTGGCAACAACCAAGGTTAACCGATTGTTTTGTCTGCCGTTGTTGATGATGTTCTAATTTGAAATACAATTGAAAAAGCCAGAGCAGCCTTGAGTTGCTCTGGTTTTTCGTTTAATCCGATGCGGTGAAATTCAAACCGCTCAAGCGCACGCCGGTCCTTCTGGCCGCCCTCGTCCTCGTGCTCGTCTGCGCCGTGCGGCAGTTTCATCTTGATTTCTTCGAGCGGCTGGAACGCATCACCTATGACCTGCGCGTGCGGATGGCCCTGCGTTTTCCCGCGCCCGCCGCGACCAATCTCGCCTTTGTCGCGATGACAGATTCCAGCATCGCCGCCGTCAAAAGCGGTGCGCTCGGCTATAAATTTGGCCTTTATTGGCCGCGCCAGGTCTATGGCCGGCTGGTCGAGGAACTTTCGGCGCAAGGCGCGCAGACCGTCGCCTTTGACGTGTTGTTCGGCGAACTGCGCAACGACCATCCGCCCGTGCAGATGGCCGACGGCAGCCTGGTTGAATCCGACGATTTTTTTGCGCTGCAGATGCGCCGCGCCGGCAATGTCGTCATCGCCGTCACGCCGGAACTTCGTCCGCCGGATTTGTTCGCCACCAACGCGCTCGCGCTTGGCGGCATTTCCACCGACAAGGATTCCGACGGCACGCTCCGCCGCGTCGAGGCATTTCATATTTGCCGCCGCTGGAATCCACTCATCCAAAAAGCTGCGGATGAATTCCATCTGGACTTGGCCAATGCAAAAGTTACGTCAGGTCAAATTATCTTGCCGCAAACGGGGACGACAAACACCGTTGAAATTCCGATTGACGCCCAGACCAACTTTTCACTTGAGGATTTCACCGACAAAATTCCGCCTGGCGGCTCACCCAAGGCCAAGGCGTTCACGGACGAAACTATCTGGCACATGGGCATCGTTCTGGCCGCGCAGGAATTGAAGCTCGATTTGACCAACGCCGAAATCGGTTCCGGAAAAATCATTTTGCGCGGTGCCAACGGCGTTGAGCGCGTGATTCCAGTGGACGACAGAAACTTTTTTTACATTGACTGGCGGCTCACGCCGAACGATCCGAAACTTTTGTGTGCGCCGATTGAAAGTCTGCTCTGGCAGGACAAGCAACGGTTGCTCGGCGAAACCAAAGGCTTGAGTGACGCGTTTCGCGGCAAGCTCGTCATCGTCGGCTCGACCGCGCAGGGCAACGACCTGACCGACCGCGGTGCGACGCCGCTGGAAAAGGACACCTTCCTCGTCAGCAAGCACTGGAACGTCGCCAATGCCGTCATCACCGGCCAGTTCATCCGCCGCGCGCCGCTGCCGGTGGAACTGGCGCTGATCCTTTTGCTCGGTGCGTTCACGGCGTTCCTCACCTGGCAGTTGCGCGCGTTTTCGGCGACGGCGGGAACCTTGCTCTTGACGCTGGCCTACGTCGCCGCCGCGTTTGTCGCGTTCATCCAGTTTCATTACTGGCTGCCGCTGGTGTTTCCGATTGTGGGCGCGATGCTGGTTGAACACGTCAGCCTCGTCACCTATCGCGTCGTGTTCGAGGAACGTGAACAGCGCCGCGTTAAATCCGTCTTTTCCAAGATCGTCTCGCCGGATGTCGTGAATGAACTGCTCGGCGCGGAAAAACTGTCGCTTGGCGGGGCGCGCAGCGAAGTGACCCTGTTTTTTGCCGACGTGCGCGGTTTCACCACGTTCACGGACGAAACGCAGGAGCGCGTGGCGGAATTCGTCCGCGTGCATCAGCTTGACGCCGACGCGGCGGAAAAATGTTATGATGAGTCCGCGCGCGAAACGCTGGAAACGGTGAACCTTTATCTGGCGACGGTGGCCGACGCGGTGAAAAACCACGGCGGCACGCTCGACAAATACATCGGTGACTGTGTAATGGCGTTCTGGAACGCGCCGGTGCCAAACGAGCAGCACGCGCTGGCCTGCGTGCGTGCGGCGATTGAAGCCCAGCGGGTGATCCACGTCTTGAACCAGAAACGGCTCGCGCAAAATGCGTCGCGCGAAATCGAGAACCGCGCCCGCCTGTCCGCCGGGCTGCCGCCGAAGCCGCTGCTGACCGCGTTGCAGCTTGGCACAGGCATCAACACCGGCCTGGTGACGGTCGGTTTGATGGGATCCGACGCGCACATTTTGAACTACACGATTTTTGGCCGCGAAGTGAACCTGGCCAGCCGGCTGGAGGGCGTTTCCGGCAGCGGCCGCATCATCATCAGCGACGCGACCTACAACCATCTGCTGCGGCATGACTCGGTGCTGGCGGCGACATGCTTGGAATTGCCATCAGTCACGGTCAAGGGCATCAAGGCCGCCGTGCGGATTTTTGAGGTGCCGTGGAAATAGTTTTGATTTTTGAGTTTTTAATTTTAAGTTAAGAGTGTTGAACCCGCACGACGCTTCAACAAAAAACCTGAAACCAAAACCTGATTAAGATGCGAACCGCGATTTATCCCGGCAGTTTTGATCCGCTGACCAACGGCCACCTGGATGTGGTGCAGCGCGCGGCGAAATTATTCGACCGCGTCATCGTGGCCGTCGCGAAAAACGAGGGGAAGCATCCGCTGTTCTCGCTCGACGAACGGGTGGCGCTCGTGAAAAAATCCATCGCCCATCTGCCGAACGTCGGGGCTGATTCGTTCGACAGCCTGCTCGTCGAATACGTCGTGAGCCGGAAGGCGCAGGCGATCGTGCGCGGGTTGCGCGCCGTGTCGGATTTTGAATTTGAATTCCAGCTCGCGCTGATGAACCGCAAGCTGAACGAGAACATCGAGACGATTTTCATGATGCCCAAGGACACCTACACGTTTTTAAGCTCGCGCATCGTGAAGGAAATCGCCCGGCTCGGCGGCGACGTGAGAGGGTTTGTGCCGGCGCATGTGGAAGTGGCTTTGAAGAAAAAATTGAAGTCGCAGAAATAGTTTTAAGTTTTGAATTTTTAGTTTCTAGTGAACGGTGCAGCCAACATCTGGCTCCAACTTAAAATTCAAAACTAACAATTCAAAATTATGCTTTCAGTCAATCTGCGTCATCTGGAAAACCGCAACCTGGAGCTGCGCGGTGAACTGCCGCTGGCGGAGTTGGATTTGGATCCGCGCGACGAGATGGTGCGTGCGACGCAGCCTTTGCACTACGATTTGGCGGTTGAGCTGCTGGATGACAGCCTGCTGATCCAGGGCTCGTTGCAAATCACGCTCAATTGCCAGTGCGTCCGCTGCCTGAAAGACTTCGAATTCGAGCTGGAGCTGGATCCGTGGGTGCTCCATCTGCCTTTGGAGCCGCTGGAAGACGAGGAAGCCGTGCCCGTCAAGAACGATTGCGTGGACTTGACGCCGCGGGTGCGGGAGGATATTCTCCTTGGGTTTCCGCAGCATCCGGTTTGCAAGCCGGATTGCGGCGGATTGAAGAAAGCCAGCGTTGGCAAGGCGCGTAAAACCGCCGGCAAGGAGGAATCCAAGCCGTCCGCGTGGGCTGAATTGAACAAACTAAAACTGTAATTTAGAATTTATGGGCGTCCCAAAACGTAAACCTTCGACAAGCCGGATGCGGATGCGCCGAGCTTACAACAGCGTGCTGAAGCTCCCGCAGATCAGCAAATGTCCGCAGTGCGCCGAGCCGCATGTGCCGCACCGGGTCTGCCCGGCGTGCGGTTATTACAAGGGCCGCCAGGTGCTCACGGTCAACGCCGGCTGATCATCCGGCGCGCGGCGGGGAAATATCCCGCGTTCTCTCGTTCATCTATGCGAATCGCTGTGGATGTCATGGGCGGCGACCACGGTTGCGGGGTCGTGATTGCCGGGGCCAAACTGGCGCTGGAAGCCAGCAAAAAAATCACCGCCCTCTATCTCGTCGGCAATCAGGCCGACATCCATGCCGCGCTCCCGAAGCGCGGATTCCGTGACCATCGCGTGCGCGTGATCCATGCCAGCGAAGTCGTGGAGATGGAGGAAAAGCCCGCCATCGCCCTTCGCAAAAAAAAGGATTCTTCCATCGGCCGCGCCGCCGAACTCGTCCATGACGGTCAGGCCGACGCGGTGGTTTCCCTCGGCAACACCGGCGGCATTTTCGCGGCGGCCATGTTCAAGGTCGGCCGCATTTCCGGCGTGGACCGCGGCTGCATCGCGACGGTCATTCCGCGCCAGAGCGGGGAATTTGTGCTGCTCGATGCCGGTGCCAACATCGAATGCAAGCCGCTGCATCTCGCGCAATTTGCGGTGATGGGCAGCGTCTATTCGCGGGAAGTCTTGGGGAAGAAAAATCCGCGCGTCGGCATTTTGAGCATCGGCACGGAGGATTCCAAGGGCAACGAACTCACGCTCGAGGCCTTCCAGCTCTGCAAGAAACTGGATTTGAATTTCATCGGCAACGTCGAGGGCCACGATTTGTTCAAGGACCATGTGGATGTCGTCATCTGCGACGGTTTTGTCGGCAACATCGTTTTGAAAACCTGCGAGAGCCTCGCCGTCGGGATGTTCTCGATGCTCAAGCGCGAATTGATGAGCAACACCCGGCGGAAAATCGGCGCTTATCTGGCAAAGAACGCTTTTCAATCCATACGCCGCCGCATGGATCCGGAGCTTTACGGCGGCGCGCCCCTGCTGGGTTTCAACGGCATGGTGTTCAAGGCGCACGCCTCCGCGCGCGAACGCGCCGTCGCCAGCGCCCTGCGCGTGACCGCCGAGGCGTTGCAACATCAGGTCAACCATGTCATCGCCGGCGAAATTGTGCGCGCGAACGCGGCGCTGGCCGCCGCTGAGATTTCCGTCCCCGCCTCCGCATGAAGCACAAATTCAACAACCCGCGTGCCAAGCACGATTTTAAAGGCCAGCCTTGTTCCATCACCGGCATCGGTTCGTATGTGCCGGAAAGAATCATGACCAATGCCGAGCTGGAAAAACTGGTCGAGACTTCGGATGATTGGATCACGACGCGCACCGGCATCAAGGAGCGCCGCATTGCCGCCGCGAATGAATTCACCTCCGATCTCGCCGCCAAGGCCGCCGAACGCGCGATGAAAATGGCTGGCGTCACCGCCGACCAGATTGATTTGATCATCGTCGCCACCATCACGCCGGACATGCCGTTTCCGAACACCGCATCCTTGGTGCAGCAAAAAATCGGCGCGCGGCGCGTCCCCGCGTTTGACCTCGAGGCCGCCTGCTCCGGCTTTCTCTACGCGCTGGAGGTCGGGCAGAATTTCATCGCCGCGCGCACGTTTGAAACGGTGCTCGTCATCGGCGCGGAAAAGCTTTCGGCCATCACCAACTGGAAGGATCGCAACACCTGCGTGCTGTTTGGCGACGGCGCGGGTGCGGCCATCCTGCAGAACCGCGCCAATTCCCACGGCCTGCTCACCACCGCGCTGGGTGCGGATGGCAGCAAGGCGGAACTGCTTTCCATGCCCGGCGGCGGCAGTCGTTGTCCGGCCTCGGCGCAAACCGTGACAGACGGCCTGCATTTCCTGCGGATGGACGGCAAGGAAACCTTTAAGAACGCCGTCCAGGCGATGTGCAGCGCCGCCAAGGAGGTGCTGGCCCGCTGCGAAATTGACATCACGCGTATCAAATGCGTGATTCCGCACCAGGCCAACCGACGCATCATTGACGCCGTGGGCGAACGGCTCGGGGCCACGCCGGAGCAGATCTTCATCAACCTCCATAAATACGGCAACACGTCGGCGGCGTCCGTCGCCATCGCGCTGGATGAGGCGGTGCGGTCGGGCAGGGTTCAGCGGGGCGACTTGATTTTAATCGTCGCCTTTGGTGCCGGTCTCACCTGGGGTGCGGCGGTGATCGAGTGGTAGCTAATCTATTGGATTTTACAGGCTAATTTGACGATTGGCCGCAGCGTGGTATTTTATCCTAATTATGAGTGCGAGAAAAATTGAAAGTCTTGAATCCCCCCAGCAGCAGGTGACGGTTGAAGGCCGCCAATCCCGGCTGGAACTTTCCACCGATGCGGTTTCCGTCCACAAAAGCGGCATTGAGTTCCGCAGCCCGACGCCATTCCACGAATGGACGGAAATGACCGTCGCACTCCAGTCGCCACATGACGGCGCCAGGCTCCAGTGCGGCGGCGTGGTCATCGCCTGTTCCGGCAACAAGCATGCCGGCTACCGGGTTTCCATGGTCTTCACGCATATTTCCGGACAGGCACAGGCGCGGCTGGATTTGCTGGCCCGCTCGACGCTCGGCGCGGGTTGACGGCCTGTTTTTCAAACTGAATTGACACCCCGGACCAAGGTTCGGGGTTGTTTTTTTCTGAAACTCCTTCGAATAACCGATGACCGGGCGGTCGTTGCCGCCGGCTGGCGCGGTTTTGACATTTGTGAGACGGCGAGGCAATAACTTAATGAGAACCGCAGTTTAACCGCCGAAATCGAACTTTACAAACTGGCCCGGCTTTGCGAGGCTGTCCCTATGATTTGGAAAAAGTTTCTGCCACTGTTGCCCGTGTTGCTCCTAGCGGGCTGCACCACGACCTTCACGCGCGTGACACCGCTGGAACAGCCGCGCAATACCAACAATCTCTACCCCGTCGAAGTCATCTTCAACTCGAGCCAGCAGGCACTGCGCTGGGAAAGCCTCAAGCCGTTCGTCCTCGTCAACGGCGATCTGTATCCGCTGCGCCCGGTGCCGGTCGTGCCGAACCGCTGGGAGGGTTTTGTGCCGGTGTCACCGACGGCCAGCAGCGTCACCTACAAGTTCAAATTCGAATATCTCATGAACACCGTCGGCTCGGAACCGCAGCCAAGCAGTGCGATTTCGCCGCAATACAATTTGAAGATTGTGGACCAGTAAAATTTGCAGAAAAAATCAGGCGCGGACATTTTTGTCCGCGCCTTTTTTTTGCGCAAATGCAATGACGTTCAGTGGCGTGGACGCAGCAGCAGCACTTTCTTGTCCGTGCCGTCCACTTCGACGCTCTGCGTTTCCACGGCGGGGTCATCCTTGAAGAGGTGGTGAACGATGCGGCGGTCGGAAGATCCCATCGGCTCCAATTCCACGGGTTCACCCCAACGCCGGACTTTGTCGGCGGCTTCCTGGGCTTTCTTCATGAGCGCCTCGCGCGCCTGCAAACGGTAGCCGCCCACGTCCACCGTCACTTTGGGCACGGTGGCGTCCTGCTGGAACAGGATGCGGTTGGTGATGTATTGCAGGTCGGCGAGCGTCTGGCCTTGCCGGCCGATGAGCCGGCCGGGTTCCTCGGTTTTCACGTCGAGCAGCAGGCCGTCATCCAGCTTGTGTTCCTCGACGGCCGCCGGGAAGTCCAGCAACGCGAGGATTTTTTCCAGGGTTTCTTTGGGTTGCGCGGGCATGTTAAGTTGATGGTTGAAAGTTGATGCGAAACGAACTCTCTGCCGGTTATTTTTTCTTTTTCGACAGCGGCGTCAAGGGCGAAACCGTGACCGTCGCCGTCACGGGAACTTGGATTGATTTCGTGAGCTTGGTCTGTAGAACCGTCAGCAGGTTGCTGACCGTCCAATACAGGGTCAGGCCGGAAGAAAAGCTATACATGAAGGTCAGGAACAAAAGCGGCATGTAACGCATCATCTTTTGCTGCGCCGGATCCATGCCCGGCGAGGGTGGCTGCAAATGCGACTGCCACAGCATGGACGCGCCCATCAGCAGCGGCAGCAGGTTGAACGGGAAATCCAGCCCTGGGATCATGAACAGCGTGTCCGGCTTCGACAAATCCGCGACCCACAGGAAATGCGCGCCGCGCAATTCAATTGCGCTGCGGATCATCGTGTAAAAACCAATGAATATGGGCGTTTGAATCAGCATCGGCAGGCAGCCGCTCATCGGGCTGACCTTGTTTTTTTTGTAAACCTCCCACTGCTTCTGCGTGAATTTCTGCAGGTCGTCCTTGTATTTTTCCTTGAGCGCCTTCAGTTCCGGCGCGAGTGCCTGCATCCGTTTCATCGAGCGCGTGCTCGCCGCCGTCAGCGGCCAGAACAGCACCTTGATGATGACCGTGATCAGCACGATGACCACGCCGTAACCAAGCGTCGTCACGTCGTGCAGCCAGTTCATTGCCAGCAGCAGACCTTTCGCGAAAAATCCGAAGAAGCCGAACTGCATCACGAGGTCGGCCTTGTTGTTAAACTCCTCGCCGATGAGCGCCAGCGCCCGGTATTCCTTCGGCCCGGCGTAAAATGTGATCTGCCGCTCGACGGAGGAATTGGCCGTGATCGTCTGCGTCGGATAAACGAACGCCGTCTGGATGCCCACCGGTTGTGCTGTTGGAATCTGATTATCCAGCGTCAGCGACGGCAAATTTACCGGCAACGCCATGATTTCCTGCGCCGGCTGCTTCGGCATCGCGATCAGCGTGAAAAACTGGTTGTGCACCGCCGCCCAGACGACATTGCCCGTGCCGGCTTCAAAAACCGTCTTTGGCACCCGGGGAAAGAAAAAGAACGCCGTCGTGCTTTTGCTGAAATACGATGCCGTGCAATCCTGCGGCGTGTTGGTGCCGTTATACCACATCGCGCCGAGATACATGCCGTTGTCGTCCGGGCCCATCGGCGTCGCGGTGCCGATGATCCATTGCTGCGCGGGCACCGTCACCGGCTTGTCCGAGGGGTTTTCCAGCCGCACCTCCGCGTTCACCAGGTAATTCGAGCTGACATGAAATGTCTTCACCAGCCGCAGGCCGTCGGGCAAAACTTTTTCCGCGCGGACACCATCGGCGGTTTGCTTCAACGAGAAGTTGCCGTCGCCGACCAAACTCGGGTCGCCCAGGATCGTCAGCACCGGCACGGGCGCGTGGGCGTTCAACGTGGCGACGCCGTTGGTTGCCACCTCTTTTTTCCAGCGGAGCGACGTGCTGTCGGGATACTTGCTCAACTTGACCGACTGCAACCCGCCGCCGCGCGAGGTGAACGTGTAACGCGCGTCGGCATTGGTGATGATGATGAAATTTTCCGGCGCATTGGTGTCAAAGACCGCCGTGCCAGCCTGGACGCTGGACGATTTTGCCGCGTTGTCCAGCGGGTTTGAAGAACCGGCCGTGCTTGTGGCGGTCGCGGGAGAAGGGTTGGTGATGACGACATGATGAGTCGCGGCGTATTGCGCCTGCTGCTGCGCGAACTTGTTCTGCTCGTAAACCCAGGCGCCAAACAAAATGGCGCAAAGCGTGATGACAATGATGCCGGTGCGATCCATGAAAAATTAGTGGGTGGGTAAAATTCTGAATTCTGAATTCTGAATGATCAATTTAGGAACCGGGTCGTAGCCGCACTCGCCCCACGGATGACAGCGGCAGATCCGTTTCGTCGCCAGCAGGGTTCCGGCCAGCGCGCCATGCGTTTGCACGGCTTCCGCCGCGAATTGCGAACAAGTCGGCGTGAAGCGGCAGCCGCCGGTCGAACCGAAAATAAATATCTGCGCGGGCGAAATCGTCCAGCGATACGCACGGATGGCGGCCACCAAAATATGTTGGGCTGGATTCACGGTTGTTTCAGCAAACCGGCGCGCCGCAGCGCCGTCAAATAATCCTTCTCCACTTCGGCCAAAGCGCGTCCCGCTATCGAATTCCGCGCGATCAAAATGATTTCCACCGGCTGCGCCAGTTCAAATTGATGTTGCCGGAAACTTTCCCGCAACAGCCGCCGGGCGCGGTTGCGTTGCACGGCCCCCCCGATTTTCTTGCTCGTGACCACGCCCAGTTTTGGTTTCGCCCCGTCCGGCAGCCGCTGCCAGTTGGCGATCAGGCAGCCGACCACGATCCGCTGGCCCTGCTGCCGGATGCGTGCGAACTCGCCGCTCTGCTCGATGCGCGAGGAACGGCCCAGGCGTTTCGGCGTTGCAGCGGGCGCGGGCACGCGAAATCAAACCGGCGTCAGGCGTTTGCGGCCGTTGCGGCGGCGGTTGGCCAGCGTGGCCTTGCCGCTCTTGCTCGAATTGCGGTTAAGAAATCCGTGCTGGCGTTTGCGGCGGATCTTCGACGGTTGATACTGGCGTTTCATAAATTCAATTTTGGTGCGCTGGGCGCAAATCTCCGGTTTAACGGAGCGGGAGAGGTTAGCAATGAAACGCCTCGTGTCAAGGCGCGGTTGGGGCTTGAAACCCGCCATTGATTTCAGCCGCAACTGCGGTGATAATGCCTCAAGTAAATGGATCGAATCACATTCTATGAGTTCTGAACTGAAAATCCTGACCCGCGACGTGGAAGCGTCGGTGGTTCCCGTCGGCACCAAGGTCACGCTCCAAAAGGGCGAGCAGGCGCACATCACGCAATCACTCGGCGGCACCTACACCGTCATCGTCAACGGCAACATGTTCCGCATCGAGTCCAAGGATGCCGATGCGCTTGGCATTGAGCTTCAAGCCGCTTCCGCCACCGCTGCACCAGCCGGCCCGCTGACGCAGGAGGAACTGGAGAAAAAAGTCTGGGAATCGCTCAAGACCTGTTACGACCCGGAAATTCCTGTCAACATCGTGGACCTCGGATTGATTTACGACTGCCACCTCACGCCCATCGGCGCGGATAACTACAAGGCCGACGTAAAAATGACTTTGACCGCGCCCGGCTGCGGCATGGGCCCGGTGCTCGCCCAGGACGTGCAAAACAAGCTCATCTCGCTCGAACCGATTGACGAGGCGAACGTCGAACTCGTCTGGGACCCGCCGTGGAACCAGGGCATGATGACCGAGGCGGCGAAACTGCAACTCGGGCTGCTTTAATTTTTCAACCACGGATGGACACGGATTAATACGGATGAATTTTTATCTGTGTCCATCTGTGTTTATCCGTGGTTAAATTTTTTGAATGATTGACGTGAAAACAATTGATTGGTCCGCGCTACGAAAAGATTTTCCGATTCTGGATCAGAAAGTCCATGGCAAGCCGCTGGTATATTTTGACAACGCCGCCACGTCGCAGAAGCCGCGCGCGGTGATTGACGCGCTGGTGCATTATTACGAGCGCGACAACGCCAATGTCCATCGGGGCATCCACGAGTTAAGCAACCGCGCCACAAACGCGTTTGAAGCCGCCCGCGCCCGCGCCGCAAAATTCATCAACGCCAAATCCTCCGATGAAATCATTTGGACGCGTGGCACGACGGAAGGCATCAATCTCGTCGCGAGTTCGTGGGGAGCAAAAAACCTCAAGCCCGGTGATGTGATTCTGCTCACGGAAATGGAGCATCACAGCAACCTCGTGCCGTGGCAAATGCTCGCGCAGAAGACCGGTGCGAAGATTGCCTACATTCCCGTCACCGGCGACGAAGGCTTGCTTGATTTGTCCAAACTCGACTCGTTGCTCACGAAGCAGGTGAAAATTTTCTCGCTGGTTCACATCTCGAACTCCATGGGCACCGTGAATCCGGTGGCCGAACTTTGCGCCCGCGCGCGGAAGCTTGGCATCGTCACGCTCGTGGACGGCGCACAGAGCGCCGGGCATCTGCCGGTGGATGTGCAGGCCATCGGCTGCGATTTTTTTGCGTTCTCCGGCCACAAAATTTGCGGACCGACCGGCATCGGCGTGTTGTGGGGACGGCAGGAATTGCTCGACGCCATGCCGCCGTATCAGGGCGGCGGCGAAATGATTTTGACCGTCGGCTACGACAAGACGGAATTCAAGCACGCGCCGCACCGGTTCGAGGCCGGCACGCCGGACATTTCCGGCCCCATCGGCCTGCACGCTGCGATGGATTATCTCGACGCCATCGGACGCGAAAACATCTGGCGGCACGACCAGGAACTGGCGAACTACGCTTATGAACAACTTTCTGCTCTGAAAGACATCCGGCTTTTTGGCCCGAAACAAAACCGCGCCGGCCTCGTCAGCTTCCTGTTGAAGGATGTTCACGCGCACGACGTGGTGACGCTGGCGGATCAGGCTGGCGTGGCGTTGCGCGGCGGGCATCACTGCACGCAGCCGCTCATGCACAAGCTCGGCGTGGAATCCACCGCCCGCGCGAGTTATTATTTTTACAACACCCAGGCTGAAGTGGACCGCTTCGTGGAAGTGGTGCAGGAGATTCAGAAATTCTTCGGGCAATGAATTGCGGCTGTTACGTTGAAGCGGACATGTGATTCAAGCGTTATTTCGTGAGGGGATGCGAGGTCAGCGGATGAAATGTGCAACCTAATATAGTGTCGATCACGTAGGTGATTATTGGCTTATCAGCCGATAAAATTTTTGACTGTTTGTCGCCGAATCAATTGCCTGATTTAGTCCGTTCGTAATAAATACTAAATTCGTTATGGTTGTCCAATCCGTAGTGATCAAAGAAAAATTCTGTTGCAATTGAAACCCTGTTGCCGTGGCAGGCCAAGAAAGGACAATGATGGTTTCTGAATTCGCCAGAGTCAATAACGGTGGTGTGGGCTGCGCGGTATAAATCTGGCCGGTGGCAGCGACGGCGACTAATCTGCTTCCATCCGCTGATGAAGTAGCTGACGACCAGTAGTAATTAGGCACATTATTTGAAATCCATGTGTGTCCGGAATCCGTAGAGGTATAAATTGCGCTGGGACCAGCAGCAACCAGTTTGCTTCCATCTAACGATGACGCCACGGATCTCCATGTTTGGTTTGGCACGCTGTTAGAAGACCAAGTGGCTCCAGAATTTGTGGAAATACAGATCAATCCTGATTGTTGGGCTATGGCCAGCAGCTTGGTTCCGTCTCCAGACGAAGCGACGGAATACCACATATCGTTCGGTATCGTATTTGAGACCCAGGTTGTGCCCGAGTCCGCAGAGGTATACACAGCGTTGGTCTGCCATGCCAGTGCAACCAGTTTCGTTCCGTCCGAGGAGGAGGCGACCGAATACCAAGAAAGACTTGGAGCGACGGTTGTGGTCCATGTTGCCCCCGAATCTGTTGAGGTATAAATGTGACGTATTGGACTATTAGCTCCCGCTGCAATCAATTTTGTTCCATCAGCGGAGGAAGCGATGGATATATAATTCTGAAAGGTTCCGGTTGGCGCGCTGGACAAAGCCCATGTTACCCCCGAATTTGTCCAAATACCTGCTCCGCTGCCGTAAGTTACCGCTGCCAATTTGGTGCCATCCGCTGATGAAGCGACCGAATACCAGTTCTTGGTTGGCGCACTATTTGAACTCCAATTTGCTCCTGAATTGGTCGAGGTGTAAATCCCGCCACCATAGACTACTGATACCAGTCTTGTTCCATCCGCTGAAGAGGCAACAGACCACCATTCTTTGTTGGGTGCATTGGTCGCCGCCGTCCACGTCTGGGCAAATGCCAATGTTTTGAATGCGAATAGACAGCCAAAAACAGCTGCGATGAAAATGGGAATTTTAATGAATTTCATGGTATTGATTGGTTAATATTTTTTCACACAACAAATTCAATTTGTCGTTGCCGCCGCCGGAGCCGGATTGTTCTTGGCGGCGGCTTGGGCAGCCTTTTTGGCGAGGGTTGCCGGGCGCGCGACGGGCGTATGTTTTTCGACGTGGCTGGCGGTGGCCCATTCGGCGAGCTTGGCCGGGTCGTTTTTGTAGGTGTTGGGCACGATGGTTTTGAGGACGTGCAGGGCAATGGCAGCCTTGTTGGCCGTGTCTTCCAATCCGCCAGTGGCCCCGGAGCGTGTGCCCGTGCCCGCACCCTTGGCCTTGATGGCCGCTTCAAAGTCGGTGATGTCCGTGCCGAGCTGGGTGATGAAAGTGGCGGGCAGGCCGAGGCTGATGAATTGCGTGGAGAAGGCCGCCGCGTCGGTCTGAAAGGCGCGGGCGGTGTTGAGCGGCGATTGGTCGCCGCCGCTGCGGGGCATGAGGAATTTTCCCTGGAGTCCCGCCGTGCCCATCAGCACGAGGGAATGCGCGGCGTCGGCGATGCCATGCAAATCATTATGAAGATGAAAGCGTCCGGCAACCTTGGACAGGGCGCCCGCGTGGGCGGATTCGCCGCCGGAAACCTGCGCGGCCCCGAGCGTGGCGGTCTGCGGCACGGCGGCGCTGACGAGGGCGAATTGCTGTCCGCCGGTGCTGGTGGCCGGAAAATCGGCGGCATATTTTACGCCGAAGGCGGCGGTGGTTTTTAGGGTGGCGGTGAGGCTGGCGATTTTGTGTTTCATAGAGAAGTGCTTTTCGATTTGTGTTAAGTTTTCTTCCTGAACGAGAGAAGGGTGATAGAAATGTTTATACGCCGGTCACGGACGGACGCAATAATTATTTTTGAGGCATGCAGGAGCCGAGGTGACGAGGCTCATTTTAGATTTGAGCCTCCTTACGTCGGCTCCTGCAACCAAACTGTCGCTTTTTAGCCATCCGCATTGGCCGGAAATGGCCAAAAACAAGTGTTTTTGCCCGCACGGATCGAGAAATGGCCGCACGGATGGGAAAATCGTCGCACGGACAGGGAGTTGGCCCGCACGGAACGGCAGATTGCCCGCACAGGTCGGAGAATCGTCGCACGGAACGGAAAACGGCCGCACGGCCGGGAAAACCGGCGCACGGAATCGAAGTTACCCCGCACGGATTAAAAGAACGGCTGTGGGAGGCGAATTTCGCGCCCACGGACTTTGATTTCGACAGTTTAAGCTGGTTGGGATAACTTCTTCACGATGAACATTAGTTCTCAATCCCCGATGAGTGCCGTGCTGGAAAACTTTCCCGGCGCGCAGCGGGCGTTGTTCCGGCGGTATCACATCGGCGGGTTGCGTGCAGCGGCAATTTGATTTACTTTCCAGCTATGAAAGCGATTTCCATTCGCGAGGCAGAAGGTCAACTGGGCCAGCTTGTCGCCGAGGCGTGTCGCGGCGAGACGATTGTGCTGACGGACGGCGACAATCGCGTGACGCTCGCGCCGCGCGTTCTGGATCTGGAAGAGGACAGCCCGGAA
>Ga0182016_10001428_pt1 | contig 29107 bp, 28 predicted proteins | sample 712S2MmetaG_FD_120491 | JGI IMG/M metagenome (GOLD analysis project Ga0182016, IMG submission 120491) | Permafrost microbial communities from Stordalen Mire, Sweden - 712S2M metaG | ecosystem: Environmental > Terrestrial > Soil > Wetlands > Permafrost | place: Sweden: Stordalen | collected...
ACGTAAACTTATAACAATCATCATTATTTTATTTTGATTGAATAAAATAATAATTGTAGTTATTACGTAAACTTATAACAATCATCATTATTTTATTTTGATTGAATAAAATAATAATTGTGTTAATTGAACATATATATTTTCTTGTAGTAATAATATAATCTAAATGTATTTAGAAATATTTAAAAATCCTATCCTATTGGGTGTTATTGCCGGATGTTTGACATATTTATATTTATTATGGCAATCTAATTCTATGAATAAAAATATAAAATCGCAAAAGAAGAGAGATGAAAATAATAAAAAGAGTATAAGTTTGTTTTTACCATTGATTGTAGCAATAATAGTATGTATAATTGCGTATGCATATTTTTACATAAGTCCCGACGTTCAATTAGATCAAAGTGATGCCGATGATTCTGTTATAAAATCTACCACGACACCTAAATATAAATTTGCAGTAGATGAAAAATCTGTTTCATCGGAATCAGCGACGTCGTTTCATTTAATATCAAAAGGAATGAATATTCCAAATAAACCTCTCGATGTACCCGATGTATTTATTGAAACGTATGATTAATTTAAATAATTTAATAATTTAATAATTTAATAATTTAATAATTTATTGATACTATTTATTTTGTTATCAACAAAATAAATAAAATGTGATGATAGTATATAGTTATCTATAATGACCGTAAAGGATGTTGAGATTGGTGGTGAGGGCTCTTTACCCATCAGTGAATTTAAATTAGAATCTATGGTTGTGAACCCATCGATTGTCATGGTTGCCAAAAGGGGATCAGGTAAAAGTGTTGTTTGTCGAGCAATACTAAAACATTTTAGGGATATCCCAGTTGGGATGATTATTGCACCAACTGACAGGATGAATTGTTTTTATGGAAATTTTTTTCCAGAATCATATATACATTATACATACAAAAGTGAAATCATTGAAAGGTTATTAGCTAGACAAGAAAAAATTATAGACAAAAAAAAGAGAAAAGAAGAAAGAGGAAAATCATTAGATTCAAGAGCATTTATTGTTATGGACGATTGTCTCAGTAAAAAAGGTACATGGATGAGAGATCCACCCATTACAGAATTATTATATAATGGTCGTCATTATGAAATTATGTATATTCTTACTATGCAATATCCGTTAGGTATTACACCCGAATTACGAGGAAATTTTGATTACATTTTTTTATTGGCAGAAGATTTCGTATCTAATTTAAAAAGAATTTACGATCATTATGCCGGTATGTTTCCTGATTTTAATTCATTTAGACAAACATTCGTGCAATTAACGGCCGATTTTGGTTGTATGGTTATATCAAATAGAGGTGCTAGGGCTTCGTTCCTAGAGAAAATTTATTGGTATAAAGCACCATTAGAACAATCTAATTTGAGTATCGGATGCGCACAATTTAGAAAATATCATGAAGACAATTATGATGAAAATTGGAGATCAAAAAGAAAAGGTCTCGATATCAACGAATACTGTTTACGTAAGAGGAGAGATAAAGGAGAATTAAAGGTGACAAAGGTAGAACTGAATGATGACGGTAAACCAATAGATAAGCGTAAAACATATAAAAATAATCACTAATTTGAATGTGGATTTGTGATTCTTTTTATTAGAAAAGTTATTGAAATAAATTAATATATTTGCTAAAAATATATCAATTAATATAAATGATAAGTAAAGCTGTACTACTACTTTTCCTAATATGTGGTATTATATTAATAGTAATTGAAGTAACCCGTGTAGATAGAGAATGTCCGAAACAGAAGGTGGTGTTCAGGTATATTCCGAGGACCTTCAACGAAGAACAGAATGAGCCAGTCTACCCCTCCCAGATCTTCCAAAGTATGTTCACTCAACCAACTGCGTGGATTCGGGGTATATACGATTATGATTTTCGTAAGGCCGAAGTTGTAAATAAGTTCTTTGTTAGCCAGATGTAAATGCGTCATAAATCATGTTATTTTTTAGAATAAAATAAATAAATAACCTTAAATCCATAATTATCAAATAGATTTTTTACATCATTAATGTCTAATTCTGCGAATTGTTTTATTGTTTCCGATAAAATTTCCAAGGAACTATCTTTATTATCCGGATTATATCTTATGAAGATACAAGGCATACCTAATTTGGCGATAATATCATACATTCTTGCTTTGTCACACTCATATCCAGTACCTCTATGTTCAAATTCATCTATTTCAACTATTAAATTATAATAGTTAAAATCAAATCTAACATCTGGATATAACCGTCCTCCGGTGCATTCCGTTCCCACAGATTTATTATGTGTAAACTCATATTCTGACAAATTTTCTCTTAAAAATTTAATAACTGCTAATTCTTTCTCTTTAATATATTTAATTTTATTATCAATACCTTTACAACAAAAACAAATTTGTCCATTCGTTCGAAATAGCAGGCAATTTGGACAATATAAACATTTAATACAACCCCAACCTCTCATATGTGAGCTTGGCTCTTGTGAAAATTCTCCATGGTTTTTACATATAATAATTATTTTTGTTTTATTATTGATGTAGTTTACTTTAGAATAATCATATTTCTCACCATGAAATTTAACAGATTTTTCAATGAATTCGTCTAAACTATTACGACATTTGTCAGCACTTTTAATTTGACCACAATCATAGCATCCTCTACCGAATATATGTGCACCCGCTATTTGATAAAATTCACCATGTTCTTTACATTTAATTAATACTTTCTCGCGACTATTTTTATATATGACTTGCGAGTAATCATATTTATTATTATGAACCTCGTTTGCTTTTTCAATAAACCATTCCAAATCTTGTCTATGTGTAGCTCCTATTTTATCTGCCTTACAATCTTCGCACCCCGCACCGTTCAAATGACTACAAGGTTGTTGTTCAAATATTTTATTGTGTTGTTTGCATTTAATTTTTATGTTTGTATGAGCATCAATGTACATCGTTTCCGAATAGTCAAAATTATCTTCATGAATCTTTTTGGCCCGTTTTATAAATTCCTCTGTCGTCAAAGTCTGTTTCTTTTTTGAATTATCTCGCCCACATTCTAAACATCCACTTCCTTTCAAATGATTTTTTGCTAATTGTGTAAAAAGTCCATGAATCGGACATTTAATCGTTATATTTTTAAGGCTTCCTTCATATATTGATTCTGAATAATCATATTTATTGCCATGCATCTCTTTTGATTTTGTTATAAATTCATCTTGTGCTGATTTAAATTTTTTTCTTTTTTCTTCTTTATTCATTTACCAATAATAAATGATAACCAATTAAATAAATATCGCCATTTTATTGTTCAATTTTTTATAATTGAATAATAATAAATATTAATTTAAATGAAAATATAAATTAAAAATAATTTAATTAGATGCGCTAGCTGTCTTCCCCTTCTTATTTAACATGTCCTTATACATTTGTTGCAAATGGTTGATCTTATCATCAACTGTAGCCAAATTGTCAACTGATTTCTGAATATCTTCTTCCGTCTTCGTTATACGTTGTTTTTCACTCTTAACCAATTGCTCTTTTTCCTTTAACTCTTCTGTAATTGGACCACTCTTAAATCTGGAATCCTCTAATTCTTTCATCTTCTGATCTATCTTCTCATTAGTTCTATTTTCCAATTTCTTTCTCATTCTATCCTTTTGTTTATCGGATCTTACAGCTTCCTTTCTAACGTTTTCTTCTAATATTTCACGTTTACGTTCTTCTTCGAGTTTGTGCGCCTTAACTCTATTCTTCTTATATTCAGAAACAAGTTTTTGCAATCTCTTATCAGCATATTGTTGATCATCAATGGTATCAGGATTTGGGTCCCACCCAAGCCACTTTCCTGTTTCTCCAACGAAGATATGAAAGTCTGGATCAACCGATTGTAAGAATTTAGCTCTTGCACTGGCTTCTTCCTTTGTAGCATACACACCACGGATTTTAACTCCACGGAAATTACAATTTTTTACAGTTTCAGGACTTATAAATGATATACAACACCATAATTGGTTAGGAATAACTGGATCCTCATAGAGCTGGTCAATTTGTTTGCCAGTTTCTTGTGCTGTTTCTCGTTTAGTTTCCTGTTTAGTTTCCTGTTTAGTTTCCTGTTTAGATTCCTGTTTAGATTCCTGTTTAAACTCCAAACTATGATTTTGGTTTTGTTCTGAATTATTAGCAGTCATTATATATATTATATTTGTATTTTCTTTTTAAATGATTTAACACACTTTTTACGAATATATACAAACATATACAAACATACATAAATTTATGGTAATTTAATAAAGAACAATCGGATAATATAAATCGAGGAATAAGAAACATATTGTTATTAACATTGATAACATAATAATATCCATTGTAGTTAACTTTGCTCCACAAACTAATACAGAACTGATAAAAACTAACAGGAACATAAAAATGTATCTGAGGAATCTTCTTAAATATATTGTATACATGACTTCAAATATAATATATCTAAGAATATATTTTAAAAGATCATTTAAAATATAATAAAATATATCGAAATCTAAATAATTTATTCATAATTTTTATCTGGAAGGACAAGATTCAGTATATTTTGATTTGTTTTTCCGTAATAATAACCGGCCAATAATAATAGTAATATTGCCTGTATTTTTTTAATAGTCTCATCATCACCCGGCACCTTTAAATTTAAATTCAAACTATTAGGATCAATTATTTTTTCTACATTATATGTACTAATAGTTGGTGAAATTTCTTTGATTATCTCCATATCGTTTGGATTGATAGTTATTTCAAAATCATTAATATCTAGGCTTGTTATATACATTTTTATATATCTAATTATATCATACTTGTATAATATAACTAATTGTTTAAATATAATTTTTTTTGGTAAAAATTTAAATATCCATACTTGAATCAAAAGGCCAATTAAGATCATTACATATTTTCTCCCAAATGGCTTCTTGTGTACGTAATTTTTCTCTACTTTTAAGTAATTCGAAATAGTGACTATATTCCTTCAATTTAAGAATCATAAATATTTTATGTAAAACATATGAATAACTCAAAAAGTTTATTCTCGATGTAGGACAATGTCGTATAAATGGTTCTTGAATTTGTTTAAACATATATTTAATTTTTTCTTCAGTTTCTCTACTCAGGGATGGTGGCGCTCTACCTGTTAATCTACTGACTATGTAAACTGTATGTTCATAATATTCGCTATATTTTAGCTTCTTTAATATATTTTTAACACGTTGTATTGTAATCTCATTAATCTTTGAGATTTTAGCTTTCTTTAATTCCGCTCGTATACTAGTATACACTTCGTCGGGAATTTCTGTTGATTCTTTTGCTTGACGTTTAATCTAATTAATTACCTGGTTATTAATAGGTAATTAATCCTTGTATCTTCGATCACTTACTATCTTATTATACAAGCCATGTTTCCATGGAGACGGACTATATCTTAAACCGATTTATTAAAATCGATCCATTTCCATTTAGTCTCTGAGCCTTCAACCTAATTTTAAACTAGGGAGTTTGGTTGCGGATTATCCAATTTTTTATACTTATTACCATTGGGGTCGGCAGTTAACCGAGTTCCTTCATCAAATTACTTTAACAAAGTGGTATATAAAAACTTAAGGAGTTTCCCGCAATTTGAAAATGTTGCCGATTTACGATTACTAATAAGTTTTTTCATCGTAAATGACTAGCAAGAATACACTTTTAATGCTTGCTATTCCAGTCACAAAGTTTAACTGGTTCAACCCAATGAACCCCGACACGATACATTTATTATAAAATGTTTGAATCATAACGTGTCCTCAATACTTTTGATTAGCAATATCTCCACGTATTGAGCTTAGATCTCTCTAAGGGTTTGGACTATACCTTACACCACATAAATTATCGTATATAAATATGTGACGCACAAACATCTAGTCTCTGAGCCTTATTCTTAATTAAGAATCTTGGTTGCGGATTATCCAATTTTTAAGATTTTTACTATTATTCGGCAGTATCGTCGCCTTCGGCTATTAACCGAGGTTCCATAATATTATTACTAATACTAGGTAGTACTTAAAACTCTAAGGAACTTCCCGCAATTTGAATGTGTTGCCATCTATTAATTACTTATTGCATTAAATAAATTATTTGTTTCATTAATAGTGACTAGCAGGTTACACGCTTTTCACGCCTGCTGTTTGGAACTACAAATCATTGTCTATTTGTATATTATCATCCTTATTATTATTTATATATTGGTTTTTTTGCTCAATTAGATTTCTTAAGAAATCAAGAGTATCATTATATTTTTTTTCCATTGTAAAATGGGTGTCGCAAATTTTTTTCTTTATCTGTTTACCTTGAAGCTGAAAATTATTTATTTGATATCCTATATTTTTTCCGTTAACATTAACATAAGTGACATTTCTAGGTAATTTTTTTGTCGCATCATCTTTCCTTTTGGTGTTGTCACCACAATACCCAGCTTTTATAAGATCATCTGGAATTACTTCGACAAATACTGCATCTTTATTTTTTATGTCTAATTCTTTTAAATAATTTTTAACTGCAAAAAGAGCTTTAACGGTAGTACTATATTCTTTGAATTCCTTTTTTTCATATGGTTTTCCTTCATGATCTGGAAATCCTTCAACATAATAGCCTATTAATTTAGCTTTAGAATATATAGGATATACATACTTCGGTAATTTTTCTAATTGTTTATCAGTTTTGATTTTGATAATTTTTTCAAGTATTTTTTCTGGATTGATACAAGCATTTTCTTCTTCTTTAGTTTCATTGTTTTGTTTATATTCATTATAAACATCCAATTTCTCTTTCAAGAATAGATCAGCTTTTCGTTTGGCTTCATCCAAAACATTTGAAATAAATACTTTGTCAATTATTTTATTATCATCGTTTCTGTATTTTACAACATAGCCGCCTAATATACCATCTATTTTCCTGTCAACAACATGAGGTTTATAATCCTTTTTCTTATATTGTTTACTAATTTCTGTTATAATTGTGTTTTTATCATTAATATCTACATTGACATCGACATCATCAATTTCACAAATATCATTAGATTTTATAACAGTTTCTGTAGTTATTTTTTTGATGTTAATTTTGGTTTCATCAAAATTATGTTTCTTTTTAAGTTCATCAATATAAGATTTAGATTTACTAAATAAATCCTCAAGTTTTTCAGGTGTTGGTTTACAACAAGTAAAATCTTTGTGTTCGTAAGTTGTGCTATTAGGAACAGGAAAATCTACTCGATATCCTATTATATTTCCATCCCTTCTTCTAACTCGTATGAACAAAGGTAATTGACTATCTTCATCATGTTTTCTTCTAACAATAAATTTCGTCTTAGTATTTCTTTTCTCAATACGTACTTCATCAGATAATTTACCGTTGAAACCACCGGGTTTCAAGTTATACCCATTTGGAATCAGTGTATTATATTTCTGTATGCACTCAATTTCTTTTTCATTTATTTTTTCGATTGGTACATTGTCAGCGACGATTTCTATCACAAAATCATTTTCACCATATTTTCTAATTGCATTATTTAGATAGGTACAATGATCTTTAGATGAATTCAACGCTTCATACACATGCGATTTCCATCTTTTAATTGATCCCCATTTAGTACATCCTGAAACATATTTCATTGCCTGACCGATGTATGATTTACCGGAAGTTTTTGATGTTATTTTATAAATTTCAGCCATATTGTATTTATCTCCAGGTTCTATTTCATTAATAATTTGCGACATTTTAATATATAAATATTATATGTGTAATATTTCTTTAACTATATTACTTTTATAAGGATAATGTTTAATAGATAATTTATTTTTATTAAATATATTTTCAACTTTTAATATTAATTAAAATATGACGATATAACTTAATAAAATAATGTTTTACCCATAATATAGGCTATGACTCGGCAAAATTCCATTAAATGGTTTATTCTTTTATATGGATAATGTACCTTTTCAACGACTGTATCTTTATGGCTCGGTATTTCACTTTCAATGATGATCGGCTCAGCTTCGCCGCATTTGACGCATACACAAATCCCTTCAGATTGCAATATTGTTTTCTCGATACCACATGTTCCACATAATTTTAATCTATCTTTTTTATCTTTTTCGATTGATGTTTTGTTTATTATTTTCATATAATTATCAAATAATGTTGCCTTATTTGTAACTACATATTCTATTTTATTTTTTGTTTTTGTTTCCTCGGCCTTAGGATTGCTTAGTTGTTCCTCAGTTTTTGTATTATTTTTGACATTTTCTGTATTAACAGTTACTGGGCCAGAGAAAAAGTCTAAAATATTTGTTGTATCATTGATGTCTGATTTTCTCATACGTCTACGTGTTATCTTCTTGGGTTTTCTTTTCTGTTGACTCAATAATTGTAATTCACGTAATTTCTTTTTTCCATCATCGAGTTCTGTATCATAGTCTCCATCTTTTTTGTTCTGATTGTTACCATCACTGAGATATTTGTCATTAAGTGTGACTTCAAAATGCCCAGTTAATGTGTCGATATTATTGTTTGGAGGTAATGTCCACTGAGTATTTTGATAATCAACATGTTCTGCATTGTTTGAATTATTCAAATCAGTATCATAATAGTAATCCAATGCGATGTCATAAATATTACTATAATACTCCAATTCGCTAACATTATTTTCAATATCATATATTTCACTAGTAATTGTATTAATTTCATCTTTCAATGAAGATTTCTTTTTCATATATAACATTGGATCACTAAATTGATTCACATTAATTGATGAAAAAGATGCTTCTAAATGTGATAAACGATTTTTTAAATCAGTCAAATTGTTTCTTCTACTATCAAAATTGGTAACGTGTTTACGATGAATTGTATCCAATGTATCGATATTTGACAGATGTTTAATCTTGTCGGGCTTGTATTTAAATGCAGACATTATTATATAATTCCTATTATGTAGTTTGATCTTTAAGTGAAGAATAAATATATATTCATAATAAACAAATAAAGTGGTAGGGGAATAAATGTGTTAAATATATATTTACTACTAATCGATATATGTAACAATGACTACACATTGACAACATATTTGATTTCGTAATGCGTTTTACAAAAATGTAATATATTTATAATAAATATATATTTGTTTAAAATATAGTTTTATTTTGCATTATTGCATTAAGATAGCAGAATAATATATTGAATGATGAGAGAACAAATGATAATGTTCCTGCAAATCACAGCAATATGTAACGCAATATTAATGGGATGGAAGGTGAAAGTAAATGGAAATAAAATAATTATGAGAAAGAAATTAACTGATATGACTGAGATAGATTATGATATACCAAGATTAATTGAAACATTGATGGAATTAGAATAATTTTTTAAAATATTTTGAATAAAACTTTAATATTTAAAATATATCATAAATAATTAGTAATAAACAATATTAATAATTTAAAATGGATGAAGTAAAAGAGGTAGTTAAAACTGTTGAAAATGACATAACTTTATCTTACAATGAAATTAAAACACAAATTGAGGATAAAGTTATTGAAAAGGTTGAGGACAAGATCGAAGATAAAATTGTTGATAAAGTAACAGATGTCATGGTAAATGCATCAGTATATTTAATGAAACAAATGGAAAATGAATTATCAAAAATGGAAGAAATTGATGAAATGCACAAAAAGGTTATAAGTAGTTACAGAACCAAAATGCATAAATATTTTTTGAATCAGTAATTTAATTAATTTAATAAAATATTGATTTTAATTTAAACAAATCACATAATGATATATGTGATTGTATTATGTTTTATGTTAAATTATTAGATGGGAAAAAAGTGTGAAAAAGTAAAAGATGGTAAGAGATGTATTAAATGTGCAGTTTATGGAAAAGAAGGAGGAAATGCTGTATATTGTAAAGAACATAAAGATGAATTAGTTGATACAGAAAGTTATATTGATGTCATACATAAAAGATGTTTAGGTGAAAATTGTAAAATGTCTCGCATTTTCGGACCAATTGGAGGAAAACCATTATATTGTGAAAAACATAGTGAAAAGAAAATGATTAAATTGATTAATAAAAAATGTAATACCGAAGGTTGTAAAATACAAGCATACTATGGGTATATAATTGATAATAAACCCATTAAATGTTTACAACATAAAGATGATAAAATGATTGATGTAAAAAGTTCACGTTGTATAGAAACAGGATGTAAATTTAGACCGTTGTTTAATAAATTAGGTGAGACAAAACCCTTGTATTGTTCTGAACATATAAAATATAAACTCGGTATGATAAATATTGTTGGAAAATGTAAAGATCCAGAATGTGAAAAATCTGCCATTTATGGCGAAATTGGTAAATCTCCACAATTTTGTAAAGAACATAATATTGATGGGTTATCAGATCTTGTCAGTAAAAAATGTATAATAAGTGGATGCAAAAAATCACCAAGTTACAATTATTCTGATAAAAATAGTCCAATCTATTGTGCTCAATGTGCAAGAAATCATATTGATTTTGATAAAATGATTGATGTAAAACATAGTAAATGTAAATATGACGGGTGTGATACAATACCAACTTATGGTATTCACGGAAAAGAAGCAATTTATTGTAGTGAACATAAAAATGAAGAAAATGGGTTAGTTGATGTTAAACATAAAACGTGTTTATCAGAATGGTGTAATGTTATTGTTAAAGGAAAATATAATGGTTACTGTTTATTTTGTTATATAAATTTATTTCCCGATAAACTAGTTACAAGAAATTATAAAACAAAAGAGAAAAGTGTTTCGGATTATATTTTAGAATCATTTCCTGAATATGGTTGGATAATGGATAAAAGAATCGTTGATGGATGTTCAAATAGACGACCAGATTTATTATTAGATTTAGGAGAAAAAATCATAATTGTTGAAGTAGATGAAAACCAACATACTGATTATAATTGTAGTTGTGAAAACAAACGATTAATGGAGATATCAAAAGATTTAGGACATCGAAATATAATATTTATAAGATTTAATCCTGATGATTATAAAGATAAAAATTGTATTAAAATTAAATCATGCTGGAAACAAAATAAAAATGGATTACTACAATTAGATGATAAAGATGATTGGAATAATAGATTGAAAAATTTAAATAATCAAATACAATATTGGATTAATAATAATTCAGATAAAATGATAGAAATAATTCAATTGTATTATGATCAAACATAATTTTTTTGTGTTTTTTTTGTGTTTTTTTTGTGTCAATATTTGAAAAGTCATCTACTGAACAAATTATATGTGTTTTTAATGTGTGTTAAACAATATGATCTGTTCTGAATATATAGTAATCTTATTTTTATTTATTAAAATGCAATGTTTTTTTTCTCAGATAATGATATAAATATAATACTAAATTATGTGTGGAGGCGGTCAACAATAGGCCGATGTCATAGTAAAAGCTATGGCAAGTCGAAATCATGGTCGGCAACACTTTCAAATTGCGGGAACATCTTTAGAGTCTTTACTCCTAAGCTATTTATATAAATATAATAGTGGCTACAGGGAAACTTGTAGGTAGAGGAAAAATGTAAAGAATTAGACAATCCGCAACTAAGTACCTAAAAATCATATTATGATTCACGGTATATGCTCAACGACTAAATGGAAGTGGGAGTTTTTTATTATTTTATATATACAAATAAAAATCTCTTAAGATATAGTCTAGTCCCGGCAGAGATGTCGTCATTACGTAGTTATTAATTAATCCATAATATTAATTAATTGATAACGAAATAATGAGCGAATTTATAATCAAATTCGTGGTAATTCGTTAATGCAGCTTGTTGCATACGGTGCACAAGACGTTTACCTTACTGGTAATCCCCAAATAACTTTCTGGAAAGTCGTATACAGAAGATACACCAACTTCTCAATCGAAACCATTGAACATCCACTCGGTGGAAATCCAAACTTCGGTCGTAAAGCTACAGTTACCGTCATCAGAAATGGTGATTTAGCTTCAAGAATATTCTTGATGGTTCAATTAGACACTGTCAATTGGCTCGCTAGACGTGAATTAGCTGCTGATTGCAAACTCCCAAGATTCGCTTGGGTCAGAAGATTAGGTCATGCTTTGATCAGATTCTGCAATGTCGAAATTGGTGGTTCTGAAATCGACAAACAATACGGTACCTGGTTAGATATCTGGTACGAATTAACTCACGACAATGATCAAGATAGAGGTTACAACCACATGATTGGTGATGTCGATGAATTAACAAGACTCGACGAACCCGATGGTCAAGGAAACATTAAAGATCATTACACTTTGTACATTCCATTACAATTCTGGTTCTGCAGAAACAGTGGTCTCGCTTTACCTTTAATTGCCTAAATTTGTTGGGCCGAAAAGTATCATTCCTGTTCGAAAATCTCAATAAGATCGGGGAAAATAATTTAGTGGTTGAGAAAATAATTTAATAATTATTACCACAGATGCTAGTAGAATTTATTTATTCTGCAACAAAGTCAAATTGCGGGAAATTCCTAAAGCCTTAAAATTATTTAAAGTGAAATTAATATATTTACATAAATGAAAACATGTAAAAAATGTGGAATTGAAAAGAATTTATTCGATTTTCATAAAAGTAAAAATTCCCCTGATGGATATAGATATGAATGTAAACTATGTAGACAAACATATAATATTGAAAACAGTGAGAAAAAAAAAGCATATAATTTGAAATATTATGATAAAAATAAAGATAATATTTTAGATAAAAATAAAGAATATAGAAAAATGAATGACGAAACTATTAAAATACAGAAAAAAGTATATAGGAAAAATAATGCTGATCACATTAAATTGAAAAATAAAGAATATTTACCCATTAGAAAACAAAAAATCAAAGAAAGACGTAAAGTTGATATATCTTTTAGAATATCTGAAACTTATAGATCTAAACTTCACAGAGCAATTAATACTAATAAAGTTAGATATTATGAAATGCTTGGATGTACAATTGATTATTTGAAGAAATGGTTAGAATTTCAATTTGATGAAACAATGTCATGGGAAAATTATGGAGAATCATGGCATATTGATCATATTATACCTATTAATAGTTTTAATTTCAAAAATGATTTAGAAAAAAAATTATGCTTTAATTGGAAAAATTTACAACCCTTAGAATCTAAGGAAAATATTGATAAATCTGATAATATTCAAATTAAATATATAGAAAAATTGTTAATTAATTTAACAAAATTCGTTCCACAAGAAACTTTAAATAAGGAATACCAAGAATTAAGGGTAACTTTAATTTGGCTCAGAGAAAAACTGAGGTATGGTAACAATTTCCAGGATGAAGAATTATTAAATAAAATAATTCATAAAATGGATAATCCGCAACTAAATACCATTATAATTTAATGGTTAAATGCTCAACGACTAAATGGCTTTGGGGTCTTTTAATTAAAGATCTTAAGATATAGTCTAGTCCCTTTAAAATATGTCGAAAGACAGGGTATACACGTACAATATCACGAAGTTAGACTTAACTTCGATTTCGAAGATGCCCACAGACTTATTGTTTGGCAAACCGATGATGCTGGTAACGTACCAGACTTGAGATGTCTCGGAATGAGAGAAGCCTCTATTTTGATTGATTACGTTTACTTAGATTCAGTCGAAAGAAGACGTTTCGCTCAAGTCGGTCACGAATATTTGATTGAACAAGTACAATTCACTGGTGATGAAACAATTACTGGTAACGCCAAGAGTTCCAACATCCAATACAAATCTAAATTGGGATTCAACCACCCATGTAAAGAATTGATCTGGGTTATTAAAAACTCAACCTTCGCTGGAGATGATAGAGTTTCTGGAGGTTTCGGTGTTGGTCACAGTTTCTTGTGCTACACCCATGCTAACGAAAGCTGGCATGAGGCTCTTAGAGAAGCCGGTAACAACATTGCCAACGGTATGATGGAATTAAGTCAACAAGGTTGCCACCACCACGGTTCCCAATTGACTGATGTATATGTACACATTCCATTGAATGGTCCAGTTGTTACAGCTGATATTGCCACCAGACCAAACCACTCAATTAGATTCAACATCTTTGTTAACGGAACTGGAGCAACTCACTTGACTGTTTGCAGATACCCATTGTACACTGGTATCCCAACTTCAACTGGTGCTAGCGGTTTCAACTATGCTGATTACTTGAACACTGTCCAAGTCAACGTTGATGCCACAACTGGAACATTCGTTGCAACTGTTCTCGATCAAACCTTGACTCTTACTGATGTTTCCATCCCAACTAAATCCAACGGATTGATTGATCTTAGATTCAACACCAACCAAACTGGTAATCCAAATGATGTTTTCCTCGTCCAATTCAACAACTACGGTCTTAGACTCGATGGAAGAGGTAACCCAGTTGCTGAAGCTGTTATCCAATTGAACGGTAACGACAGATTCCCACCAAGAAGAGGAAGCTACTTCAACTATGTCCAACCATGGCAATACCATACACACACCCCAGCTGATGGTGTCAATGTGTACAGTTTCGCCTTACACCCTGAACAACATCAACCATCTGGTACTTGCAACTTGTCTCGTATCGATAACACTGTCTTACAACTCACTTTACACGATCCATTGAGAACATTGTTCGGCAAAGCTCATCAATTACATATTGATATCAGTGATGCTAAATTGTTCGTTTATGCATTCTCATACAACGTTTTGAGAATAATGTCAGGAATTTTTGGTCAAAACCGCTTGTTCCTAACAGTCAGATGCCTTATAAGTAGGTTGATAAACTTATATAGGGAAAACATTGTAAATCAACCATTGTTCTTATGACTACATAGAACAATATATAACTGGCTAGTCTTTAGAATTTATATCAAATTCTATAGGCAACAATTCCAAATTGCTGGAACTTCCTTAGAACTTCAAGTACTACCTATTATTAGTAATAATAATATAAAGGGAACTCGGTTAATTGCCGAACACAATAGTAAAAACCTTGAAGATTGGAAAATCAGCAATCAAGCCTTCAATATCGCTACGCAAGATATTTTGGAGGAAGACTCAGAGACTAGATGGTTTTGGGCTTTAGGATTATTAGCAATAATCCCATGATAAGCATAAGGTATAGTCCGGCTCTTGTAGAAATATAAGAGATTTTTAACACCCTATTTTATTAGTTCACTATTATAAGTAACTGGTAAAATCATAACGGGGCGGTTTGGCTTACAGTAATTAAACAAATTAATACAAAAAATTGACTTAATTAGATTAAGTTATTTAAAGATTCAATAATATAATAATATTATTAAATATGAACAGATTTACTTACAATGAAACAGACAATTATTTTACAGTGGAATTTGGAGATAAAAAGATTTTAATTGATCCGTCTAAGTTGGAAAATTTATTTTTTGATGACAGAGCGCGTACAAATACAATTAAATGGAAAGAAGAAATTGGAGGCGATTTATATTTTCTTGATACAAATCAAAAAAAAATAAATATGCTTGAAAAAATTTATAATATTCCGTATGAAAATTATACTTGGGAATTCAAAAATGGAAATAATTTAGATTTAAGAAAATGTAATATGGATATTAAACCCTTGATAAACATTAAATTACCAAAAAATTTAATCATAATACAAGAATTTATGGGCCATTTGTCTTTACTGGGTAAAAGTGCGGGAAAAAATAAAAATCCTTATTGGCTTGTTAAAGACGAAACAATACAAACGGATCCCTTTTATGTAATGTTTTGTGAAAAAGAATCATTTTGTTATTTTTCCCAAGAATCATTGAAAGATATTGTCAATGATAATAATTACACTTGGTACCTTATGCAAAATGGATATATTGGTGCACATATAAACAACACAATTATTTATATGCATCAAATAATTATGAACTATTATGCACATGGTAATAAAACAGAAAATATCGATCACATTAACAGAAAGAAACTTGACAACAGAACTGTTAATTTAAGAATAACTACACAATCTGTCCAAAATTCTAACAGAGATAAATCTGCACGTAAATGTAATGCAAAACCATTACCCGAAGATATGAAACAAAGTGATTTACCAAAATACGTTGTATATTATAAAGAGAAAACAGGGAATGGGTTTCGTGAATTTTTTAAAATAGAAAAACATGCTTCTTTAGAAAAACCATGGGCAACAACTAAAGCTAAAGATGTTTCTATTCAAGATAAATTGAAACAAGTAAAGGATAAACTAAGTGAATTAAATGAATTAAATGAAATAAAATAATATTAACCATCTATTTGTATTAAATTATTTTTCTTTATAGGATTCAATTTGTTATTGTCAACAATCATTTTAATTTTGGATATAAAATCATCCAATGAATAGTCATTTTTCATTAAATTACACACACCACAACAACTTACAACATTGTCTTTATTGTATGATTTATTACTATCTAATCTATCTAATGCATTTTTATTATTATTTGTATTTTTGCAATAATAGCAACAATATTTTATCGTATTTTCATATTCATCTTTTGACAATTCAAAATTTATATTTCTCAATTTTGCTTTGTATTTTACATCAGTATATGTTTTTTTTTCAGTAGTTGTGATAAATATTTTTGATGGATAATTTTTGAATATATTCAAACAATAATTTAAGAAATCATCTAATTTTTTTTGTCCCTTAATTATATTACATTGAGCACAACACGGATTTACATTATTTTTTAAATAATCTTTTTCGTTATCTATCCTATCTATACCATGTTCATAATCAACTACAACTTTCTTGTTACAATAAGCACAATTTTTATTCCTTATTTTAAGTATTTCTTCATCTGATAACTCTATTTGTCGTCCCATTTTTAATGCACCTTTTTTAAAATCTCTTAAAATATCATCTATTTTTCGTCTGCATTGTAAACATCTCACAAATTTAGAATTTATTTCTAATTCATTTCTACATCCTCTTGTATATTTAATGCATGGTACTTTTCCTCTCGTTTTAACTTCATCAACCCAAATTTCGATACGATGTTTTCCACAATATTTTGTTCCGTTAAATTGTTTTCTAATTTGTGGTTTTTTTATATTTTCGTCATTATCTTCATCTTCATTATGATCATCTTTGTCATCTTCATTATCTATATAATCTTCATTATCTATATAATCTTCATTATCTATATAATCATCATTCTTTTTATAATGATGATTTTTTTCCAAACATTTCAAACAATCAGGCAATTTCTTTTTCTTTTCTCGAGCTTTTTCTCGATCGTTTTTACCTATATCCAAACACGAATCACATAATCCAGTACCATAATTTCGTTTAAAACATTCTATTGTCATAGCTTTTCTACATCTTGAACAATCAATTAAATTCTTCATTTGTTCATCTGTATAATTTTCTTGAAAATTATGGGGTTTACATGTACTAAAATTTTTTCTTGAAGGATTATCACAGTTCTCATTACCAATACATATTCCTTTACACATTTTTATAGGACCTTTTTTTCCTCTTTCTTTTGCTCGGTATACGGCACTTTTTTCTTTACATAAATGGCAATGTCCTGTAATTTTTTCTTTGAACATTTTACTACATCTAGAACATTTAGTCAAATTTTCTAAATCTTTTTCTGTATAATCCTCTTGATGATCGTGATTTTCACATGTAGTTAATCCTTCTCGAACATATTCCCCACAGATTGTTTTAGGATTACGACCTTTACATAACTGATTTTGCATTTTTATATTTTCTCATATTTTATATTAAATTGTTTAATGATTAATATTTAATAAATCAATTTTAATAGAAAATATTTAATTATATTATTCCATGTTTTCTTCATCTAATTCTCTCATTTTATTTTTAACTATTTGTTCTTTTAATAACAATCTCTTTAATTCATTGATAAAATCGTGTTTATCATTAAAATTATCAATATATATTTCATGCGGAGTTATATTTATATATATTTCTTTTAGAAACATCATTCGGATCGCAACTAAATATATTAATAAAGTTATCATATGATTTTTTATTATCATATTCCTGACTGATAAAAGTCACACAAGAATATTCATTATATAATTCATCTTTTAAATCATCCTTAAAACCATCATCTAAATCTAATATTCTTTCAAATAACCAATATACACGCTTATTTTCGACATCAAAATGTATCAATTTCTTTTTTTCCATTACTTTATTATTCGCATGTGCTGATAAATCTAATAAATATAATTTTATTTCATTATCATAATCAAACATATCGTGCATATATTCATTATCTGGAATTAATAGATAGGGTTTATCTATTTTAACATTATAATTATAACTACATGTAAGATTTTCATCTTTACAATTAAATGGATGCACAATTGTTATATAATCATTAAATTGATATAATTTATTTTGTATATCACTTGTTTTCATAATACCTCTTATATAAAACCGTTGTCCATATATTATATCATTATTAGGATTATTATCTTTAGCTATTTTTTCAAACCACTGATCAAAACATGGATTTTCATTTATATCAAACATATTTTCATGCACAATAACATTTTTATCTATAATATTCAATCCGGGTTGCGATGTTGTAACTAAAAAATTATTATCGAGTAAATATTTTACACTATCAATATCAATATGACTGTGTTCATTTTCGTCTTCAATTTCATCATCAAATCCTATAAATATATCTATTTCTTTGTCAATACATTTTTTCATTAATTTACATAATTCTTTGAATGTTTCTGCATCTGACCAATCGTTTAATTCTTTTTCTTGTGTCATTTCTTTTTATATTTATTGTTATTTTAATATATTGCAATGCATTTTTAAGCTGTATCATAAATTTTTTATTATTATTTTATTATATGATTTCGGGCGTAAATATCGATGCTTATAACTCATTCAATCATACAATCCGGCAATATTACATTAAATGTTCTAAGCATCATAATCAACGCCTGATTATATAATATTTATTCAATAAGTGAACATATATACAGACTATTTAACATTATGATATTTATAAATTAAAAATATATTATGATATTGCTATGATAGGTTTTTTCTTTCCATAAAAATAATTATATAAATACTCTCTACGTTGTTTATTGTCTATACAAATGATCTCCGAAATGTCAGGTTTATAACCTAAACTAATAACATAATCAATAATACCTTCATTATAATTATGTTTCATTGCTGTTTCAAAACAATAATTATCTGCAATTTGATCATTTTATTTAATATACATATCAATTATTTCACGAGGTGCCTCTTTGAACAATATAATTAATTTAATATAATTTTGATCCATTTTTGTTAAATATTCGCAAGGAATATACGAATGTGTTATACATAACTTGAATAATTCAATATCATATTTTATATCGTACACTTCAAGATCATCAATTATTTTATCATATTTTAATGCACAATCAACAACATTAACATTTATATGAAATCCATAATTAACAAGCACTTTCACAATATTATTAAATTCGTCTTTATAACTCGATTGACACAACAATTCGAAGCATTTCATATCCGGCGTCAATTTGTACGACAATAAAATATCTAATACATTACTATCAGTTCCAAATTCACATATTTTATATAACATATTCTGATCAATCAATGAATTTATGTTATCAATTTGTTTTGCATATTTGTCAAACAAAATTTTGTTAATACATATTATGGGAAATATTTCTTTTTCATTATCATTCAAATCTTTTTTATCAATCAATGATAACATTTTTTCCATACTAATATAATTTAATCCAGAAACTAAACATACTCTCCGATTTTTCATAATAAAATTTATAAAATCAGCACATTTAATTATATATGGCTGTGTTATAAACTCTAAATACATATCTGTTTCTACTCTGTTACATGCTTGGCAATTCAATATTACTGATATTAATATATTTGGATTCATTATATGTTGTAACTCATCGATCATTGTTTTAATAATTTTAACTTTATTATTTATAATGTCTCTATTATCTGCAACTATTGATAAAAGATTTTTAAACATTTCAATATTATATTTGTATTTATATTGTTTGTATAAATCCAATACATCTTGACACACCCAAGAATTTTGTACTAAAACAACAAAAAAATCATCATGAATAAAAACATTAGCATCCATTAACGTTTTGAGAGAAGAATTCATCGTTTCATTTGTTTCATAATCCTCAAGTAACATTTTTTCGAATTCAATAAGTTTTCCATCTTTTTTATATAATAAATTTGTAAGTCCATAATAACGAAGGTGTTTAGATTTATATTTGCTGTTAACATATTGTATATAACAATAGGTAAACAGTGATTTATTTACAATATCTTTATCGTTATCACCGAACATTAATTTCCAACATAAATCAGTTATTTCTTTTCCTGTTACATTATGCGAAATATCTATTATTACTTTATCAATAAGTTGTTTTTGTTCAACATTAAATATTAAATCATATTTATTTCCTATATAATTATGAAAAAAGTTTCCGTAGTTTCTATGAGTCAAATACTTATAAATATTATTAATATCTTGTTTTACATCATTGCAATTTGTAAAATTAAATAATCTGTATTTTTCATCGTATTTTTTCAATAATTCATAGACCTCCATTTTATTGTTATTTTTAATTATTTTATTGGTGATATTTATTATTATTAATATTAGTATAAATATCAATTTTTTGATTAAAATTATTTATTCGTGATGTCAACTTATGTCTTAAATCATAATAAATTAATCCTTATGATTCCTAAATGTTTCCGTCAATAAATCTAAATCTAATGCCGGAAAACGAACATGGTAAGTTATTATAGTCTTGTCGTCATCAACAGTCACTGAAATACTCGGAACCCAATTTTCACTAAAATTATCACAACAAAAATTTATTCTTATTTTATTGTACAATTTATTATTTTTAATAGCAATATCAAAAAATCTTTTCATATCATCCGAAGTAGAAAACTGGATCCATACAAAACCAATAGGAACATTATTTTCACAAGAATTTTCCGTATTAATTTTTAGTCTCCATAGTTCTTTAATAAGAGGTGCTATCTTCACATCAATCTCTACCAATTCATCTTTTGAAAAATGCTTTAACTTGACAGTTTCATGTACTTGACATTCACAATACGCTCCAACTATTTTTGCAAATTTATGAGAAATTCCATTAATATATTGTTTGATTAACTTATTTTTGAGCATATTAGGATTTATATTTATCATCAATTTATTATGTATTTTTTCAAGTACTTGAAGACTTTTATTATAATATATTTTCTTTTTCTCTTTCTGTTCGTTTCTGGGAGTTCCAATTAATTCGTTTTGCAGTTCATTTACTTCGATCAATAATTTTTCTGTATTTAAATCATATTCCATAATTTTTACTTTAATTAAAATAAACAAACATACAAATATACAAATGAAACAATTGAACGTATTGATTGATATATATTCAATTTTATAAAAAAATGAATATAACATTGTATACCAATAATAGAATTATTTTCTGTTACTTTTATATTAAGGCGCATATAAATGGAGTTTCCAGATCTAGGAAGCCAATGTAGTGTTAAACAATGCGGACAATTAGATTTCTTGCCGTTCAAGTGTAACAGATGTAATCAAATATTTTGTCTCGATCATATGAAATACGATAATCATCAATGCCCCGTTAAAAAAGATAATATAATAAAAGAAATAAAAGTAAATTTAAATCCATATAAAAAATGTATAACATGTAAAACAAAACAACCAATTCCCTATAAATGTTCTAAATGTAGTTGTGTCGTGTGCCTCAAACATAGATTCCCCGATGATCACAAATGTTTGTCAACATTAGTTTTTTAACATAAAATTATTGCATTTTCCATTCTATCGCACCATTTTCATCTTCTATATTTTTTTCATAATTTATGCAAAAAGTAAGTGTAACATTAATTTTTTTCATTATTTTTTCATTCGAAATATTTATGTAATTAAGTGACTTATTAATCATGAATTCAATAGATTTTTTACTACTTTTTATAATTACCTTATGTTTATCATTACTATTCACAACATGTATATTTTTGTCTATATCAGTATACAATTGAAATAAGATTTTAAAGGGATGGTAAAATGAAGCTTGCGTACATAAAACTAATGTTAGATAATACAAATTTACGAACTGTGTCATATATCGTTTTTGTTTAACCCTTTTTTTGTATTCATATACGAAATCAACAGTTTTCATAAACTCAATTTTAGTCAAAAAATCATCCATTCCATGTTTTTCGTTGTCATATATTATATTAGATCTATTGTAATCCAATTTAAATTGTTCGATTATCGCTCTTGTTAGAGATTTATAATCATACGAATCTAATATTTCATTTATATAATTATCAATTGGGAACACAATCGTGAATTCATTTATTATATTAATTAATTCTTGCTTATTACTCGATTTAATATCATCGGTCACGCTATCAATATATACAATGAGTGTATTTTCAGATATAACATTGTCCATTATCTATATAATATTAGCATATTCTTATATATTCCTTTTTTTATTATTATTTTAATATTAATATTATTATTATCAATATTTTACCACCAATAAAAAATTTAAAAAATAAATTAACAACATCCTTCCTTAACTGGTTTAACTTTGCGTCCGATAACAATCGGATGATCTATTTTATTAGGAGGAACTAGTGGTTTTCGTTTGAGTCTATCAACTGTACTAGAAGCCATATCCAAAAAAGCTTCGTCAACATTTTTTTCTATTTTTGCACTTGTTTCAATGTATTTCATTCCGTGATTTTTAGCAAGTTCAGTAGCCTCAGTGAATGAAACAGCACGCTTAACTTCCAAATCAGATTTTGTTCCAATTAAAATAGTGGAAATTTCTTTATCACCAATAATCCGTTTGACCTCATCATACCATATTTTTTGTACATTATCAAATGTTTCTCGATTTGTGATATCAAACACGAACATAATACAGTGAGCTCCACGATAATAAGAAGTTGTAATAGTTCTAAACCGTTCTTGACCGGCTGTATCCCACACTTGAAATTTAATAGTTTTTCCATCGAGTTCGAATGAACGAATTTTAAAGTCAACACCAATTGTAGAAATATATGAATCGGCATAACAAGCATCACAGTATCTCATAATGAGACATGATTTACCAACTCCAGAGTCGCCGATCACAACAGCCTTAATAAGATAATCGTAGTCTTGATTCATAGTAACTATGATGTATTGATTTATATTGCATGATTAAAACTTTTAATTAATCAATTTTTCCAATAAATTAAAATTGATATTTCAATTAAATGTATTATTGTGTAATATAATATTTCACAAGACAACACTAAATATTATTATACAATATTGAACAATAAATGACGTCGACAGAACAAGAAAATGTAAACAATAACCAAGACCAAGACCAAGAAGTGTATAATTTACTATTTGAAAAGTTAGAACTCGATAAAGACTATTTGAATGTTAAAACAGAAAGAAAATTTAATCCTGATTCTGATATTAAAACGATTAATGAAAATTATGTCAATACAATAATGGAATCAGTTCATGAGGATTTTATAAATAGTGTTGAAACTTTGAAACATTTACATATTTACGATGATGATAAATTAATTTCAGAAAAGTCTTTTGTACAAAGATTGCTAATTTTGCATCCAGATACACAATTATCATATATTGAATTTATAACAGTTTATAAAAATACATACGAATTTAAAAAAAAGAGATATATAGTTAAAGGATCCGATAGATCAATAGATAATTTCAAATATGAAGATAGTGATGATGAAAAAGAAAATAAATTATCTGCTGAACAAATTCAAAATAAATTGAAATTAAAACCGGGATTTATGGAAAAAATATTAAAATATTTGACTGATAAGGGAATGATTTTTGAATATTTTATCACAACTAGTTTTGATCAAGATGATTATACAATACATAAGATTTTTATGCAAGATACATTTGCTAAGAACGAATCTAAAGATTCAATTGAAAGGGGTATTATAACATCTAACAATGTTATAAATACAACATATACCATACATAACATTTTACCATCAAAAAAATATAAATAGCATAAAAAAATGTGAATTAAATTAATTTAATTTAAATTAGTATTAAAATTATAATATCAAATAATTTAATAAATAAATAAATAATAGATAATATTTATGGGATATATTGATCAATTTAATTCTATAGAAAAAATAGAACAAATCATTATTTGGCGCGTAACTTATATTTTAAGACATATAGATTTTGAGTCACATATAGAATCACATGAAATGGTTACATTTAATGAGATCGATCCAGATAATTTAGATAGTTTAGATAAATTTGATGATGAGGAATATGATATTATTATTGATGAATCTTTAGGGGATGATGATTTTACCATTATTGAAAATATGTTTAATGATGACTTTGAAGATAAAAATGATCTATGACTTTTTTATTCTAATGTCATTATTTTTTTACCTTTTAAATTTATATTTTTTATGTTTTCGTTAAAAAAGTGATCATAAATATGTGTTCTCTTTTGTTTATCATCAATCAATACAATGTCTGACATACTAGGGTTGTAACCTAATTTTATAATATAATTGATAATATCATCATTTTTATTTTTATTAATTGCAACTTCAAAACAATAATTTGTTGGTACGAGTTTTTTTTTATTTATAAAAGCATCAATTTTATTAGTTGGTTCCTTCTTAAATGCCTCAACCATTTTAACATAATCCTTATCAATTTGACTGATATATTTTTTAGGATAATATTCTAATTTATCGCATATTTTGAATAATTCGTCGTTATATTTTATGTTGAACATTTCCAGATCATCTATTTCTTCTTCATATTTTAATGCATATTCCACACAATCAAGATCAATGACAAAACCGTGACTGACCAGTATTTTAATAGTATGATTAAAATTGGCATAACCGGACTGACATAATAATTCGAAACATTTTTTGTCAGGAATTAATTTATGCGATAATAACTCGTTCAGTATATGATTATTTGGGCCCATTTCACATACTTTATATAACGTTTCCATATTTATAAATTGATCATTAATTTGTTTAATATACGTCTGAAATAGTTCTCTATCAGTAGATAATATTGCAAAAAGATCGATATTATTGACAATGTCAGCAGGATTAATTAGTGAGACAAATTTATAAAAACATTCATGATCAATTTGTCGTGATAGATTGTATTTTCTTGTCCTTAAAATAAAATCAACAAATTCATTACATTTTATGATGTAAGGGTTTTGAATATAATTTACATAATTCATTGTTTCTGGCAATAAGACACATGTTTTTATTATTGATGAAATTATTATATCGGATGATGTATTTTTTTCTAATTCTTGAATTATTCTTGAAACAATTTTTTTTTTATTATTAATATTTTTTTGTAGTGTCACATCACAAAATAAAATAGACTCCAACATTTCTACAGTAAATTCCAAACCATATTCACAATATTTATCAAGAATATTGTCTATTAGTTTGTCATCTCCTGACCATAATACTAGTACAAAAAAATCATCACAAACAACAAATTCATCATCAGTCAAAGACGCGGATTGTTTAAAATTTTTGAAACATTCATCAACATATTCAATGTAATAATTATCATAGTTTCCTATTTTCCCTTTGATTGGGACGAAACAAGATTTTTGAAAATTAATAAGTGAATTATTTTTATTGTACACTGCTTTATGGTAACTAATGTCTGAATCGCGATATCTATTGTGAGAGAAATGTGAAATATAATGCAAATAACAATATCTAATTAATGATTTTCGTTCGACCTTATCATAGGGTATGGTCGAAATGAAATCGTGTAATCTCCCCACATCAGCCAATGACCTATGTTCTACAATATCTATAATAGTTTGGTCGATTAAATCATATTGTTCATTTGTGAAATCATACTCACCACGCATATATTTTCTAATAAAATTCTCATTTTTTATAGAATATTTTAATATAATTTTTAAAATATTTTTAATATCATTATATTTATTTCCTTCAATACCTTTCCTAAATTTATATTTTTCATTGTATTCTTTAAATAAATTATAAAATTTCATATCGATGTATCTATTTTTATTATAATCAATAAATAAAATGATATTAATACAATTAAATAAACAATCAACTTTTTATATTTTTAATTTTGTGAACTTATGTTTATTTTTTTTATTTGTATTTAATTTAGTATTTTGTGTAATATTCGTTGAAGGCACTGTCTTGGAAGTATTAGTTTCGTCTTTTCTGACCGGTTCATGATAGTGTAGCACTTCATCAAATATGTCACCGGAATTACTAACCATTTCTGATTTCACAAGATTTGTATTTGTTGAATTGTTGCGGTCAATGCAATCCAGAACATCAGCCCAAATATCACCTATATCTTCAATTACAGTTGTCTTTTTAGATACCGTATCAGGATTTTGTTCGGGTTGTTTAGTTGGATCAACTGGATCAACCAGATCAATTGGTTCAATCAATTTAGTTGGAGTTGTTTGTTCCATTGTGTAAATATAATTTTATGTTAATACGATACTAATATTAATTATCTTTAAAAATCAATTTTATTCATAAAATTATTCAATAAAATTGATTTATTATTATTAAAATAATATGATGAATTTAGTATATTTATTATGAGTAATATAAATAATAATAACGATATAATGAACAAAATTACAGATTTTTTTGATATGGATAAAATTAAAAAATATATTCCTATTTGGCCTAATTTGAATGTTTTAGTTGACTGGGCGCAATCTGTATGTTTGTGTTTTGGTCAAAGTCAAGTGAATGAACTCAATCAAATAGAGTTATATCCAGCTATACGATCATGTAAAATGAATACATCAGATAATATAATAGAAATGGTTCCAGCAAACGAAATGTCAACCGAATCTCTTTATGATTTAAATAGTGACACAGAATCAGTTATTGAAGAAATGATACAAAAAATCAGTCAAGAACATATTATTGTTATTAGTCCAGCTAGTTCATCTGATATGATTACACCGATTAATTCAATTGTATTAATTGATAAAAAAAATCAATTGGAATCAGAACCTCTCTTTACATCCATGGAGAGTATGGAGGATTTTAATAATGATAACAATAATGATGGTGTTAATAATTCAAATGTAACAATAAAACAATTTGCTGTTGAATTAATTGATAAAATAATAGACGAAACTGTTGATGAGATGGCTCAGGAAATAATTAATAGTGATATGATAGAAAAAATTAATGCAGAAATTTTGGTTGATAACGAAACACAAATTATAAATAAAGATATGGAACTGGATACTGAAGATTGGAAAAATGATATTAAAGTGATGTTAGATTACGACGATTGTGAATCAACTAGTTCTGGTTCGCATAGTGCGAATAGTTCCGATACGCCAAAGAGTTCTAGTAGTGAGTACGAACTTGTTTGATTTAATTTATCAATTCTGAATAACGTTCTGCTTATTTTAATCGTGTGATTGTTCATGAGATTGTTCATGAGATTGTTCATGAGATTGTTCATGAGATTGTTCATGAGATTGTTCATGAGATTGTTCATGAGATTGTTCATGAGATTTTTCATGATCATTATTTGAATTAGTAGAAATATCATCATTTTTTTCCAAAGTGATGAAATCATCATATATTTCTCTCCAATAGTATCGTTCAATAATATTTAGTAAATATACATATGGAATTGTAATACCGTAAAAAAGTAATATATTATTTTTACTCATATTGAATAATACAACAAGAGGAAATCCTAATGTGGATATACTAGTTATTACAACAAATAACGGTAATGTTATTAATTGAGAGAAAATACAAAATAATATACAGTTAAACATATTTTCCGAATCAGGTTTTTTATCATGGTAGGCACGCATTGCATGCCACATATCCCAAAAGATACATAATAAACACATTAATGTATAGTATATTTGAAAATAAAATTTGTTAAAATTGCTTGATGGATTTTCAGAAATATCAAATGAATAATTATTTGTATTTATTGTATTTGGTGTATTTATAATGTGAGTTATTGTTACGGAATATACAATTACGATAAACATTGGTATTCTATTTTTTAATTTGTTTACGATCGCATCGAGTTCATTCATTTTAATTGTATTGATTATGTTAGTTATATATAGTAAAATAGGTTTTTTGATTGGTTAATTTGTTATTTAACTAATCATTTATGAATTCAATGTTTTTATAAATTAAATTATTAGGTTTTAACAATCCTGAACATTTTGTTCATTTTGAACTTGATCATTTTGAACTTGATCATTTTGAACTTGATCATCTTGAATATTTTGTTCGATGAATCTGTTGTACAAATGGAATTTATTTGCAAAAACGTCATCGAGCATTTTTTCTAATTTCGTGACATAGTCAATAAAAACTTTTCTTGTGATATCAAAATCTGAAATTTCAGATTGGGGATTATCACGTATTTCTTTGAACAAAGTATTTCTCAATGTCTCCATATTTAGACCGTTAACAACTAATCGATTAGCTTTATTTTGAGGAAGAACATCAAATCGATGTGCCCAAAAGAGATTTTTAATACCAGGATATACATTTATTCCATCACTATAATTGCAGTTCATCTTTGCAATTACGCATCTGAATGTATAAATAGTGTTATCCAGTTCCATTTTTTGAATAGCATCTTCACTTTCTATTCTATCGATCATTTTTAAGTTAAATGATCTAACCGGTTCAAGGTTGAATATTGTGGGTTGGTATTGAGTTGGTTCAAAATAACCTAGTGTTTCCGGAGTTTTAACAGGTTCATTCAAAAATACTCTCGGATAA